>PDWJ01003484.1_pt1 | contig 14964 bp, 13 predicted proteins | sample 1430881 | NCBI WGS metagenome assembly PDWJ01 (sample SAMN01162460, study PRJNA174530) | Oral metagenome, whole genome shotgun sequencing project. | biome: Marine environment; feature: Marine mammal; material: Swab sample of the gingival sulcus; isolation source: swab sample of gingival sulcus... | reverse complement strand
AGCATCTTCTGGTGAAAATCCATGAAATTTTACTTGACTTTCTAAGGCGTAATGATCAGACGGGAATGCTTTTTTCTCGCATAGTATTTTGTATTTTGTGTTGGTTGGTCTATAAAAAGACACCATTAACAAATGAAGGTTTGTGGTTAAAGAGTGTGTCACCACCACCTCAGACGGTAAAGCGCCAACAATTTTAGCTGTTTTTTCAGTTAAATACTCATGATACTTAAACCATGGTTTCTCTGCTAAAAAATGACCTTCTACCCCCCAATTTTTCCACGCGTCCAACTCTTTATCAATGTAAGATTTTGTTGTTTTAGGTTGAAGCCCTAATGAATTACCGGTAAAATAAATTGTTTCTATATCGTTTATAACCGGAATATAAAATTGATCTCGGTAAGTTTTTAGGGAATCATTTGCATCTTTTTGCTTTGCAAAATCCAGCGTGTTTTTGTAATCAGACATTGGTTTTGATTTGTTTTTTTCAAAGATAAGATAAATTAGTAAAACAGTTATATAGAACCATTCTAAATAAATTTTGAATTGTGGTACAACATCAATTACCTTTGCATAAATTACAAGTTATGAGTTTTAACGTTGAAGACATTCGTGCCGAATTTCCTATTTTAAACCAAACCATTGGTAAAAACCCTTTGGTTTATTTTGACAATGGGGCAACAACTCAAAAACCACAACTTGTTATTGATCGAATTACCGCTTACTATTCAAATGAAAATGCGAATATTCACCGTGGTGTTCACCACTTAAGTCAAATTTCAACCGAGCATTACGAAAAAGCTAGAACTACTATTCAAAACTATATCAACGCCGAACATAGTCATGAAATTATTTTTACAAAAGGGACTACGGACGGCATCAATTTAGTGGCTCACGCTTTGGGAAAAACATTGGAAAAAGGAGATGAGATAATTATTTCAGAATTAGAGCACCATTCAAATATAGTACCTTGGCAATTTTTGGTTGAAGAAAAGGGAGTTGTCTTAAAGGTTATTCCTATGAACCAAAGAGGAGAGCTTGATCAAGAGGCTTATAAAAAATTATTGACAAACAAAACAAAATTGGTGTCTTTGACCCATGTGTCAAATGCACTTGGCACCATTAACCCCGTTCAAAAAATGATTGATATGGCCCATGAAGCTGGGGCTTATTTTTTATTAGATGCTGCTCAATCATTACAACATTTTAAGGTTGACGTCAAGGCGTTAGATTGTGATTTTATGGTGTTTTCGGGTCACAAAATATTTGGACCAACCGGTGTTGGTGTACTTTATGGTAAAACATCAATTTTAAATGAATTACCACCATACCAAGGAGGTGGGGATATGATAAAAACGGTAACGTTTGAAAAAACCACTTACAACGAATTACCTCATAAATTTGAAGCGGGCACACCAAATATTGTTGGTGGTATTGCATTAGGAACAGCCTTTGAATGGTTAAACCAACTCGACTTTGAAGCTGTTAATCAGCATGAAAATGATTTGCTTGATTATGCAACAACAGAAATGAAAAAAATTTCAGGGTTGACGATTTACGGAGAAGCAGAACACAAAAGTTCAGTCATCTCTTTTTTAGTGGATGGCATTCACCCCTACGACATTGGGACCTTGTTGAACCAACAAGGGGTCGCGGTTAGAACTGGACACCACTGTACTCAACCTATTATGGATTATTTCAAAATCCCAGGAACCATTAGGGCATCATTTAGTGTATATAATACCAAAGAAGAAGTAGATATATTTATTAAGGCATTGAATAAAGCCATAACCATGTTAAGTTAAATGACAATTAAAGATAAAGAACAAGATATTATTGATGATTTTTCTATCTATGAAGATTGGATGGAAAAGTATGAATATATTATAGAACTTGGTAAAGATTTACCATTAATTGAGGATTCTAAAAAAACGGAAGAAAATATCATTAAAGGTTGTCAATCGCAAGTGTGGTTGTTTGCCGAGAAAAAAGATGATAAGGTGATCTTTACGGCAGATGCAGATGCTGTTATTGCAAAAGGAATTATTTCCTTACTAATACAAGTATTATCCAACCAAACCGCTGAAGAAATTTTAGAGGCAAAACTGGATTTTATTAAAGAGATTGGTTTACAAGAGCACTTGTCACCAACCAGGTCTAATGGATTAGTAGCCATGATAAAACAAATGAAAATGTATGCTTTGGCATTAAAAAACAAATAATTGAGATGATTTCATTAAATGACGAGAGTGTAAAAGCGTTGGAGGAAAAAATAATTGCCTCTTTAAAAGAAATTTACGACCCAGAGATTCCGGTTGATATTTTTGAATTGGGATTAATTTATGAAGTTAGAATTAAGGAAGATGGTAAGGTTGATATTGAAATGACGTTGACATCTCCAAACTGCCCTGTAGCTGAAAGTTTACCAAATGATGTAAAAAATAAGGTAGAGTTATTGGATGACGTTTCAGAGTGCACTGTTAATATTGTTTTTGACCCACCATGGGATAAAGATATGATGAGTGAAGAAGCCCAACTTGAGTTAGGGTTTTTATAATCTTATTTAAAAGCCAATTTTTCTTTTAGCAAATCATAAGCCTCATTAATTTTTAAAAATTGCTCTTTCGCCTCTTTTTTAAATGCACCGCTTGACCCTACTGTTTTATCAGGATGGTAAAGGTTAACTAATTTACGGTACGCCTTTTTAATTTCACTTACACTGCTACCCGGCGAAAGTCCAAGGGCCGAATAAGCTAATTTTAATCTTGATGGTTTAGATGAACCTACTTTTTGATTCTTTTTTTGTTTAGTTTGTTGATTTCTTTGTTCTTCTGTAATAAAGGCATGCGTTCCTAAAAGTGAATTTAATAACCCGTACGATAGCCCAATTCCTTTGGTGATTTTCTTTAAACCTTCAAGTTCTTTATCGGTTAATAAACCATCAATGGTAACCGTTTTTATAAGATAATTTAGAATTAAAATTTTAGACTGTTTGTCCTCCTCAAAATCAATTTTTTCAACCGATCTTTTTATAATGACACGTTTTGTCAAATAAAAAGACAACTCTTTTTGGCACCGTTTCAACTCATTTTTACCAAAATTAGTTTCGATAAACCAATACACAAAATTAAGTTCTTTCTGAGAGGGCTTACCGTCTAAATTTATTACATAAGCCGTTAATAAAAGCAGTTCTTTACTTACCGTTTTTCGACTCAACACAAACCAGGAGTGGACATTAATTTCTCGACCAAATATTGTTTTTCCAGTTTCTGAAAACCACAGCAACACTACATAGATTATCACCACCAAAAAAACAAAAAAAGCCCCCATTAACTATAGAATAATTTTAGTGTTTGGACTCAATTTTTTTCCTCCCCATTCAACTACCGTAAAACCTTTTCTTTCTTTTTTTAATCTACTTAAATCTTGTTTTGGTATATCTATTTTTGTTTGAAGTGGCTTAAAAACCATCATCACCCTAATAAGGGTTTCGGGTTGAGGTGAAATATTTAATTTCGCCATTTGTTCATACTCAGTGGTTGAAAAATGAATTAGGTTATACGGGTTTTGTTCAAGTTGAGGTAGCCAGTAAATAATAAATTCGTTCGCTTCTTTTCGGTTTAACCCTAAAGTTGCTAAAGCATCTTCAAGAAAACTAACCGTCTTTTTTCCTTCTACAACAAAACCTTCAGAAATAGTAAAATCATTATTGGCTTGACCCTCCCAGTACAAAGCATAATATTCTTTTTTGGATTCATCAAATAATGTCCCATCTGGTTTAGCTAATACTTTCCATCCATTATTGTATTTTGGATAGGTGTGTGTTAAATGGCCGTTAAAATTTAAACTGACCTCTACAATTTGTTCTTGCTCTGGGTACAAATAAATAATCGGTTTTGCTACCCCATCTCCATACTCTTCTTGCTTGAAAACGGTTGAATCTAGTTGACCTTCAGTAAATATTTCGTGCAAATTCAATCCGCCCCATTCGTTATTAATAATCACATGACCATCTAACAGACCGTTTACAAAGTTCAATTCAAAATATACCCTATCTTCATCCACTGAAACAGGTAAACTATAAGCCATTAATTTACCAGTAAAAGGCTGGTTGTTTATCAAAAATATATTTTCAAAAGACTTCTTCTCAATCAACGTATATAAGGCATTGGACTGTCCCTCTCTTAAGGAAGGAAAAAGAGTTACAACCTGAACAGAATCAAGCATGTATTGTGCCCTATCGAAATCTGAAATTTCCAATGATGAGCTTTCTTGATCAAAAGACCAATCGACTGCAAATGGCTCCACTTCCGAACTTTGCCAAACCCCATTTTCATAGTTTCGATGAATATATATTTCACCATCTGGCTCGTATACGGTAAACGACCCGTTTGGCAAACCATCTATACAATTATAAGTCATCATTTTTTTTGACTTGTCTCGGCAGTAAAATACCTCAACCAATTTGTTTCCCTCATTAAAAGGAGGATACAGTTTGAAACCAGTCCTTATCATGGCAATCATGGACGCCTCCACTTCATTATTTGGTCGGTCAGAATAATTTCCATCTGGAACAATATGTAAGGTGTCAAAGTCCACAAGGTCTAAATCTATTTCTGATTTCTCAGGCATATACACATATAATTCCTCTTCAGGGCCATCAAGCATAGCATCAGCAGTAATTAACATTTTTTCTTTTTGTTGAACAAGGGTATCCAACGTGTCAACTGCCATTATGTTCACATCTGCAACTTGTACGTCTTTACTTTCAACTTGAGTATCCGTTTGACCACAAGCAAAAACAAAAACTAATAAGCTAAGATAAATTAATTTAATTTTTCTCATGAATAATAATATTTAATGTCCGCCATCACCTAATTTGACGAAAATGTTTTTTGGTTCGGTAAAAAAATGTAACGCTTCAAACCCACCTTCTCTTCCAACACCAGAAGCTTTTACGCCTCCAAACGGGGTTCTTAAATCACGAACTAGCCAAGAATTTATCCAAACAATTCCGGCGTGAACCTCATCTGCAATGGTATGTGCTTTGGTTAAATTTTCAGTCCAAATAGTTGCTGACAAACCATATTGTGTTGAGTTAGCCATCATTAAAACCTCTTCTTCTGTATCAAATGGGGTTATGGTCACAACAGGGCCAAATATTTCTTCCTGATTAACTCTACAATTAAAATCTAACCCTTCAATTACTGTTGGTCGAATATAGTATCCATTTTTATACTCTCCATCTAAAACCACTTGTGTTCCACCCGTTAAAATTTTACCCCCTTCTTCCTCAGCCAAAGCAATGTAACCTAATATTTTTTCCATATGTGGTTTGGACACTACGGCACCCAACTTAGCCGCCTTGTCTTCTGGATAAGATACCACTGTTTGTTCAACTTTCTTTACAAAAGCATCTTTAAATTTCTCGTAAATTGGTCGTTCTACAAAAATTCTTGACCCACACAAACAAATTTGACCTTGATTGGCAAATGAAGATCTTAATGTTGTACTCAATGCTTTGTCAAAATCGCAATCTGCAAAAATGATATTCGGGTTTTTTCCACCCAACTCCAACGATAGTTTTTTAAACATTGGAGCAGCAATACTTGCTATAGTTTTACCGGTTTGGGTTCCACCTGTAAAAGAAATGGCTTTAATATCTGGGTGACGGGTAATTGCGTCACCAACATATTGACCTAAACCATGAACGATATTCAACACCCCCTCTGGCATACCGGCATCAATACATGCTTGCGACAACAAAAAGGCTGTCATTGGCGTAATTTCTGAGGGTTTAGCCACTACACAGTTCCCTGCAGCCAAAGCTGGTGCAATTTTCCAAGTAAATAAATATAACGGCAGGTTCCAAGGTGAAATACACCCAACTACCCCGATTGGTTTTCTGACCGTATAATTTACCCCCAAACCTTCCATGTAATGAGATTCAGACGCATAATGTAAGATGGCAGTAGCAAAAAACTTAAAATTACTAACGGCTCTAGGAATGTCAACCGCTCGAGCCAAAGTAATTGGCTTTCCATTATCTAAAGATTCGGCTGCCACAAATTCATCCATACGTTCTTCAATTAAGTTAGCAACTTTAATCATGATTTCAGAACGCTTTTCTTTTGGCATGTTTGACCAAGTTTTAAACGCTTTTTTTGAAGCATTAACTGCCATTTCAACATCTTCTTTTTTTGAGGATGGAATTTGGGCATACACTAATCCTCTACTTGGGTCAACATTATCAATATATGTGTTATCAATGGGTGCTATTAACTCACCATTTATGTAATTTTTTATATATTTCATTTTGAATTTGTTTGGGTTTAAAGTTAAATATATTTTTAAACTTTTTAAGGCTAAAAATCCGTGAATAAATCCATTTAATTTGATTTTTGGGAAATTCGAACTAAAAAATATTTGATTGGTCTAAAAAAAAGGAAAAAAACTCAAAAAACAAACAACATTTCACTTAAAAATAACGTCTTTTGAATACTAAACCAGCATTTTTTGAAAAACAATATCAAAATATTATTAATTTTAATCCTTCTTGGATGCGTCTCCAAAGGTTTTGCAAATGAAAAATTTCTTAGAATTAAGGGAGAGGTAAAAGATGGTTTAAACGCAGATATTTCAGGTTTTGACGTTAAAGTTGTTTTAGATGGACTAGACTCTGCCACCACTAATTTTGAGAAAAATGATTTTGATATTTGGTTGCCAGCGAATCGAAAAGCAAATGTGTTTTTTATGAAGGCAGGCTATCAAACCAAACTTTTACATGTTGACGCCTCATTTATACCAGAGTTTGCTTACAAAAAAAAACAGCTTATAGAATTAAATGTGAAACTGGAAAAAGGAAAGAGTAAGCCTAAAATTGAGCCTTTTTGTGTAGCAAATTTTAAATCAAGCGAAACCAAGTTTATATTAAAATATCCTAGCCAGAAAAAACAAACAAAACCAACCAATTTTAAACCACCATTTCCTGCGCCTGTTGACACCTATGCTAAAGCCAGACCTTCTAATAAAAACTTGGATATAACGGCTGAATTCAACAAAGAAAAAGCTAAAAAATCTAGCCCTTATTCCGTGTTTTTGCAGGGTGTTTTATTTGCGGACTTAAATTATTGTATTTTTAATGAGCGCATTGAAAAAGCAAATGGGTTACTAAGTCAACTTTCAGATATTGACAAAAACAAATGGGCCAATATTAAACCCTTTGACGCCCCAGAATATGGCACAATTGTAATGAGAACTGTGAATAGAGAACAGTCTGTTGACACCCTTTTTGCATTAGGTTGCTGGATTGAAACCAGCCGCTTACTTTTACAAAGTTTTACTTCTGATAGTAAAGTCATTATGCATAATAAAAAGTTAGTAAATTTATTCAAAAACATAAAGGAACCCCACTTAGATGAATCTCAAAAAGATGTGTATACAGCCATACAAAACTTGGTGCCTGTTATCAAGGAGTTGGAAGAAAAGTTTTTAGATCACATGCGAAACAAAATAACTTTTGACATGAAGATGGATGAGACATTTATTCAGCTTCAAACAGAAATTAACCAACAATACCAAAAAATAATATCTTAATTCGCAAATTATTCCATTTTTTAAGCGGATTTAAACAACATATTTTCTAACTTTGTTTTCTTATAAACATTAAATTTTAAACTAATGGAAAATGTTTTGCAAGCTGGTGCTTTTGGACCATGGCAAGTTGTTTTAATTGTTTTAGCCATTTTATTGCTTTTTGGGGGTAAAAAACTACCGGAATTGATGAAAGGAATGGGTAAAGGAATAAAAGGATTTAAGGATGAGATGGATGGAGGAGATTCGAAATCAGATTCAAAAAAAAATATTGAAGAGTAATTTTTAAAAAGCATGAAGTATACTTCTTTTAACGCCATTCGTGAAGCGATTGAAAATAACACATCTGTAGTTGATATCGTTTCTTATTTTCTTGAAAAAATTGAGGAAAAAAAGGCGTTAAATGCCTTTTTAGAAGTGTTTAAAGAATCGGCCTTAAACCAAGCAAAAGCCGTTGACGAAAAAATAAAAAGCGGAAATGCTGGGCGTTTGGCGGGAATGGTTATTGGTATTAAAGACAACCTAGCCTACAAAGACCATAAAGTATCTGGTGCTTCAAAAATTTTAGACCAATTTGAATCAATTTATACAGCTACCGCTGTTCAAAGGTTAATTGATGAAGATGCCATAATTATTGGTCGGTTAAACTGTGATGAGTTTGCCATGGGAAGCTCAAACGAAAATTCGGCCTACGGTAATGTCTTAAACCCAATTAACACAGCTTATGTACCAGGTGGTTCTTCAGGTGGATCGGCTGCTGCTGTTGCGGCAGGGTTATGCACGGCTTCTTTAGGGAGTGACACGGGAGGGTCAATTCGGCAACCAGCCTCTTTTACCGGAACAGTTGGACTAAAACCAACGTACGGAACCATCTCAAGATACGGCCTATTGGCTTATGCCTCTTCATTTGACCAAATCGGTCCTTTTACCACAAACGTTGAGGATGCCGCTTTAATTACAGATGTAATGTCGGGTAAAGATGAGTTCGATAGTACAGTGGCCCAAATCGATAAACACAATATATCTGTTTCACCACTTAATAAAAAATTAAAAATTGCCTATTTTGGGATAGATAATGATGGTTTAGATTCAGAAATCAAAGCCTCTATAAACAAGGTAATAAACAACCTAAAAAATGAAGGACACCAAGTTGAAGCAGTAGACTTCCCGTATTTTCATTCTATCGTCCCAACCTATTACGTATTGACCACAGCAGAAGCCTCTTCAAACTTATCTAGGTACACTGGTGTTCACTACGGTAGATTAGCACAAGATGTAAAAGGTGTTGAAGATACTTACAAAAAATCAAGATCAGAAGGGTTTGGAACAGAAGTAAAACGTAGAATAATGTTGGGAACTTTTGTATTGTCTCATGGTTATTATGACGCATATTACACAAAAGCTCAAAAAGTTAGACGAATTATACAAAATAAAACAAATGATATTTTAAAAGATTATGATGTGATTTTGTTACCTACAACTCCTACAACGGCTTTTAAAATTGACGGGGTAAAAGATCCTATTCAAATGTATCTTCAAGATATTTATACGGTTCAAGCAAACTTAGCGGGTAATCCTGCCATATCCATACCGGCAGGGCAACACTCTAATGGCTTACCTTTTGGTTTACAATTAATTGGTAAACACTTTGATGAGAGTAATCTTTTGAGTATTTCTGATTATATCTTAAACCAAATCAAATAATTTTACAATGCCAACCCAAACGTTTTACAATAAATCATTCATAAACCATCCGGTTTTATTCTTTTTGTTTGGTGTTTTTTCATGTTTTTTAGGGCATTCTCAAACAGATACTTCTACTTTTTCTATTGTTGAATCGGCTAAAGATACTATAGAATATGAACGTTTTATTGATAATGTGGAGGGGTCATTATTCGAGTACTATAAAGAAACCTGGGGTAAGGAACATGCTTATGCCGTGATTGACTCTTTAGGGTATGAAAAAAACGATAGACCTCAAATTTCTGATTCTTTGTTAATTGCGAGACTTAATACGCTAAATAGCCAAACGCCATTTGAAATTGAGACAAACCCTGACTTAATTAGAGTTGTACGCTATTTTATAAATAAAAGAAGACGTTTTACCGCTATTTCTCTCGGCAGATCGAAACTATATTTTCCAATGTTTGAAGAATATTTAGCCAAATATGATTTGCCTTTAGAGTTAAAATATTTAGCGGTAATTGAAAGTGGGTTAAGACCAACTGCTGGTTCTAGGGCTGGCGCTGTGGGCTTATGGCAGTTCATGTATAGAACCGGGCGATCGAGAGGCTTACATGTGGATTCTTATGTTGATGAGCGTATGCACCCAGAAAAAGCAACAGATGCTGCTTGCCGTTATTTGAAACAACTTTATGGTTTATACGGGGATTGGAGTTTAGCATTAGCTTCATACAATGCTGGCCCTGGAAACATCAACAAAGCCATCAGACGTTCTGGAGGTAAAATGAATTATTGGGAAATTAGACCTTTTATGCCAAAAGAGACACAAATGTATGTGCCCAATTTTATTTCAATGATGTATATGATGACTTATTATGCTGAACACAACATTGTTCCAAAAGAACCAAAAGTTTATTATCATAATTATGAAGTGGACACTGTTTGTCTTAAAAAGGCGGTAAGAATTTCTCATTTTGATTCAATTTTTCAAATCCCAGAGGAGGAGTTTAGACACTTAAACCCTTTATATAAAACCGATATTATTCCTGAAACAGAGCCAAAACAATGTATTGTTCTTCCGTTAAATAAAATGCAACAATTTTTAGAATTTGAAGATAGTTTATATGGTTATCAACAGCATTTAGATACAACCGCCATGCGATTAGTGGTGCTTGAAAAAAAGAAATACCACTATGTTAAACCGGGTGAAACATTGGGTCAAATTGCCATGAAGTATGATGTTACTGTTACAGACATTAAAAAATGGAATGGGATGAAATATACGAAAGTTTATCCCGAACAAAAATTAACCATTTTGTTACCAGAAAAACAATACGTGGCTGCCACAAGCTCAACCAAATCTACAGTTAAATCAAGTCATTCTTCAAGCCATAGCTCAACCAAAACCAGTAGTGACGGTAAATACAAGTATTATAGCTTAAAATCTGGTGAAAGTTTATGGACGGTTAGTCAAAAACTCGGCATACCTTTTGCGCGATTACAAGAGTTAAACAAAGGGCTTGATCCAAAACGAATGCAACCTGGCGATAAAATTATTATTGGGGTTGAGTAAAGGCTTCACGACTCTTTATTGTTAAATAAAACTTGAAACTATGAGAACGTTATTAGCCACAATTGTGCTGGGGTTATTGTTAACCAATTGTACAAATGAATCTGTAAAAACCGATAATTTACCTGTTGGTGAAGTGTCTGGTAAATTGCCAAAAGCAAACGGAAAACCCGGTCAAGCATTAATCTCAATTGACAATGATTTGTGGGCGGGAGAAATTGAAGCGGTATTTAAATCTGTATTTTCAGAACCTGCTCAAGGTCCTTACATTTATTCCGAACCCATTTTTGATTTTATTCAAGAAGATCCTTCAACCATAAATAAAACACGGAAAAAACACCGGAATTTTATGCGAATAATTCTGGAGGAAGACGACAAGTTAACCAATACAGAAATTCAAGTCAAACGAAATAATTATTCAAACGGACAATTATATGTTCAAATTCGAGATTCAAAAAAAGAGCGCTTAATTGATTTTTTGAAAAAAGATTTAAAAACTTATGTATTGTTGTTTGATGAAGAGGAAACAGACAGGTTAGTTGCTCAATACAAAAACGCACCACATTTATTATTTAATGAAACCGCAAAGGAAAGGTTTGGAATCAGTATTTCTGTACCTCAATCTGCAAAATTTAAAGCCGACCTTGATCATATAATATATGCTTTAGATAAAAGTGCAGATGAAGTAACAAAAGACAATCCTAAAACAGGCGCAAAAGGTGGAACTTACTGGTCACAAAGAGGAATTTTGGTTTGGGATAGTCCTTATGAAGGTAAAGAAAGTATGACACCAGAAAACATTATGGCTTTAAGAGACAGTGTTTTGAAAAAGTATGTTCAGGGGACCGAAAAAGATGCCTACATGACTACAGAATATTATCCAACCCATAAACCCACCTTGCAATACATTAATATTGATGGCAATGAAGCCGTTAAAATTGAAGGTCTATGGAAACAAGCGGGTAATCCAGAAGCATTGGGAGGTGGTCCTTTTGTTCAATATTCATTTAGACACCCTACGCGTAACCGGGTTATTCATGCTAACGCTCATATTTTTGCACCAAGATTTGATAAACGGGAGTATATTCGGCAAATAAGAGCCATTTTAAAAACCATTGAAATTTTAGATTAGTCCCCTAAAAACTGGTCGATATCTCGCCTTTGTTTTTTGGTTGGTCTACCTAAACCATTTTGCCGGTATGCCTTTTGTGCAAGCTGAAGGGTTTTATATTTTTCTAATTCTTCTACAGGTGTAATATCCACTAAATAATTGGAAACTAGTTTTGCTCCAACCCTTTTTTCAAGGGTATCAACTACCCTATAGGAAAACTTGATGGCAGACTTTTTAATGGTAATTTCGTCTCCATTTTTAATATCTTTTGAAGGTTTAACCTCAATTCCATTAACCAACACCTTGTTTTTCTTGCATAAGTCGGCTGCAATACTTCTGGTCTTTGCCAATCGAACTGCCCACAAAAATTTATCTATTCTTGCCATAAACTTGGTGGTAATTGATTAACCCAAAGAACACTCCAAAAAAAGTAACGCCCGCTTGTGTTTCTATTATATCTTGAGTCAAAAATCCGAATAAAACTGAAACCGATACGACTAAAAGCGGAAAAGATATACTTAGGTTAAAAAAGGGAGACAGTAAAATAAACAACGCCAATATTAACCCTAACACCCCAGTAGAAATCCAAATAGTTAAAATTTGATTGTGCGCCCTGTGCCTATTTTCTAATTTTAATTTTGACCCATCTTTTTCATACTGCATATCAAAAGCCTGCTGCACATCACCAATCCCCACACCAAATACCCAATTTGACTTTAATATGTTAACGCCTGTTTTAAAGTGCTCTGCCCTTTGAAAAAATGAGTGTCCATTAGGATCACCGCCATCAGAAAAGGTATAAAAATCAATATAAAATTTTTCTAGTTTAGCCAATAATCCCTTTTTATTGTTAACCTTTCCTTTTTCAATATTTCTAATGTCTTGATCTGTTAATTGAGAGAAGCCCAAAGAGTCTTTTATTAAGTTTTTTGAGGTCATGTATCGGACAAGAGCGCCAAAAACTTCTTGCCCATTGGCATCAAAATTTTTGGTTGATTTCTTATTCCATTCTTTTCTTAACTCGGTTTCAGAAACATTTATCCAAACTAGATTTCCATTTTCAGATAGGCTAGAGGTTGTATCATGGAAATATGGGTTTCCATTTACGGTGTGCGTAGCTAATGAATTTGCCTTTATTTGTACACTTTTTGAGGCTGGTTTAAACTTTTGATTCAGGCCATATCCCAAAAGAAAGCCACCAATAAAAATGGAAAAAATTAGCCCGATTTTTAAGCGCCTTGGTTTAATAAAATAAATAACTAAAATGAGCGATAGAATGATCAAAAGCAAATACGCAATCATCACTTGAGACAAATAAGTGTAATACAACAACCATAGCAAAACGGGAACAGCTAAAATTAATTTGATATGTTTTGACAAAACCTCATAAAACAACAGAAAAACACCCACCGAAATCAACATACCTAATCGAATGTGTGAGATAAAAAAAGACATTTGTCTAATATCTACTAGCGCTTTATTGTTATAACGAATAAAATTAAAAATGGTCGTAAACAACAAGGAGAGAATAAATAAAAACAATAAAAAGCGGTATTCTTTTTGAGCAATTTTTTGACGCGTTCCCATTACAAATGGTATCGCAATAAAAGGTAATTTGTTTAATAAATCTTGGCCCGCATAAGCCAAGTTCTGGCTCCAAAAAATAGATACTGCAAACAGAACATAAAGCAAAACTATTGCCATCAACGGTTTGTCAGAAGTCAATGAAACCCATTTGCTTTTATAGTTACCTTCTAATAACCAATTGGCAAAAATCCATATGGTACCAATACTCATTAAGACGTTAGATAAAGGCAAGCCAATTACCAGAATACTTAATGCCGTTAAATGAAGATAGTAATGTGCTGGCAGATTAAGCCATTTATCAAACATTGGCGTTTATTTAATATTCAATATTTGATTATAACGGTTGTTATCTTGTAATATTTTAACGGCCTCTAAAATAAAAGAATCATCAACCAATGCATGTTCAATTCTACCAGTTTGATAATAATATCGTCCAATGATTTCATCTTCCAAGATTTCAATGATTTCTTCTTTAAACATATCTAAGTCTCTTTCTTTTGAAGCCTTATAGTGATCAAATAGTTTGTCAAAATCTGCCTTTGAAGACTCGTAATAACCTTCTTCAATAGCTTTTTCCTTGAGTTTTTCCATAAGCTCTCCACTTTCAGTTGTATACTTAAAATCTTGTTGTAATACATAAGTTTTAAAGTGGGCATATTGTTCATCAGAAATTTTAAATTCTTTTGGACTTGAAATAGACTCATGATCCACTCTAAACTGGGTGGCATAATTAAAAATGATGTTGTTTAAAACCAATGTTGCTGTCAGTCGACTGTATTTTTTGGTGTCAATTTTTACATCTGGTTCAATGCCTCTGCCATCTTTAACGGTTCGTCCATTTTTTGTTTTAAAAGTTGATAATGTTGACTCATCAACAGCTTCAGCTTTTTCGCCCAACTTTTTAGTTGAATAATCCAATTTTTGGATACATCTACCAGAAGGTGTATAATATTTTGCAATGGTAACTTTTACTTTAGCGTTGTATTTTAAATCCAATGGTCTTTGAACCAATCCTTTTCCAAAAGAGGTTTGCCCAACCACTACGCCTCTATCTAAATCTTGAATGGCACCAGAAACAATTTCTGATGCAGAAGCAGATCCACCATCAACCAACACAACAATTGGCATTTTTTCGTCAATTGGATTCGATTTTGCGGTGTAAACTTTATTGTCTTTTTCATACCTTCCTTTAATACTAACTATTTCAGACCCTTTTTCAACAAAATAATTTACCATTTGAACCGCTTGAATTAATAATCCTCCTCCATTGCCGCGTAAATCAAAAATCAACTTTTTCATTTTACTTTCTTTTTTCAGGGCTTGAAAAGCATTGTAAACATCTTTGGCTGAAGTTTGTGTAAATGAATTCAGCTTAATATATCCAATTTCATTATCTATCATACCATGATACGGAACTGCCGAT
>PDWJ01006890.1_pt1 | contig 14966 bp, 12 predicted proteins | sample 1430881 | NCBI WGS metagenome assembly PDWJ01 (sample SAMN01162460, study PRJNA174530) | Oral metagenome, whole genome shotgun sequencing project. | biome: Marine environment; feature: Marine mammal; material: Swab sample of the gingival sulcus; isolation source: swab sample of gingival sulcus... | reverse complement strand
ATCGGCAAGCGTGTCAAGAACAGGGAAATTGACATTCTGCTGGTGGTGAATATGTTTCTGACCGGCTTTGACAGCAAGGCACTGAATACCCTCTATGTGGATAAAAACCTCAAGTATCACGGACTGATTCAAGCCTATTCCCGCACCAATCGCACTATGGGACAAAAAAAATCACAGGGCAATGTGGTGTGCTTCCGCAATTTGAAACAGGCCACGGATGAGGCCATTGAGCTGTTTGCCAATAAGGAAGCCGTTGAAACCATTACCTTAGAGCCGTATGAGAGCTATGTGCATCGCTTTGCAGCGGCGTTTGCCAAGCTTCAGAGCATTGCACCCAGCGTTGATAGTGTCGATGAGCCGTTGACAGAGGAAGATGAAGCGCAGTTCATTCAGGCTTTTCGTGAACTGGTCAGGGTGAAAAATGTTATGGGCTGCTTCACTGAATTCAGCTTTGATGACCTGCCAATGGATGCTCAGACCTTTGAGGATTACAAGAGCAAGTACCTTGACCTGTATGACAAGGTCAGAATGGGGAAGCAGAAGGAAAAAGTTTCCATACTGGATGATATTGATTTTGAGGTGGAACTGATCCGCAATGACATTATCAATGTCAGCTACATCATTAAACTGCTCAGCCATCTGCACACCGCGAAACCGAAGGATCAGGCACAACAGAAAAAACAGATTCTCGGCATTCTGGATACCGAAGCCCAGCTACGCAGCAAGAAAGAACTGATCGAACGCTTTATCTCCGAGCAAATGCCACAGATTCCCAGGGACGGTAACGTGGAAGCGGCCTTTGATGACTTCTGGAACGCGCAGAAACAACAAGCCGTGCAAACCCTGAGTGAAGAGGAAGGGCTGGATGCTGCCGGACTGCAAAAACTGATTGGTGATTATCTTTATACGGAAAAACTGCCACTGACCAAGGAAGTGGTGCCGATTCTGAACCAGCCACCCAAACTGAAGGATCGTAAAACGGTGACCGGGCGTATTGTTGAGAGGATCAAGACGTTTGTGCAGATGTTTGTGGAGGGGGTGGACTGATTTTTAGATTTACATCTGAAAATTGGTAACTGTCAGATCAGGTCTGGAGTTTTACACAATAAAAAGCACAAACCCGGCCAGATGACCGGGGTGCGAGAAATGTGAAATTGCCCGATTGCATTGGAATGGCTTTAATCTGCCATTGCTTCAGCAATATACAATGCCCGCAACTGTTTGGCGAACGGGCCCGGCTGACCATCGGCAATAGTATGCCCGTCAATTTCCACCACCGGCCAGACAAATGTCGTCGCCGAGGTGACAAAGGCTTCTTTCGCCGCGTAAGCCTCATCCAGTGTAAATGGACGTTCTTCTATCGTCAGTTCAGTCTGTTCCGCCAGTTTCAGTATTGCACGGCGGGTAATACCATTAAGGATTTCATGCCCTGCGTGACGGGTTACCAGCACATTGTCCTGCGTAATAATATAGGCATTATTGGAGGTGCCTTCGGTGACAAAGCCATCCTCAATCATCCAGGCATCGTCTGCTCCGGCTTTTTTCGCCTGCATCTTGCCCATACTCGGTGCCAGTAAACCAACCGTTTTAATATCACGCCGTTTCCAGCGGATGTCAGGGATTGAGGCAACCTTGATGCCATTTTCCGCCTGCGGTGCATTGAGCAGGTTCTTCTGCTGCGTGAACATCACCAGAGTGGAAGGTGTCTCTGCCGGTGGGTAGGCAAAATCACGGTCAGCACTGCCACGGGTCACCTGCAGATAGACCAGTCCTTCCTTAACATTATTCCGGCTGATCAGTTCCTGTTGTGCGGCAGTAATCGCCTCATCGCTGGCCGGTGCTTTCATCTCCAGCTCATCCATCGAACGGTGCAGGCGTTTCAGATGGCCGTCATTATCAATCAGCTTGCCGTCCAGTACCGAGCTGACTTCATAAACCCCGTCGGCAAATAAAAAGCCGCGGTCAAATACTGAAATTTTAGCATCTTCTTCGGGTACAAATGCCCCGTTGACATAGACAATGCGTGACATATTTCTTTCTCCTTGGGTCAAGGTTGGTTAGCTGCCAAATCCGGTCAGTTTGCGCAGATCGGCAATGAGTTGTTGGCCATTAATCGCTTCCAGCCCGTCTTCCGTCAGCGTATTTTCACGGGTGACTCCATCCACGCTGCCTTTGCGTGACAGGTATTCCAGAATCTGTGTGGTATCCACTGCCGCCAGTAAATCCTGTTTTGCCCACAGGCCCATCAGTGCAATCAGCCCGAAAGCGGCCCAGTTGGACACATCGGCAATCAGCAGCTCATCACAGGGGGTGACTGCCGGGATAATATCCAGTTGTTGCAGTCCTTCCAACGCATTACCCATACCGATTTCATTGCCACCGTCACCAATGGCAATGGTCGGACAGGGAGCTTCAGTGACAAAATAGTCAAAACAGGCGCAGCCCGCAGAAATATCTTCACCACGCATATTGGCGTAATAGCCTTCGGCATTCAGTCCGGGGCGTTCAATCGAAATAACCAGTTCCGGCTGATAAATTTCCAGTCCCTGTCGTGCTTCTGTCGGGCCTTTGGCAATATCACCGACACTGATCTGATGGATGCGGTAATCGTGGCCGACGGCCAGTGCCAGTGGTGTGCCGCATACCAGTACCGGATGTGCTCCCAGCGTTTCAAAGGCCGTATACAGTGCAATCGCCCCAACCGGCCCATCGGTTTCAAAGGTGTCAATCACCGGAAAGCCGGTACCGATCAGAACGGTGCCCCGGCAGTTAAGCGCCATCTTTGCCGCTCGCTGAAAATAACCGGGTTTCAGCCAGGACTGCAGCTGCTTCATACCACGCAGATTCTTGCGCACCATCATGTCTTCAAGCTGTGCGGTAATCCGGTTTGCGGTGTTATGGTCGGGTATGTGAATAGACTGCATCGTTTTATTCCGGACAGGGGCTGAGTGGTGTGAATGTAAATCGCCGTTCAGCCAGGTGGAGGGCATTGTGGGCTTCGGCGAGGCTGATCGGGGTGAAACGTACTGTTCCGCCGGGCATTAATTGCGTCAGTCGGGCAATGTCCAGCGATAACACTGTACCGATTTTCGGGTAGCCGCCAATGGTCTGCCGGTCATTCAGCAGTACAATCGGTTGGCCGTCCGCCGGGATCTGGATTGCACCGTAACAGATACCTTCCGAGAGCATGCCGTCGATGCTGGCTTTAATGGCCTGGCCTGCCAGCCGGAAACCCATGCGGTCGGTCTGTTCACTGACGGTATATTCGCTGTGGAAGAACAGTGCCTGTTGTGTGGCGGAAAAGTGTTCCTGCTGATAACCGGTGATGACCCGCAAGGTGGCCTGGTTCGTGTAAGTGGGCCGATATTGCTGTTGTAACATCAGGTATTCCACTGCCTGTTGCGGAGGAAAAGGTAATTGATCCCCTTTCTGCAGGGCTTTGCCATTCAGCCCGCCGATACTCTCACGCATCACGGTAGAAGTACTGCCGAACGAGGGCGGAACAGTGAAACCGCCGGATACCGCCAGATAAGCCCGTACACCCTGGGTGGCATAGCCCAGCTCAATCCGGTCACCCGCCTTGATACGCTGGGTTTGCCAGTTCGCCACGTTGCGCTGATTGATTTTTAGCGGTATTTCCGCGCCTGTCAGGGCAATTGCTGTGTCTGCTTCGGCTTTCAGTACCAGACCGCCGACACTGACTTCAATCGCTGTGGCATTGTCCTGTGGCAGGTTGCCACATAAACGATTCGCCCAGCGGAAAGCTTTCCTGTCCAGTGGCCCACCGGTGGTCAGGCCAATACGGTGTTGACCGAAGCGGCCATTGTCTTGTAACAGGGACAATACACCGGGCTGAAGTACTGTCAGCATGGCAACTCACCTCCCAGTGCCAGAAATTCATCCCGTTCAATGGCCTGAAACTGCACCTGATCACCCACGCTGACCAGCATAATGGGGTCGGCATTCGGGTCAAACATTCGTGTTGGACACAAGCCAATCAGATTCCAGCCGCCGGGTGAGACTGCCGGATAGACGGCGGTTTGCCGGTCGGCAATGGCAACCGCACCTCGTGGCACTTTCAGCCGCGGGGTTGCCCGTCGCGGTGCGGCAATGCGTTCATCGACCTGGCCCAGATAAGCAAAGCCGGGGGCAAAACCAATGGCATAGACATGATAAATCGTGTCTTGATGCAACTTGATAACTTCATCGACTGACAGGTCAGCCTGCTCACCCAGTGCAACAAGATCTGGCCCGGATTCAAGGCTGTAATAGACTGGCAGTGTAACCAACTGGCCGGTATGACTGTCTGCATTGTCCGGCTCTTGCCCGGTTGTCTGAAGTTGTGCCCGGATCAGTGCCTGTACATAAAGATGGTCACAGCTCAGCGGGTTGTAAATAACCAGCAGCGATGCATAAGAAGGCACCAGATCCACCAAATGCTCGGCCAGTGCGGTCTCCAAAATGCGGGTGGCACGTTGCACCTGTGCCGAAACAGCAGGGCTGGTGTGCTCCGCAAAATAAATAATCAGGGCATTTTCGCCCGCAACAACCATTTTCATCGATTATGCCGGATGTAACAGGGAACGGATTTGCTGGATTGCGGCCACACCTTCGGCATTATCACCGTGGACACACAAGGTATCGGCCTTGACGGTGAGTGTTTTGCCGCTAACCGTGGTCACGGTGCCTGCGCTGTTTAACTGCTCTACCTGTGCCAGCATTTTCTCGCGGTTATGTACCGCCCCCGCCTTGCTGCGGGCCAGTAATTTACCATCATCATCATAACAACGGTCGGCAAAGGCTTCAAACTGTAGCTGCAGGCCCCATGTTGCTGCTTCAGCCTGATGCTGGTCAGCTTGCAAGGTCGCCAACAGCATTAATTCCGGGCGGGTATAATAGCTTGCCACAGCTGCCATCACAGCCTGTCGTACCCCGGCATTGGCCATCATATCGTTGTACAATGCGCCATGCGGCTTGACATAGGTGACCTGCAGATCCAGTGAACGGGCCATGCCATCCAGTGCAGCGATCTGATACAGTACGAAGGCCTTGATTTCATCGGCACTACAGTTCATCGAGCGTCGCCCGAAGCCGGCCAGATCCGGATAGGCAGGGTGTGCACCCACGGTGACATTATGCGCTTTCGCCAGTTGCAGGGTTTTCAGCATGATCTGTGGATCACCAGCATGAAAACCACAGGCAATATTGGCCTGATCAATATGCGGCATCGCTTCGGCATCCAGGCCCATTGTCCAGGAACCAAAACCTTCACCAAGATCACAATTCAGTCGTAATGCCATGTGCCCTCCTTACAATACCGATAGTTGACTGTTCAGCACATCGGTTACCAGCATGCAGCCGGGACTGTGGGTGATACAGATGGGAGGTCTGGCCTGTTCGATAGCAACCTGTGGTGTCACCCCACAGGCCCAGAACAGTGGCAGTTCGTGATCATGAACGGTCACGGCATCGCCGTAATCAGGCTGGCTCAGGTCGGTAATGCCCAGCTGTGCCGGATCACCAATGTGCAGCGGGGCACCGTGTACCGCCGGAAAGCGGGTACAGATCTGAATGGCACGGATGGCATCGGCTGCGACAAACGGGCGCATGCTCATCACCATATTGCCGCTGAAGCGCCCGGCAGGAGCGCATGTCACATTGGTGCGGTACATCGGTACATTGCAGCCTTCGCTGACATTGCGTACTTCCAGCCCGTCGGCCTGCAGTGCTTCTTCAAAGGAAAATGAACAGCCCAGCATAAAGGTGACAAAATCATCCTGCCACAACGAGTGAATGTCAGTGACTTCCTGTGTCAGTTCGCCGTTTGCAAATACCCGGTAGCGTGGCAGGTCACTGCGCACATCCAGGTTTTCCGCCAGTGCGGGAATTTCCCAGTTGCCGGGATCAGCCATACCCAGTACCGGGCAGGGGCGCGGGTTCAGTTGGCAGAACTGTAGAAACTCATGTGCCCAGTCAGCGGGCAGAATAGTCATATTACATTGCACATAACCGGCACAGTAGCCGGAAGTATTGCCGGTGTGTTCGCCACTGCGGATACGCTGGCGTAATTCTGCGGGGCTTAGTGCCGTGTTCATTCCGGGGGACTCCGTCTGGTGCTTCAGAAAGCGCTTCAGGCTATCACAAGTCTTGTCCAGATGTTGACCAGTAAGCTGTTAAGGGCCAGCCGGGTTGATGCAACTCAAATAACGGTCATGCCATAAAAATAATAAATAGTGAGTAACAACCATGAAAAAAATGACAAGTCCGAATACTTTGTTATTAACCTGTTGTGCAGTGGGGGTGCTGTCGGCGGTTAATCCGGTGTGGGCTGCCACAGAGATTACCAACTGTGTACAGGTCGCCGGGGTGACAGAGAAGGATTGGAACGAGGGAAATAATAAAGCCTGTGCGAAGGTGGTGGTATTGACGCGTTCGGTCGGTGTCGGTAGCCGGCTCTGGGTTGATCTGGATAAGAACGGGCGGCAGGATGCCGGTGAGCCGGGTATTCCGGGGGCAACAGTCACCTTGCTGAATCCGGATGGTTCGCCAGCGATCGATCTGGCCGGTCATGAGGTACAATCACAGTTGAGCGGTGCCAATGGTGAATATTTCTTTGGTAATTTGCGTGACGGTGATTATGTGGTCAGGGTTACACCGCCTGAGGGTTATTCGCCGACCGTTGGTAATGGCGACCCGGATAATGATGATGGTAGCGACAGTAACGGTACGGAGTCTTCATCCGGCAGCGTGTCAAGCTTGCCGATTACGCTGGCTTGGGGCGAAGAGCCTGACAACGATGGTGATGATGACCGCTCGACGAACCTGACGGTTGGGTTTGGTTTTATACCGAAGGCCGGGGTAGTCTTTTTGGGTGACTATATCTGGGAGGATGCCAATGCTAACGGTGTACAGGATGCTGATGAGTCCGGTCTGGCGGGTATGACCGTTAGCCTGACCGGTAATGATGGTATTTCACCGGTTAATGATGTGAACGGTGAGCCGGTTAAACCGGTGGTGACTGACGACAATGGTCGCTACCAGTTTAATGATCTTGTGCCGGGCGAATACAGTATTATTGTTACGCCGCCTGAGAAGGGCTATAAATTATCACCGGGCGGTGATGACCCGGATGACAATGATTCCGATACTGACAGTAACTGCCGGGCGGTGGATGGTGTGAATCAGACACCGGTTTTCCAATTGCCGATGCCGGATGGTCAGAGGTATAACGCAACGATTGACTGTGGTTTCTATCGTCCGGTTGGCGTGGGTAGCCGGATCTGGCTTGATCTGGATGCAGACGGGCGGCAGGATGCCGGTGAGCCGGGTATTCCGGGGGCAACAGTCACCTTGCTGAATCCGGATGGTTCACCAGCGACCGATCTGGCCGGTCATGAGGTACAATCGCAGTTGAGTGGTGCCAATGGTGAATATTTCTTTGGTGATTTGCACGACGGCGATTATGTGGTCAGGGTTACACCGCCAGAGGGTTATTTGCCGACCATTGATAATGGCGACCCGGATAATGATGATGGTAGCGACAGTAACGGTACGCAGTTTTCATCAGGCAGTGTGTTAAGCGCGCCGATTACGCTGGTTTGGGGCGAAGAGCCTGACGATGATGGTGATGATGACCGCTCGACGAACCTGACGGTTGGGTTTGGTTTTATACCGAGGGCCGGTGTGCAGATTCCAACGGCCAGCAGCTGGACACTGGGGTTGTTATCATTATTGTTGTCAGCTGCGGCATTCTGGAGACGCCGTCGCGATTCCTGATTTGAAGTTGGTGAGTGTGGTTCGGAAAGAGCCAGTCGTCGTATGATGGCTGGCTCTTTCTTCAGGTCAGCGGATGAAAACTGACCCAGTGGTGCCTGAAAACAGTCGGCTGACTTATTCCGCAGGCGCGCACTCTGCTTCAGAGAGGTAATTTGCGATGGCTTCTATTTCGTCTTCATTGACCATAGCCGCCATGGGTGTCATTACCGCAGCCTGATTACCGGTGACTTCACCGGCCTTATAGGCTTTCAGTTTTTCTATAAGGTATTTGGCTGACTGCCCGGCCAGTTTCGGGTAGTTATCGGCAAGCGGCTTACTGCCGCCTTCGCCATGACAAGTGACACAGGTTTTCTCGGTGTATAACTTTGCTCCATCCAGATCAGCGGCCGCCGTGGTGCCAACGATGAACATCAGGGCGAAAGGCAAGCTGTATTTAATCGTCTTCATGCAATAAATCCTCCAAAATATGCGAACGAAAAACACAAGACACGGTTATCAAACCTGGCAGGCTTACAGCCAGCAGGACGATAAACCTGTCTTGAGCCAGACCCAGTATAGAGCAGAATAGCCGGGGCGCAAAGTTTCTGTCCTGATGAGGGTCATGACTGGTCGGATAATATTCCCAACGGGCAACGGGAAAAGAAAAGAGTGAAGGAGCAGCGAAATCGTCGTCAGTAGTTAATTTATGACTGTCACGATGTTATGGTTACATCATATAATGGTTATTTGTTTTATTCATTGAGCCAGTATGCATGTAAAAATTATCCATAATTTTTAAGCACGAGACTTTTGGAGCCAACTCTGGCTGCAAGAAAAGGTTGACAGGCTGCTGACTCTTGATTGTGAAGGGGAAAGGTTATGTATAAGACAACCGCTATCGTAATGATCTTACTGGGTACTCTATGGTTATCCGCTTGCAGTACCGTGGCAGGTGTTGGTAAGGATATTCAGAACGTGGGTAGCTCTATCGAGAGGGAAGCGAACAAAGAGAAAAAACGGATGTGATGTGTTTGTAACAATAACACCCTGAAAGCCCACGTTTTGCCCCCAAAGCAGGGAAAAGTGGGCTTTCATATTTTCATAAACAGGATTTATCAACTAGGAAAGAAAATGTCGAAAACTTATGATGTTGCGGTAGTGGGGGCAACCGGTGCTGTGGGTGAAACGATGCTGTCTATTCTGGCAGAGCGCAATTTTCCGGTAGGAGAGGTGTATGCGCTGGCCAGTGAGCGCTCTGCGGGTAAAAAAATTGAATTCGGACGTAAAACCCTGGTGGTGCAGGATCTGGCGACCTTTGATTTCTCCAAAGTGCAGATTGGTCTGTTTTCACCCGGTGCATCGGTATCGGCGGTTTATGCACCGAAAGCGGCGGCAGCCGGTTGTATTGTCATTGATAATACTTCGCAGTTCCGTTATGACGAGGACATCCCCCTGGTTGTGCCAGAGGTTAATCCTCATGCCATTGCTGCTCATAAAAACTGCGGAATCATCGCTAATCCGAATTGTTCGACCATTCAGATGTTAGTAGCTTTAAAACCTTTGCATGATGCGGCTACGATCACGCGTATTAATGTGGCAACGTATCAGGCTGTTTCAGGTACGGGTAAGGAAGCGATTGATGAGCTTGCCACCCAGACGGCTGGTTTATTGAGTGGCAGGCCGGTGGAGTGTCATGTGTACCCGAAGCAAATTTCGTTCAATGCCTTGCCTCACATCGATGTTTTCCTTGAGAATGGTTACACCAAGGAAGAAATGAAGATGGTGTGGGAAACCCACAAAATCATGGAAGCACCGGATATTAAGGTGAATCCGACAGCTGTTCGCATCCCGGTGTTTTTTGGTCATTCCGAAGCAGTACATATTGAGACGGAAAAAAAACTGAGTGCAGAGCAGGCCCGTGAAATTCTGGAGAATGCGCAAGGTGTTGTAGTAGTAGACGACAGAGCTGATGGCGGTTACCCGACCGCAGTGACAGAAGGTGCCAACCATGACCCGGTTTACGTCGGCAGGATTCGTGAAGATATTTCTCATCCCAGCGGGCTGAACCTGTGGGTAGTGGCGGATAATGTGCGTAAAGGGGCAGCATTAAACAGCATCCAGATTGCTGAAGTGTTGATCCGTGACTACCTGTAATTCGGTTTCACAGGTGGTTCAGCATAAATTAATTGCTACCTGTAACAATAACCTCAGGGTCATCATTCTGGATGATGGCCCGATTAAATAGGCTGGTCGGGAATAATTGCTTGCTTCTGAGCACTGAGATATAGTCTGTTGCTTAACAATAACCAAAAAATCGCTATTCATCCGGAATTCTAATATCAAGGGCTTACGCTAACGCATGGGGATGGACAGAGATGCAAAGATTGCACTAGTTAAAGGGGAATCGCAGTGAAAAAACAGGCTCTAAGTTTAGCCGTGCTGGTTGCAGGTGCCTACCCTGCAGCGTCTAACGCGCTGAGTCTTGGCGATATAAGGTCAAATTCCAGCCTGAATCAACCGCTAAGAGCAAAAATTGAACTGTTGTCGGCTAATGCCCAAGAGACCAGACAGCTTCAGGTTCGGTTGGCACCGAGTAATGTGTTCAGTCGTGTTGGCGTTGATCGTCCTGCCTTTTTGAATCATCTGCGTTTTCGAAGTACTTTTGAAAATGGCAAGCCGGTTATTCTCGTTACCTCTGATACCCCTATTTCGGAACCGTTTGTCAATTTTCTGCTGGAAGTCAGCTGGCCAAACGGTCAGTTACTGAAAGAATATACCGTGATGCTGAATCCGCCGGTATTGATGCAACCGGGTACTGCTCTGGCTGGCAATGAAGCCGCTGTTCGTGCTGAGCCTCGCCCAACCGGTGTAGTGAACAGGGCGGCTTCAGCCACAGCTGCCCAGTCGGCACAGGTAACGGCAGCCCAACGGCAACAGGCCCGGCAACAGCAACAACAGGTGCAACAGCAACAACAAGCCCGGCAACAGCAGCGTGCCCGTCAGCAACAGGCTCAGCAGCAAGCGGCGGCTCGTACTCAACAACAGGCACAGCAAAGACGACAGGCACAGCAGGCATCACATCATGCTGGTCGCACTTATCGTGTGCGCCGGGGTGACACCCTGTTCAAGGTGGCCACACGTTTGCGTCAGCCGGGTGTAAACACCGATCAGATGATGATGGCATTATACCGGGCTAATCCGGGTGCTTTCATTGGTAAAAATATCAATGGCTTAAAGGCCGGGGCAATATTGCGTACTCCTTCTGCGCAGGCCGCTGGAAGTTCCTCCCGTGCTCAGGCCAGACGTCAGGTCAGGCAGCAGTATGTGGCGTGGAAGCGTTTCCGTTCATCACTGGCGAAAAATACCGTACCGCAGAAGAATGTCAGTAAGTCGTCGGTAAAAACCGCTAGTACGACCCGTAAATCAGACTCTTCCAGACAGTCGGATAAGGCGCATCTTGAAGTTCTGGGTAAAACTGATAAAGCCGCGTCATCATCGGCGGCCACAGGTTCGGCACAAATTAGCAAGCTGGAGAAAGAGCTGGCTCTGGCCAGGGAGTCACTGGTTGCCCGTCAGCGTGAGAACAGTGAGCTGAAGTCCAGAGTGGCTGATCTTCAGTCAATGTTGCGCAAAAAGACCCGCCTGATTGAGTTGCGTGATGATCAGCTGGCAAAATTGCAAAAGCAACTGGCACAAGGCCAGGGTGAGGGTTCGCAGGCTGTCACACCACCTGTTCGGCAGAATGCAACCGCACCCGGTGATAACAGTGGTAGTAACACTGTTCAGAATCAGCCACAGCAGCAAAATACTGTACCGCGCACCGGTGAGCAACATAGTGCCAATGGTGCCGGACGTGATATTCAGAATCAGGTCGCCAATACCAGACAGGCTGAACAAAACAGGGTTGTTCGTGCCCAGCCGGATAATACGGAGAATAAAGACAGTAACAATAATAACAGTAAGCAGCTGTCGACTGCCGAAAAAGCAGCGCAACAGCGGGCAGAAAACCTGCGGCGGCAACAGGAAAAGAATGAGCAGGCCAGGACCAAGACACCGGCTGCTAATACAAATACTGAAAATACCGATCCGGTAAAGCCTGCATCACCTTTCATGGATGAGCAGGAGGGTGACAGTGACCTGATGAGCCTGTTGACTTCACCAATGGCGATGAAAATTGGTGCCGGGGCACTGGCTTCCCTGCTGCTGTTGTGGTTGCTTTCACGTCTGTTTGGTCGTAGAAAAGGCAAGGAAGAACGTATTGCACCGGTGGCAGATGAGTCGATGCCTTATGATGAGATGGCTGATACCAATAGCGGGTATCCATCAACTACTGGTTCAAAGGTAGAGGCGGAGCTGGATAAGGCCGAGCAGCTGGCTGAACTGGATGATGATCCATTTGGTACCCGGCTGCAAGATGACGCAGGGTCGGCCAGTGCAGGTAAGTCGGATCATCTGGCTGATGCCAACGGTGACAGTGTTGCCCAGGAAGAAGACGAAGTATTAATGGAGGCTAATGTCTACATCGCCTATGGTCTCTATCAGCAGGCAGAAAGTGAACTGAAAAAGGCGCTGGATAAGCATCCGGAGCGTCTGGAATATCGTCACAAGCTGCTGGAAAACTATTTTACCTCAAATAACCGTGAAGCCTTTGATCGTCAGGCTGAGGCTTTCCTGGCAACACCGGGGGCCGATCGTAGCAGTAAAATGTGGCAGGAAATTGCGGGTTGGGGCGCAAAAATCAGCCCTGACAACCCGCTGTATCAGCAGTCTGCTGAAGAGGGTTCCGCTTCCGGCATGGGTGTTCTGGCCGGTGCAGCCGCTGCTGTCACTGGTGTTGGAGCGGCAGCAGCTGCCTTATCATCAGTTGATAGTCAGGGTGAAGACGATCATAGTCATTTGCTGGCTGATGAGGACAAGCAATCTGACCTGAGTGAACAGGGTGCCGTTCAGGATGACCTGGGTGATGATGACTTGGGGGTGGATGATTTTGACTTTGATCTTGATGAGCTGGAAACCGAGCTGGGTAATCTGAACGGTCTGAATACTGATGAGACACATGAGGCACCGTCAGATTCTGCTTCGCATGAGAGGGCTGATAATGACCTTGATACAGCCGATACTCAGTTGCAGGTTGATGACTTATCAGAGCTGGCAAGTACTGTTGACGATAGCGTTGACTTTAGTCTGGATGATCTGGCCGGTGAGTTGGAAAAAAGCCAGCGTTTAGAGCCGGATAGTGACCGTGACATTGCTCAGAATATTAACACAGAGATGAATGAACTGGCGGAAGTCACAGATAATTCATTGGATTTTGATGCATTGTTGAGTGGTACGGATGAACAGGCTGCTACCACCAGTAGCCATTCTCCGGAGCCCGGTGATGAAGGTAGTGGTTTGTCGGCTGGTCTGGCTGCGGGTGCTGCCGCTGCCGTGGGGGCCGTTACCGCAGCGGTTGTCAGTAGTAAGGATAAAGCTGAAGAGGCTGTGGATGGTGCTGGTCAGACGCTGGATGAATTATTCGATGGTGGTGGTGAAGATCATGCTGCGACAGATGATGACTTTGCCTTACCGGGTGATCTGGATGATACGCTGAGCTTTGATCTGTCTGAAGATACCCCGGCTGTTGCCGAGCAGACAGCAGATGGTCTGCCGGATACTGCTCTGGATGAGTTTGATTTTAACCTGGATGACATCACAACAGCCTCGTCACCTGCTGATCATAATGAGTCGGAAGCAGCGGCAGATCAGCCGGGTAGTGATAATGTAACCAACCTGAATCTGCATCTGGATCAGGATAACGGTTTGCGCAAGATTCTGCCTCAGGATACTTTCTATGCATCTGAGGATGAGCCACAAAATGAAAGGGTGCAGGATGAGACTGCCAACGATGAAGACAGCTGGCTGGGTGATATTGATGATGCGTTGTCATTCCTGGATATGCCAGATGAAGAAATTGATCTGCATGAGGCACATATCAGCACCAAGCTGGATCTGGCACGGGCCTATCTGGATATGGGCGATATTGAGGGAGCACGCAGTACGCTGGAAGAAGTCATGGTGGAAGGTAACGATAATCAGCGTCGTGAGGCAGAGAATCTGTTGCATGAAACCGGTTGAGCCGTAAGGCTAATCACGTTATAACGATAAAAGGTCGGCATTGGTCGGCCTTTTGTTATTTTAAGCGGGAAAAAGTGTGTCTGAGTTAATACGATTAGCGGCGGGTGTGGAATATGATGGCTCGGCTTATTGCGGCTGGCAACGTCTGGGTCATGCGCCTTCAGTACAGGAGGAAGTAGAGCGGGCGCTGAGTGGTATTGCTGCCGAGCCGGTGAGTGTGGTTTGTGCCGGTCGTACTGACAGTGGTGTACATGCCACCGGACAGATTATTCATTTTGATACAACGGCTGAGCGTCCGTTACGTGGCTGGCTCCGGGGCAGTAATGTCAGATTGCCGGATGGTATTGCGTTGCGTTGGGTTCAGAGAGTACCGGAAGTTTTTCATGCACGTTTTTCGGCCCGTTCGCGCCGTTATCGTTACATTATTCAGAATCGTGAGGCCCGTCCTGCTCTGCTCAATCAGCGGGTGGCCTGGAATTATCACCGGCTGGATACCGGGCGTATGCACAACGCTGCGCAGTATTTATTAGGGGAGCACGATTTCAGCAGTTTCCGTGCGGCAGGTTGCCAGGCTAATCATGCTCTGCGTGAATTGCAGTCGATTGCTGTCAGTCGGCAGGGGGATTTTATTTATATGGATGTGCAGGCGAATGCCTTTTTGCATCATATGGTGCGTAATATTGTTGGTTCACTGTTATTAGTGGGCAAGGGGGAACGACCTGTGGAATGGCTGGGGGAGTTGCTGGCGTTGCGGGATCGTACCCGGGCCGGAGCGACTGCTCCGGCGGCTGGGCTGTATTTGGTTCATGTGGAGTATCCGGCGGAGTTTGATTTGCCCGCAGATTACACACTGCCTGAGTTTGTGTTGGGGTAGTTTTTGCGGAAGAGCAGCCTGTCGTGGTTTGTCTTCCAGGTCGGCGTAAACTCGCTGCGCTCAGACATACTTGACCTTTCAGACAAATCACGACAGGCTTTCATGCTGCATTGCGAACCTGTTAGAGCCTGTTTAAGATCTCTTATGGTGTTAGACTGTCACCTTCAGTCATAACACCCTAAACCCCGATGAGAAAAGCCTACCCCAGCGATATAAGCCG
>PDWJ01014261.1_pt1 | contig 14968 bp, 15 predicted proteins | sample 1430881 | NCBI WGS metagenome assembly PDWJ01 (sample SAMN01162460, study PRJNA174530) | Oral metagenome, whole genome shotgun sequencing project. | biome: Marine environment; feature: Marine mammal; material: Swab sample of the gingival sulcus; isolation source: swab sample of gingival sulcus... | reverse complement strand
ACACGGCAGCCAGCGCCGTTTTCTACTCACGGTCAGGGAATGCTTATGCCTGCTTTGGCGGCTGCTGCGTTATTACTGCTGCTTCCCCGGGGCTTTGTTGCAGGCGGGAAAACCGCTTATGAAATGCGGATGCGTGTTCTGCCTGTTCCGGGGCTCCCTGAGGGGAGTTTCTCTTCTTATAAGTCACTTTCCCGGCTTTTTAATTCCAGGGAAAGTTCAGAGCTTCCAAATTTTTCCAGTCTTGTTGCGTCCCGGGCTTATCAGGAAAGTCTGCTTTTTGGCGGCCGCTATGAGCTGCCTCAGCCGGGAAACGGAATAAGTTTGACTTCTTACCGGGAAGACGGCGCCCGGATGGAAGCTGTTTCCAGCAGTATTCTGCAGTTTGATAATTCCTGGTACATGGATGTTACTGAAGATGAAACAGTTTCCGGAACCGGGCGGCTTCTGGCTTCCCGGGGAGGCCCCGCGCCGGTTTTCCGTCAGAGCCGGGCGGTTGGCGGTTTGCCGGCGCTTTCACGTCTCTGGGAGCTGATCAGCGGCTTTTTTATAATCATTTCACTGTTGTTATCAACGGGAATTCCTGCTAAATTCAATACATCTGAACGGATTCCCAATTCTTTTATTTCTTCATTCCGTTTTCGCAGGAGGATTGAGGCTGCATGAGCAAACTACGTACTTTTGCCCGGGGGGGTGTGCATCCGCCTGGAGGAAAGGAGCTGACGGCTGATAAGAGTATCCGTGAAGCTCCCATTCCCGCAATGGCGGTTGTGCCTTTTTCCCAGCATATAGGCGCGCCGGCAAAACCGGTTGTTGCTCCAGGCGATCATGTTGAAGAAGAACAGCTGATTGGTGAACCGGTCGGATTTGTTTCCGCCGCGGTTCATTCCCCCATTCCGGGAACAGTCAAATCCATCAGCAAGATTTTTCTTCCCAGCGGCATGCGTACTGATGCTGCTGTGATAGAGCTTGACGGAGAGTTCTCCCGGCTGGGGAAAAAGCTTGAATCCAGAGACTGGGAATCGCTGGATTCCGCTGCTATTCTGGAAACGCTGAAAACGCACGGCATAGTGGGGCAGGGCGGAGCAACATTCCCTTCTCATGTCAAATTTGCTGTTCCCAAAGGACGCACATGCGACGTTTTTCTGATCAACGCGGCTGAATGCGAACCCTATCTTTCTGCCGACCACCGCCTTATGGTGGAACAGAGCAGGGATGTTATAGAGGGAATCAGAATTATTCAGAAACTTCTTTCCCCGGAGCGGACGGTCATAGGTATTGAAGCCAATAAACCCGATGCCATTGATATTCTGACAAAGGAGGGCGCTCCGTTCGGTATTGAAGTTATGCCTTTGAAGGTTAAATACCCGCAGGGCGCCGAAAAGAATCTTATAGAATCCACTTTGGGCCGGGAAGTTCCATCCGGCAAGCTGCCGATAGAAGTGGGTGTTATTAATGCCAATGTCGGCACCCTTGTTTCTGTCTGCGAAGCCCTCAGAGACGACAGGCCCGTTGTTGAACGGGTGGTAACTGTTTCCGGAGGCGGCATAAAAGAGCCTTCCAACATCCGGGTACGGGTAGGCAGTTCCATCCGTGATTTAATTGAAGAGTGCGGCGGTGTAACGGAAAAGACCGTCCGTTTTATCAGCGGCGGTCCCATGATGGGTTTTGCGTTCAATAATCTTGATACACCTGTAACGAAAGGAACCAGCGGCATTCTGGCTCTTACAGCCGAAGAAGTAAAATACTTTGAAGCAACCGCATGTATTTCCTGCGGGCGTTGTATTGAGGCCTGTCCCATGGGGCTCAGCCCGACACTGATATACAAAAACATTGAGCATCAGCGCTTTGATCAGGCGGTAAAGTTTGGGTTGGATGACTGCGTTTTATGCGGCTCGTGCGCCTATTCCTGTCCTGCTCATATTCCCCTTGTTTCTGCCTTCAGGGCCGGCCGCGGACGGCGGCGGCGTCTGGCGGCTCGAAGTAATGGTTAACAAAGGATAGTCGATGGAAGGTCAACCGGTTATTTCAAGTTCACCCCAGATTCATGCCCGGGGTTCCACCCGGTCTGTTATGTGGTGGGTTATTGCGGCGCTTATTCCGGCGGGAGTGTGGAGTGTTGTGCTTTTCGGCCTGCGGCCTCTGCTGGTTATTCTTACGGCAACTGCTGCGGCTGTGGCATGCGAGGCGCTTTTGAATGCCCTGTTTAAGCGGCCTCAGACAATTGGCGATCTCAGTGCTGTTGTTACGGGTCTTCTGATAGCTTACAACATGCCTCCTCATGTTCCTCTGTTCGTTCCTGCCGCCGCTTCGGTTTTTGCCATTGCCGTTGTGAAGTGGAGTTTCGGCGGTCTGGGGGCCAACTGGATGAATCCTGCTCTGGCCGGACGTGTGTTTGTGTTTTTCTCCTGGGGCAAGGCCATGACCCAGTGGACCTTTCCGCGGGTTCCAGGCGCGGCTGACGCGGTAAGCGGACCGACACCTCTGGGAAGCATAATACCCGGTTCCCTGGGGGAAATGTCGGCTTTGCTGCTCATTGCGGGCGGTTTGTTTCTGGTGATTCTCCGAATTGTTGACTGGGAAATTCCCCTGGCGTATCTGGGCAGCTTTGCTTTTCTTATCTGGCTTTTTGACGGCATGCAGTACGGAAGCGGCGCCTTCTCCGGTGATGTGGTATTCCACTTGTGCAGCGGCGGTTTAATGCTGGGAGCCTGGTTTATGGCCACGGACATGGTTACCACGCCTTTGACCCGGCGCGGGCGGCTGATATTCGGTCTGGGCTGCGGTTTTTTTACTTTTGTTATCAGGCGCTTCGGGAATTTGCCGGAAGGAGTGAGTCTGGCCATTATATTCATGAATATTCTGACGCCTTTAATTGACCGTCATGTAACGCCGAAACGCTACGGGGTGTCCAAATGAAGGAAATGACGGATAAATCCCTCCGGCTGGGTCTTATCGGTGCTGTGGCGGCTCTGCTGCTGGCAGTTGTGAATAATTTTACCGAACCGAAAATTGCGGAACTGCGGGCTTTGAAGCTTCAGCAGGCACTCACGGTTCTCTCAGGCGGAGGAACACCGGGAGACAGCGAGGAGAGTCCTGCTCCGGGTGTAGCGCGCCGCTGGCCCATACTGGAAGAGAAGGGCTGGATACTGGAACTTGAAGCGGTGGGTTACGGCGGTCCAATGACGGTGGTTGCCTCCTACGATAAAACGGGTGCTGTTATAGCGGCCCGGCTTATGGCCAACGGAGAAACTGTCGGATTCGGAAAGAAAGCGGAAGATGAATCGTATATGGATATTTTTGTAGGAAAAGGCGCCGATGTGCCGGTTCCGGTAACTAAAGCGGCTCTGGGCGGGGACGCGGATGTGGTTTCCGGAGCTACTATTACTTTTACGGGTATCTCTACGGCCATTGCTCATGGTTCCAGTCTTGTTAAAGAGTGGGAGGGTCAAAAATGAAAAACCTTTTCAAGGGAGTTCTGAGGGAAAACCCTATTTTTGTTCTGGTTTTGGGACTTTGCCCTTCACTGGCTGTTTCCACTTCCGTGAACAACGCTCTGGGTATGAGCGCGGCCACCTTTCTGGTGCTTCTGGGCTCCAATGTTGTTATCAGCCTGCTGAGAAAACAGATTCCGGACGATATTCACATTCCGGCCTATATTGTTATTATTGCCACTTTTGTTACCCTGGTGGACATGAGCATGCAGGCCTGGCTGCCGGCACTTTCGGAGTCTCTGGGAATATTTATTCCGCTGATTGTTGTTAACTGTATTATTCTGGGACGGGCTGAGGCTTTTGCCAGCAAGAATACGGTGGGCGCTTCGGTTGTGGATGCCGTTGCCATGGGACTGGGCTTTGCTGTGGGACTGACCTCCATTGCTTTGGTGCGTGAAGTTCTGGGAGCCGGAACCATTACCATTGTTCCGGAAAAAGCAGTACTGACCATACCCGGTCTTTCCGATGCTCCGGCCCTGGTTTTTGCTTTCCCGGCAGGAGCTTTGATAGTGGTTGGTTTCTTACAGGCCTTTTACCGGTGGCTGGGGGAGGTAACTAAAAAATGAGTTATATCGGCATTGTCTTAACTTATGTATTTGTCAGTAACCTGGTTTTATCGCAGTTCCTGGGACTCTGCCCGTTTATCGGGGTATCAAAAAATACCGAGAGCGCTGTGGGTATGGGGTTTGCGGTTACTTTTGTTATGAGTATAGCCGCTTTAACCACATGGGCCCTGCAGCATTTTGTGCTTGTACCCCTCAACATAGTTTTTTTGCAGACTGTAACCTTTATTCTGGTTGTTGCCTCGCTGGTTCAGCTGGTGGAAATGGTAGTGCGGAAATTTTCGCCGCCGCTCTATCAGGCATTGGGTATTTATCTTCCGCTTATTACAACCAACTGCGGTGTACTGGGTATTGCCCTTATCAGTGTGAATAAAAATTACGGTGCTCTGGAAAGTTTTCTGGCCGGTTTATCTGCCGGTATGGGATTCCTCCTGGCTCTTCTGCTGATGTCCGGTATCCGGGAGCGTCTGGATACAGAGAAAGTGCCGAAGTTTTTGAAAGGTTCGCCCATTGCCTTTATTTCCGGCGGCCTGATGGCTTTGGCGTTTATGGCTTTTGATAAAGCCCTCTTATCGAATCTTATTGGAGGCTGATAGCTGATGGACAGTATTCTGCGTATTCTGGCGGCATTTCTTTCCACATCCCTGTTTGCCGGACTTCTGGGTCTCGGTTTGGCTGTAGCCTCCCGTAAACTCCGTGTGGAAAAGGATAAAACGGTTGAAGACTTATTGACGGTTCTGCCGGGACTGAACTGCGGTGCCTGCGGTTACGCCGGCTGTGAAGCCTACGCCGAAGCTCTGGCCGGAGAAAAGGAAACTAATGTTTCCAAATGTTCCCCCGGAGGGGCGGACGCCATGAGCGGTATAGGAGAAATTCTTGGTCTGGAAGTGGATGCTTCCAAAGTGCGCATGGTGGCCCGTCTGGCCTGCGCGGGCTGTGACGGTGTAGCTCAAAGAGATTTTCAGTACCTCGGTTATTCAGACTGTGAAGCGGCTTATGTTCACTTTCAGGGCGACAAAGGATGCAAGTACGGCTGTCTGGGACTGGGTTCCTGTGTGAAATCCTGCCCGGTAGAGGCTATTTCCCATACGGAAAACGGCCTGGTTAGAGTTGATCCCCAAAAATGCATTGGCTGTGAAATTTGTGTGACAGTCTGTCCCACAACAGCAATGAAGATGGTTCCGGAAGATATTTCCTGGTTTGTGGCGTGTAATTCGCACGATAAAGCCAAGGATACAAAAAGCAACTGCAAGGCCGGCTGCATAGGCTGCCGGATCTGTGAAAGAAAATTTCCTGAATCGGGCTTTGTTGTTACAGATAATTTGTCAAGTTTGGATTATAATATAAAGAATGAAGAACAGCAGGCAGGTGCCGCTAAAGCCTGTCCTGCCAAATGTATTGTTGAAGTAAAAAACATCTGAATGCGGAAACAGATGAATAAGGAGCACGGACAGCCAGTGTCTGTGTATTGGGGTAATGGGTACGGTAAAGCTGATTTTTGGAACCTTTAATTCGGTTCCTGCAGGTGAATCTGAATATCTCTTTGAAGAAGCTTACCAGAATGCCTTCAAGCCCTTTCTAACCGCCATTTACAATCATCAGACCATCAAGCCCACCCTGTTCTATTCCGGTCCTCTTCTGGAATGGCTGGAAGGCCGGCACCCGGAATTCCATACTGTACTGGGCGAAATGACGGCTCGTAAATCCATAGAAATCCTGGGCGGAGCGTACTGGGAACCCATTCTTCCCATGATACCGGCCGCAGACCGGGTTGGGCAGATTGAGGTAATGACAACCTATCTGCGCAAAAAGTTTGGAAAACGCTCCCGCGGCAGCTGGATACCTTCCCAGATATGGGAAGCTCATCTGGCCTCTTCTCTGCGTGCCAGCGGCATGGGGTATGTGTTCCTTTCCGAGCGTGCCTTTCCGGCGGTTCCGGGCTTCCGGCCCGATTATCCCGTTCTGGCCGAAGATCAGGGAAAAAGCATTATAATTTTTCCTGTTATGAATACGTTAGCCGACCGCTTTCTGAAAGTTCCTCCGGAGCATATTGTTGAGAGTCTGCGTGCTCTGGAAAAACAGGATGGGAAAGAAGTGGTTGTATCTCTTATCCTTGACGGCGTCAGCCTGGGCGGAGACGGTTCTTATGCCGTTTGTTACGGGGAAAAGTGGCTGGAAAGATTTTTTAAGGCCGTGGAAGAAAACCGTTCATGGCTTGAATGTGTTCATCCGGGCCGCTATCTCCGTGATTTTCCGGCCTCACGGCCCAAGGTGTATGTACCGGGGCCTTCCTATCAGGCTCTGATGCGCTGGAGCCGTCTGAACGGAAGCAGTTCCGCTTCCGCGCGCATTGACCCCTCACGCCCCCCGGCGTACTACAGGGAGTTTCTGACAAAATACCGGGAAAGTACCCTCATGTATTCCAAAATGATGCATGTGGAAGTACTGGCCAACCAGCTGCGCGGAGACAAATCGCGTAAAAAAAACGCTAAAGAGCTGCTGTGGAAGGGGCAGGAGCATTATGCCTACTGGCATGGTCCTACCGGAGGAATTTACAACAGCCGTTTAAGACATGCTGTGTATGGAGCTTTAATAGAGGCGGAAAAGGCCACCCGTGAGAAAGGTGTTTTTCAGGCAGCTTTAACGGACATGGATTTTGATATGGACGGGGAAAAGGAGCTGCTCTACAACGGTCATATCTTTAACGCCTATATTCATACCACAGGCGGCGCTTTGTTTGAGCTGGATTACCTGCCTGTTTTCCGCAATTACCTGGCCACCATTGCCCGTTATCCGGAAGATTATCACCCCCCGGCTACCCGTGAGCAGGGATACGATGCCTACCCAAGACAGGCCTTTATGGATCATGTTTTTCAGGGAGATCCGCAGACATATCTTAAATCACTCAAACCCGGCAGCCGTTTCTTTGCCGAACGTCAATATAATATTCAGGAAATGGTGCGGGATCAGGCCCGGGTAACTCTGTGCTGCACCGGTTCGGTTAAAGGCAGTGAAAACGATCTGCAGATACAGAAAACCTACCGCTTCCGGCGCAGTACCCTGGAAGTAGATTACACCCTCTCCAATCTGACACCCAGAACCTTAAGTTTTAACTGGGGAAGTGAAATTAACCTGGCGCTGGATAGCGAGTTGTCCCAGCGGGGCTTCTTTATTAATACAGACGATTATTCAGGCGTTTCCGCGGATGAACGGGGCATGGCTGAATCGGTTCATTCCTGGGTTCTCCACGACCGCGCTCAAAACGTTCTTCTGCAGTTTCAGCTTTCTGAAGAGGCCGATCTTCTCAGCTATCCTGTCTATGCCGACTACAGGGTGGGCCGGGAACTGCGCAGGCATTACCAGGCCGGTTTCTTTATGCCGGTATGGAAGGCGGAACTCTTACCGCTGGAGAAAAAAGCTTTTAATATTGTTATGCGTATAGGAAAAATTCGCTCGAACGGATAAAAAGCCCCGGAGGAAATATGGCACGCGCTAAAACGGGAATTGAGCTGTACAGGGCCGCTTCAAAAACGGAGAAAGCCGCTGAAGCCGCCCATAAGAGTGCGGCTCCAAAGCAGCCTGAGAGTTCCCAGCCTCAGCGGCCGCGCAGGAATAAGCCCCAGATCCTGCTCAAAACCACACAGGAAACGCCGGAAAAGCCGCGGACACCTTGGGGCTGGAAGACGCCGCCGCGGTTGTTTCCCGCTTGAATGCCGATGAAGCCGAAGAACTGGCGCGTCATATTGCTCAGGTCAGCCGGGTTGACGCGGTTGAAGCGCAGCAGCTTCTCGACGAGTTCGGGCAGCATTTCTCGGGCGTGCAGGCCAAACGGGCCAGAGGCGGCAAGGATGCCGCCAGAAATATACTGGAAGCGGCCTTCGGCGAAGATAAGGCCAAAGCCATACTGGCCAGTGCCCTTCCCGAAGAGCAGCCGCTTCCCTTCAGCTTTTTAAACGACTGCTCCTTTGAACAGCTTGTTACCCTCCTGAGCAAGGAGCCTTCATCTTCTCTGGCTCTGGTTATGGCCTACCTGGAACCCTCACTTTCCTCGGCTCTGCTGGAATCTTTACCGGATGAGCAGCGTGCCGCGGTTGTTATCCGCATGGCGCGTACCGAAAAAGTTTCGCGCGATGTTCTGGAAACCGTGGAAGATTCCCTGCGCGAGAAGCTGCGGCTTATCGGCCGCGACGAAAGTGAAGAACTCGACGGCCGCGCGGCTCTGGCCGACATTCTGCGGCACATGGATCTGGAAGATGAAAAACGGCTGCTGGGAGGTCTGGAAGACGCCGACCCGCTTCTGGCCCATCAGGTAAAGGAAAAGCTCTATACCATGGACTCCGTTCTTCACCTGCGCCGTAAAGACCTGCAGCAGCTTCTTCTGGACATGGACGAAAAAGAAATAGCCATGATCCTCAAAGGCCAGACACCCGAAATACGCCAGTGCATTGAAGAGGCCCTCAGCTCCCGGCGCAAACTTCTGGTAGAAGATGAACGGGTTATTCTGGGGCCGCAGCCCCGCAGTGAAGTGGATAAAAGCGTGCGCAGCTTTCTGGACAGAATACAAAAGGCCGAGGAAGAAGGCCGTTTCATTATTCTGCGGGAAGAGTCGGATTTAATAGAATAATATTTACCGGCTCCATCCCTTGCGCATCATGCCCTCAGTGGATAATATTCGGCCATGACCGCTAACGAACTGCGACGTAAATTTCTCGACTTTTTTATTGCCCGGGGACATGCCGAAATTTCCGGCAAGTCTCTTATTCCGGAAAACGACCCCACTGTGCTCTTTACCACAGCGGGAATGCATCCGCTGGTTCCCTTTCTTCTGGGACAGGAGCATCCGGCGGGCGCCCGGCTGACCAATGTTCAGAAATGCATCCGTACCGGTGATATTGATTCGGTAGGGGATACTTCTCATTTGACATTTTTTGAAATGCTGGGGAACTGGTCCATCCGCGACTACTTTAAAAAAGATGCCATTGCCTGGAGTTTTGAATTTCTGACAGACCCGAAATATCTGGGACTGGACAAAGACAGAATCTCTGTAACGGTTTTTGCCGGCGATAATGACGCTCCGCTGGATGAGGAGTCGCGCGGCGCATGGATGGCCCTGGGCATACCGGAAAGCCGAATCTATAAGCTTCCCAAAAAAGATAACTGGTGGGGACCGGCGGGACAGACCGGACCCTGCGGCCCGGATTCGGAGATGTTTTACGATACGGGTATTGAAAGCTGCGGCCCCGAATGCCGGCCCGGCTGTTCCTGCGGAAAGTATTTTGAAATATGGAACGACGTGTTCATGCAGTACGACAAGCAGGCCGACGGCTCCTACCAGCCGCTTCCGCGCCCCTGTGTGGATACGGGCATGGGTGTGGAGCGCACAATTACCATGCTGCAGGGTAAAGACAACGTCTATGAAACAGAATTGTTTCAGCCCATTCTGGCCGCTGTTTCGGATATTTGCGGACGGGAGTACACCGAAAGTGAGGAGACACTCCTTTCTTTCCGTATTATTGCCGACCATGTCAAAACTTCTGTCATGATTCTGGGCGATGAAAAAGGTATTAAACCTTCGAATCTCGGTCAGGGTTATATTCTGCGCCGGCTGATACGCCGGGCGGTGCGTCATGGTCTGAAGATGGGTATTCAAAGCGATTTCCTCGGCAAAGTGGCCGACTCTGTTATTGATGTGTACAGGGGTGTCTACGATGAGCTGCGCGACAGACGCGATGTTATTATAAGCGAGCTCACTCTGGAAGAAGCCCAGTTCCGCAAAACCCTGGAGCACGGCCACAGGGAGTTTGACAAGCTGCTTCCCAACCTCTTGAAAAATCCCAAAAAAGTTATTTCCGGAAAGGTGTCGTTTAAACTCTACGATACCTACGGATTCCCTGTGGAACTGACTGAAGAACTGGCCGCCGAGCACGGGCTGACCGTGGACCGGGAAGGCTTTGACGAGGCCTTCCGCAGACATCAGGAAGCGTCCAAAAAGGGTGCCGATAAAACTTTTAAGGGCGGTCTGGCTGACGATTCCGTTATGTCCACCCGCTACCATACGGCCACGCACCTTCTGCACGAGGCCCTCCGCCGTGTTTTGGGCGATCATGTTGCCCAGAAAGGCTCCAACATTACACCCGAAAGACTGCGTTTTGACTTTGTGCATCCCCAGCCTATGACGGATGAAGAAAAGAAGGCCGTAGAAGCCATTGTGAATGAGCAGATTGAATTAAATCTGCCGGTTTCCATGCAGACGGCCACACTGCAGGAAGCCCGCGACATGAACGCCCGCGCGCTTTTTGAAGGACGTTATGACGAGCAGGTTAAAATTTACAGTATCGGCGAATTCTCCACGGAAGTGTGCGGCGGACCGCATGTTAAGTCGACCGGTGAACTGGGCGTGTTCCGTATTGTCAAGGAACAGTCCAGCTCACGGGGGGTACGGAGAATACGGGCTGTTCTGACGGGAGGGCAGGAGGAAGAATAAGACTCTTCAGCTCTGTTCTGTCTGCTCCTCAAGTTCCTGGAGCATGCGCAGAACAGCATCGCTGGTGTTTCCTTTTGAGAGGTAATTTTTCAGAATGTCCACTGCTTCAGAGCTACGGCCCAGCAGGGCGGCGCAGCCGGCCGCTTCCAGAGCAACTATATGGTTCCGGGGTGAATGTTCCATAAGCGGTTTGAGTCTTTTCAGGGCTTCTTCATGCATGCCCCGGCTTTTTTCAATCAGCGCCATTCCTGTTTCGGCGTAGATGTCAAAGCCTATTTTCAGGGCGGACTGGTAACAGCGTTCGGCGGCGTCCAGGTTGCCGGTATTTCTGTAGGCGTCGCCGGCGCGGGTCTGTATTACTTTATTATGAGGGTCTGCTTCCAGAATTCTGTTCCAGTATTCCAGAGATCTTTCCGGGCTGCCCAAACCTCTGTAACAGTCGGCCATGCCGAAAAGAGCATAAAAATTATCATTCTGCTTTTCCAGTGCTCTGGCAAAATACCCTGTACCTTCAGAAAAGAGTTTAAGCTTGCGGCAGCAGTTGCCCAGAGAGGTGAGTACTTTTATATCAACGTCTTCTTTCTGGCTTTGCTCTATTTTCTTCCAGATTTCCAGTGAAGCCTCATACTCCTTAAAGTCAAAAAGAAGGTGTCCCAGACCAATAAGGGCGTAGGCGTTATCCGGTTCCAGTTCCAGAACTTTACGGTAGTATTTTTTTGACTCGGAATAGTTGTTTTTTTTGCGCCAGGCGTCGGCCATTCTGTTCATTACGGCTGTATTATCCGTATCGAGCTTCAGATATTCTGTCCACATCTCAATAGCACTGGTTCTGTCGCCCAGTGCCCTGTGACAGTCTGCCAGGCCGAAGAGCGCGTAGTGATTATCGGGGTGCAGGGATAAACACTGCTGATAATACTTGATAGACTCCCTGTAGCGTTTTTCCTTCCGCAGAATATCGCCCATTCCCACCAGCGCGTAATGGTTTTCTTTTTCAATTTCCAGTACCTGCCGGAAACAGCTGCGTGCCTCGGAGAACTGATTTTTTTTGATATACCGGTATCCTCTGCGGGAAAGTTCGGCGATTGCCGGCAATTTTTCTTTTTGATTTTTTTCGGAGTTATTCATCTTTTATCCATTCGCGGATTACTCCGGCCATTCGTTTTATCAAGTAGTTCACTTTCTCGGGAGCGGGCGCCTGGCTGTAGAGTTTATAGGCTTCGAAATAATCGGCTTTTTTGTAGTAGTAGTCTCCCAGACGTATTATACCATCAGTATAGCCCAGTGTCAGAAATATCCGCCGGGCTGTTTCAATTTCGCCGCCGTTGAAGAGTTCATTGCCTTTGCGGATCAGTGCCGCCTTGCGGACCGGATCAACAGAAGCCGGCTCCGGTCTGACAACTTTCAGAAATCCTTCACGGGGCATGCGGGCCATTAGATTGTTCCTTTGGTGGACATGCCGGCTTCTCCGCCTTCGCGGGGCCTGTAGGCCTGGGCCAGCGCGCGTCCGGCCGCTTTGAAGAGGGCTTCGGCGGCATGGTGTCCGTTTTCCGAGTAGCGTACCGCAAGGTGCAGGTTCATTTTGCCGGCGGATGCCAGTCCCCAGAAAAATTCACGGAGCAGAAAAAGATCGAAGTTCCCGGCTCTTTCCTGCGCCCAGTGTACGTTCCATACCATGTAGGGGCGCCCGCAGACATCCACAACACATTCCGAGAGAGCGTCGTCCATGGGAATAAGGGACTGGCCGTAGCGCTGAATGCCCCCGCATTCCCTTCGGGCCTTTTCCAGAGCTTCTCCAATAACCAGTCCGGTATCTTCCACCAGATGATGGGGATCCACTTCGCCGCTCAACTTTTATCATAAAATATCCTTTTTCATTATATGAACTAATTCATTAATTCTTTCGTAGTGAAGCTTGAAGTAGGCCGGGTTGGCAATAAGGCGCACCTGTATGTTTTCCATTTCCGTTACAACTTCCAGGCCGTTGGCTTTCAGGGTTCCTCCTGTTTCCACCAGGTCTGCAATATAGGGGGCCAGACCCAGTGCCGGCGCCAGTTCCACACTGCCGTTCAGGCGGATAATTTTAACCGGTATCAGCCGGCTGTTAAACCATTCACGGGTCATGCGGGTATAACTGGTGGCTACCGTTACCGGATTAATACTGCGTTCGGGAGGAGCTGTTCCTTTCGGCGCTGCCACACAGAGCCGGGTGGATCCGAACGGCAGAGTTAAAAGCCGGGTAAACGAAAGCCCGGATTCCCTTATGGTATCGTCACCGGCAATACCCAGTCCGGCAATACCGTGATGCACGTAGGTGGGCAGATCATGATTTTTTACCATGTACACTTCCAGACGTCCGCTGCTGTCAACGGCCGAAAGCTGACGGGAGCCGAACTTTATGGTCATGCCGCGCTGGCTTAGATATTCAGCAACTGAGTCCAGAAGCCGGCCTTTGGGAATGGCAATAGTAAGGGGAGTGTTCATTGCAGTATTACCCTTTCACCTTTCATTCTTCTGCTGCGCGCGCTGGCATAACGCTGCTGAAAATCGGTGCCCTCCGCGCGGCCGACCGGTTTTTCTTCGGCGGCCTGGGCGGCAAAAACACTCAGCGGCTCAATTTTGCGCATCATCAGGGAGAAACCGGCAGCCGGCGCTTCATTGCCGAAACATCCCAGCAGCTGGTCGTAGCGCCCTCCGGTGGCCACAGCTGTGTTGGCGCCTTGAGCATACACTTTTACGGTAAAGCCGGTGTAGTAGGGCTGGCCGCCGTGTTCGGAAAGGTCAATCCGTACGCGGCCGGTGCCGGCTGTCCGGTGCAGTGTCAGCGCCAGAGTACCGAGTTCTTCCATGGCCTCTTCCAAAGCAGTATTGTTCCCGCATGCTTTTGTCAGTTCTTCCCGGGAATTTTGAAATTCCTGAACAGTCCCCAGAAAAAAGAGCAGACGGGTACACTCGGGCGCCCGGGAAATACCGCATTCCCGCAGATAGGCCGTTAAAGACTGTCCGTCACGCAGTTCCAGAAAACAGCCGGCTGTTTCGGCATTTCCCCGTCCCTGCAGAACCGCGTCCAGCACCTTCCGTGAGCCGATATGCATTCTCCAGTGAGAAATCTGCATGCCGGTGAGTAAATCGTGCAGGAGCATCAGTACTTCCAGATCGCCTTCAAGGCCCTCCAGGCCAATCAACTCTGCTCCCGACTGAAAGAATTCGTCGCTTGAAATATCTTCTTCTTCCTGGTGCCGCAGAATACTGTCGGCATAATACACCCGGCGCGGAAGATGCGTCTGCGAAAGAGAGAGTCCCATTTGTTTGGCCAGAAAAAGGGTAATGTCCGAGCGCAGCATCAGCAGTTCTCCATCCCTGTCGGGAAAACGGTAACTGCGCTCCACCTGATTCCGGTTCAGCAGCGGCCGGTAGGTTTCAAAATAATCGAATACAGGAGTATGAACGGGCAGATAGCCCCAGAGGGAAAAATGGTCTTCGGTCATGCGCAGCAGCTGTCTGTGCCTGTAGGCTTCTTCCAGCAGTATGCTTTCTGTTCCCTGGGGTGTCCGCAGTCTCTGATTCTGACTTTGACTGTTGTTTTGTGTCATATGGCTCTTATACCTTGTCTGTTTTAACGCCGGCACCATTTTAAAATACCGGCAGCCAGCATTTGGGCGTCCTGTTCCCGCAGTTCCGGTGAGCGCAGGGCCCAGCAGTTGCGCTCGTAGTACACATTCCGCGTTTCCACAAGAACCGCCGCGTCGGCCGGATTGTTCTGGAGAACCCTCAGTGTCTGTTCTTTTATAAAAGCGCCCGAACCCAGTTTGGAGGCCAGACACTGGGCCAGCTCTCTGGAAGATTCCTTTTCTTCTTCCGTGGCACCGAAGAAGAGGACGGCCCGGCCGGCCGGCAGTTCCGGAGAATTATCCGCGTGTATGCTCAGAAAGAGTGTTCCTTTGCGTTTTGCCAGAAGAGGCGCGCGGTTTATCTGCTGCCGGGCTGTTTCCTTGCGCATATCCAGTCCTTCGGCGGTGCCGACGGGGCGCCATCCTGCATTACCGTTATGCGACTCGTTGTTGTACACCTCGTTTTTCTTGTTCACGAAGGTCTGGCGCGGATTTTCCCCTTCCCGGCTCAGATGGTCCGGCGCAAGAACCGTGAGCGAAACCGACGCGCCGTGCCGCCTGAGAATTTTGTAGAGCCGTATTGCTATGTCATAGGCGTATTCGTCTTCTGTAACAGTCAGCGGATTTCCGTTACCGTCTTTCACCGTTACAATTGCGCCCGGATCCATACCTCCGTGTCCGGGGTCCAGAACAATGTGCTGACCGGACAGAAGGCTGCTTAATGGTGTTGAGCTCTGAATTTCTTCTTCCAGTTCCTTCAGAACGCTCTGCGCGTGCTGGTAGTCGGTAAGGGTGCTGGACTCCGAATCTTCCCAGTACTCT
>PDWJ01019691.1_pt1 | contig 14972 bp, 14 predicted proteins | sample 1430881 | NCBI WGS metagenome assembly PDWJ01 (sample SAMN01162460, study PRJNA174530) | Oral metagenome, whole genome shotgun sequencing project. | biome: Marine environment; feature: Marine mammal; material: Swab sample of the gingival sulcus; isolation source: swab sample of gingival sulcus... | reverse complement strand
CGGCAAAAATCTCGGATGCCGAAGCCGAGTTTTCATTGATTAATACCGCCAGAGGCCCGTCATAAAATGTTTTACCGTCATTATCTTTATGTATCGTCAAGTCACCATCGGCACGACGTACCTGTACCACAGGACCTTTGTCAATAAACAATCCCGTCAGGTCAACGGCTTCTGCCAATGAACCGCCGCCATTTTCACGTAAATCAATCAGCAATCCGTCAATGCCTTGTTTTTGCAGTTCAGTCAGCAGTTTTTTAACATCGCGAGTGGTTGAGCGATAATTTTTATCGCCCCGGTGATAAGCATCAAAATCAATATAAAAACTGGGTAGTTCAATGATACCGATGCGGTATGATTTATCATTGTGTGTAATGGTTTTTATTTTCGACTGGGCGGCTGAATCTTCTAACTTGATTTTGTCGCGAACCAAGGTGATTTCTGTTATTTCATCATTGCTTGCTTTTTGAATTTGTAAGCGCACAATCGTACCGCGTTTACCGCGAATTAAATTAACCGCTTCATCTAGGCGCCAGCCGACAACGTCTTCCATTGCGCCGCTGATACCCTGAGCTACACCAAGAATATGATCATTGGCACTCAGTTTGCCGGATTTTTGTGCCGGCCCGCCGGTAATCAGTTCTTTTATTGTAATTAATTCTTCTTCCATACTGAGTTGTGCACCAATGCCTTCCAGGGATAAACTCATGCTGATATCAAATGACTCTCCGGTACGTGGTGAAAAATAAGTGGTATGCGGATCATAAACACTGGTAATGGCATTAGCAAAAAGCTGGAAAATTTCATCGGCTTTCGGTTGATTAATACGCTTGGTCATATTGCTATAGCGTTTTTTAAGGATGCTTCTGGCCTTTTCGTCACTGCGTTTTGCCAGGCGCAAGGCAATCCATTCATTCAGTAAGCGTTTCTCCCAACGCTCCTGTAACTCCCGATCACTTTTTGCCCAATCGACTTTTTCACGGTCCAATTGCAATTCTCCACGGGCATTGTCGCTAAACGGCTTTTCTAAACGTTTTAATGACCAGGCAATCTGTTCACTGCGTTTTTCAATAAATTCATTATATAGCTGGAATGGCACCGATAAATCACCTTTACGGATAAAGTCATCTAATACATTATTATACTGTCGAAAACGCTGAATATCATGATGTGTAAAAAGGTATTTGCCAAAATCCAGATAAGCTAAATAGTTTGTTAAGATTTCCTTTGATTTGGCATCATTAAGAATGGCATTTTGATAGTGATGACTGGTCAAAAATGAATTGATTAAACGCAGTTGCGCACGGTGGCGATTATCCGGCTCGACTTTAATATTCCCGCATGCCTTTTTCCAGATAGCGTAAATAGGCCGGCTGAATATGGGATAAGCGGCTGCCGTGAATAACAATAATCGGCGGGTTTTTTCCGCCTTGGTGAGCATAACGCATTTTCACCGCATAGCCGCGTACCAATGCCGGTTGATGTTGATAGAGCAGTTGCTGTAGATGGGTTGTCAATTTATTGGCGGATAATTCGGCAAATGAGGCGGCATAGGCTTCCTGTACCGAAGTTAACACGTCACGAATACCCGTGCCGTGTAAGGCCGAGATAAAATGAATTTTGACATAATCAATAAAGCCTAATCTTCGCTCAATTTCCTGCTGACGTTTGAATTTATCATAATCTTTCAGGTGATCCCATTTATTGACGGCGATAACCAAGGCCTTTCCGGCATCGATAACAAGACTTAATAAATGCGCATCCAAATCACCGATACCTTCGTGGGCATCCAGCATCAGCACAATAACATTTGATTGTTCAATGGCTTGTAAAGTTTTAATGACTGAAATCTTTTCAATATGTTCACTAACGCGTGATTTACGCCGGACACCGGCGGTATCGACCAGGGTATAAGCTTGCCCGGCATAATCAAACGGGATGGCAATACTGTCACGCGTGGTACCGGCAATATCGGAAGCGATAACCCGTTCCTGTCCTAAAAAACGATTAATCAAGGTGGATTTGCCGGCATTAGGACGGCCGATAATTGTCATGTTCAGACGATGATTTGCCGGCGGTTCTGCTTGCTTTTGATCATGTATAGCATAAGGTGCCAACACAGATTGCATCAGTGATTTAATGCCTTTTTTGTGGGTAGCAGATACGGCGATAGTGTGTTCTACACCTAAGCTGTAAAACTCCGCTGTCAGCATATCCGGGTCGCCAAAGTCGGTTTTATTGACCAGTAAATAAAACGGCTTGCCCAGTCGTCGTAGATAATCAACAATAGTTATATCATCGCTATGGACACCGTCTCCGGCATCGACCAATAAAAAAATGATATCACTTTCTGCAACCGCCAAACGAGCCTGGTTGTCTACGGCACCGTCCAGTGATTCTGCCTCACGTAACATACCGCCGGTATCGATAAGCCAATAAGGGCAGGGGCCTTCTTTGCCTAGACCATATTGGCGATCGCGTGTTACGCCCGGTTTGTCAGCTACCAGAGAATCACGTGTTTTAGTCAGTAAATTAAACAGCGTCGATTTGCCTACATTAGGGCGTCCGACCAAGGCAATAACAGGCATTGCAAAAGGCATATCATCCACTGCTTGCAGTGGTGTATTGTCGTCTGTACTGCCGTGTTTATCCTCAGTCATTAATTAACGTACCTCAATTGTTGCCAATGTTAAATCACCCTCAGCCGTATAATTCAGCCAGCGATTTTCCAGCCACTGCGGTGCCACATATGTTTTTCCGTCTCCTACCGGTTGATAACCCAATAGCTTGCCGTTTTTTGTATCCAGCACCACTAAAGTACCGTCAGTTTTTGTCAATTAAATAAAGATAACGATTATCGGCAAATAAATCCTTGGAACTGGCATAAGGGCTTTCCCATAGCAGGCTGCCGTCTTTAAGGTTAATGGCTACGGTTTTATGACGGTAGGCACTGACAAATAATAAATTGTTACGCACCACCGGGGTTGCCAGTAAGTCCGCTAAACGGGCAACGGCTGTAATGCCGCGTCCGCGCACCACAGGGGCTGAGAATACCGGTTCCCCGGTGGCCAGGGATAACAGCGTGATGCGCCCCGTGCCGTTAGTAAATAAAATATCCTTGTTGAGGATAATACCTTTGGCATTGCCGCGAATACTTAAATCCGCTACGCCGATGTATTGTTTCCAGACAACCTGACCGCTGCGTGCATCCAGTGCTGTGACCTGACCGTCAATTGCCCGCGCAATGACCAGATCACCGACAACAGTAGGTACTGCCATGATTTCAGTACTTAGTTGATAATGCCAGCCTGGTTGGCCTGTCTGGGCATCGAATGCCATTAACAAACCGTTTTCGCTGCCCACCACAACAAATTGATTGTTGCCGCCAACCCCGGCGGCAATGCGGTGGCCGATGGTTTGTGACCATAAGCGTTTACCGCTTATGCTGTCGAATGCCTGTAAGTACCCATCGGCACTGACGGCGATAACGCGGGTTTTTGTTACTAACGGGGTCAGGTGCAGGGCTTTTTCATCGCTGCCGTCACCAACCTGACGCTGCCAGTTAAGTGAAAAGCTGACCCGGGCCGGGTTGTCGGGCAAGTCAACGGCTTCTGCCAGATTTTCCTTACCGATAAAAAAGTTGCTGCAAGCGCTTAAGAACAGTATTGAGAATAGTGCCAGTGGTTGCAAAAAAATAGCAGTAAATCTTTTCATGGTGTCACCTTTTAATGGGAATTATACAATCAAATTATGCAATCAATGCAATCTTGATTATTAGCCAATTATTGGTTTATTACTGGCTTTGTTGCTTGATTTGAATTAAGTCTAAACGCTGCTGTAAAATATTAGGATCAAGAGCGGCAGCACTTTTAAGCGTTTCATAAGCCTGTTTGGCCGCCTCAAACTGCCCGTCAGCCAATAGAATATCACCTTTTAACAAGTTACCTTCAGTCGTAAATCTCTGACCTTCGACGGTTGATAATGTACTGACAGCCTGATTAATTTCATTGGCATCGGCTTGCGCTCTGGCTTTACGTAAACGGGCGATATCACGTATAGCACTATCGCCGGCATTTTGAATCAGCCAATCATATTGTTCGATGGCTGCATTATAATTTTTTTCCTGGTAATAGCGCTGTGCCAAAGACAAACTGGCCACAACAGGGAATGAGCTGTCTTTCTCGGTTTGCTGTAACATCGTTGTTTTTGTGACTGCCGTTTTTAGTTGCTTGGTGGATAACGCTTTTTCCACCGCCACAAGTTCAGCACCGGCAGCGTGGAGAGCATCTTGCTTACTCTGACGGTAATACTTCAGTCCATAAAGTGCTCCCATCGCCAATAAGACAATAACCACAATAGTCAACCAGTAATCACTAATCCATTTTTTGACCAGTTCTTCGCGTTCTTCATCCGTTCTGTCGATTTCAATACCATGCATAATATTTCTCTGTTTAGTAAAATTAAATAAAATAATCCGCTATGTCGGCAAAAGCGACACTTTCCTGACTGCCATCGGTTAAGTTTTTCACGCTTGCCCGTTGTTGTCGCAATTCATCTTCACCAATAATGACGGCATAATGTGCACCGCTTTGATTGGCTTTTTTAAATTGTGCTTTGATGCCGCTGTCAGCCAGGTGGGTCAGTACTTCACGTGTTGGGCAGGTCCGGCGTACTTTTGCTGCCAATAACAATCCCGTTACTGTTGCTGTCTCACCCAGTAAAATAAAATAAGCTAATGGCGACGGGGTTTGCGGTATACTGCCTGCTGCCTGCATTAGCAACAGCGTTCGGTCAATACCCAGGCCAAAGCCTACTGCCGGTGTGGCTTTGCCACCGATATGTTGTGTCAATCCGTCATAACGCCCGCCACCGCAAATAGTACCCTGAGCGCCGAGTTTATCAGTAACCCATTCATAAACCGTATGGTTATAATAATCCAGCCCGCGCACCAATGTCGCGTCAATGTCATAAGCAATACCGGCCGCATCCAGACAGGCTAGTACGCGCTGAAAATGCTTGCTGGATACATCGTCCCAATAGTCACTGAGTTTAGGAGCGCTGGCAATCAGCGGCTGCATGGCGGGATTTTTACTGTCCAATATACGTAACGGATTTTTCGTCAGGCGGTGTTTACTGTCATCATCCAGCGCTTCTTGATGAGCAGTGAAATAAGCCACCAGTGCCTGACGAAAGTTTTCACGTACTGCCGGAGTTGCCAGGGTGTTAAGTTTTAGCCGGACATGCTCGGCAATGCCTAAGTTTTGCCATAATTCTGCAGCTAATAGTAAGTGTTCGGCATCTTGTTCGGGTTCTGCAACGCCAAAAGTCTCAACCGAAAACTGATGAAATTGACGGTAACGTCCTTTTTGCGGGCGTTCGCGGCGAAACATCGGGCCGGCAGTCCATAACTTGTGGCTGCCGAATGTCATGCCGTTTTGGATAAGAGCACGCACGATACCGGCGGTTGCTTCCGGCCGCATGGTTAAACTGTCACCGTGGTCATCAAAGGTAAACATTTCTTTTTCCACCACATCGGTACCTTCGCCGATTGAACGTGAAAACAGCCCGGTATTTTCCAGAATTGGCGGATGAAAAGGGCGGTAGCCATAGGCCCTTAGTAAGCAGCGTATGGTATCACTCAGGTATTCAAAGCCGTCGGCCTCATCGCCAAGCAAATCCCGCATGCCACGTATTGATTGAAAGGTGTTAGTTGTCATTATTTGAGTTCGTATTTAATATTACCTATTTTATAATCGCTCAATTTCAGCGGCTTGTCATCCAGGGTAAGCGATTGTATGGCATTGACTCTTGCTACTGCAATGGTAATCGGCAAAACGCCTTTGCGACTGAGTTTTTGCCCTTTTTTATAGATTTTGCTGACCAGTACTTTACCGTTGGCATCAGTGGCTTTAATCCAGCACTCATCAGAAAAACGCATTTTTAAAGTAACCGGTTTACCGGGTTCTGTTGTTGGTTGATCAGGTTGTTCAGCTGTTTTTTCTGCTGCTGTGATAGCGTTATTAGTAATTGTCTCATCACTGCTTTCTAGTTGAATGGTACCAATTTCGTTAATGATTCCATTGTCGCTGCTTTCTAATTGAATGGTGCCGATATCGGGTAATGTTAGCGCATCGTTCTGATTTTTTGGGGGGGTAATCGGTAAATCATTCAGTACATCGTTGGCCAGGTTGTTAGCGGTTTCGGTGGCGTCAATGGCGGCATTGACAGGGTTTTTATCGGTGGCGGCAGGCGTTTTGCTTTGTCCCTGATTAAAGATAAGCGGTTCAACCCGTGAATAGCCGTAAACCAAACCGGCAATGCCGATATCGCTACTGGGGTACTGGGCATCATATAGGTTAATAAAGTAGGTTGTGTCAATGCCTAAGTAGCGTGCATATAAGCCTAAATAACCCCGTACATAAACCGATGGGCCAATCTCGGAAAAGCGATTGCTTTCCAGCTGCTCTATAATATCGGTTGATAGATTAACTTGACCGGCAACAGTAGCAATACTCAGCTGTTTTTTTTGCCGTTCTTCGTGCAGCAAGCCCCCCAAATCGACCTGGGCAACCTGAGGCTCGTTATTGATGGATGCTTTAGGCTTTTTCATAGGCTATACTACTGAGAAAAAATATTTCTGGCTTCCGGTGAATTGGGGAAACGTGCGCGTAACGATTGCATCAGACGACGTTCTTCCAGACGATTGCCCAACTCACGATTAATTAAAATCGATAAGTATAAAGAGCGGGCACTATAACCGATATAGTTATTGACTTTATCCACTTTTTCCTTGGCTTCATTGACAAAGCCTTTTTGTAAATCAATCTCGGCAAGCGGCAATAGGGCACCGGCAGCATATTGTTCATAAATCAGTGCACGTTTATAATGATTTGCGGCAGTTGTCATATCACCTTTGCTGAAAGCGCAGTTACCGGCAGCAATCTGACCAATGGCAGCAATTTCTTTATTTTGTGCAGCCATTTTAGCGGCCAAAGCTTCTATTTGTCCGGTACGATTGTATTTGCACAAGAAAATATTATAGTTTAAATAGCCGCGGCCATAGTCAGGAAAAGTGGCCAGTAATTTTTCATAGGTCTCTTCTGCCAATAAGTTATCATGAATTTCTTCATAGAGTAGTGCCAGGGCATTATAAGCCTCGGCAGTCGGATAAGCATCAATTGAACGCTGTAATTTCGGCTCGGCTAAGTCATAGCGGCCTCGTTGCATATAACTGGCACCTAACTCAAAGTATGATTTTGCTGCGGCTTTGGGTTTGGCTTTGAGTGGTTTTTTACCATCTGTTGTCGTGATACATCCGCCTAACAAGAAAATACTACTTAATAATGTAATAATTGCGGTCCGTTGTTGCATAGCTTAAGCTCCTCTGACTAAAATACGTTGACGCCGGCTTTTATCTTGTACTTCACCGACTAACTGTCCACAAGCTGCTGCAATATCCTCGCCGCGGGTACGGCGAACGGTAATTACAGCTCCTTTTTTCGCTAAAAAATTCTGAAACTTAACAATTTGCTCCTTATTCGAAGGTTCAAACTGCGTACCGGGAAAAATATTAAATGGGATAAGGTTAATTTTTCCAGGTATACCTTTGACCAATTGGTATAAGTCCTTGGCATGCTGCAAACTGTCATTAATATCCTTAAGCATAACATATTCCCAGGTAATATGCTTTTTTTGTGCATTGTCAGCGGCAAAATCCCGACAAGCAGCCATTAATTGCGCCAGCGGATATTTTTGGTTAATCGGCACAATTTTATCTCGTAGTGCATCATTGGGAGCGTGTAAAGAGACTGCTAATGCTACATCCGTATCTTGTTTTAAATTATAAATCATCGGGACAACACCTGAGGTAGATAGGGTAACACGCCGTTTGGATAAACCAAACCCCAAGTCATCCATCATTAAATTACAAGCCCGTACAACGTTTTTATAATTGAGTAACGGTTCTCCCATGCCCATTAAAACAACATTGGTTATCTTGCGTTTACCGCCTTTTTGCCAGCCCAATGCTTTGATTGCCAGCCATACCTGACCGATAATTTCGCCGGTGGTTAAATTGCGATTAAAACCTTCGTGTGCCGTAGAACAAAACGGACAAGCCAATGCACACCCCGCCTGTGACGAGATACATAACGTACCACGGTCATGCCGTTAGTGTCGGGTAATTGCAGCATCCATTTAATGGTGCCGTCAGCTGAGTGTTGTGCGGTAATGATTTTAGGCAGCGTCAAACGGGTTTCGGCTTGCAAAAAGGCACGACAATTTTTTGATAAATTAGTCCATTGTTCAATGTCCAATTGACCTTCGTGATAAATCCATTTTAGTACTTGCTGAGCACGGAAACGTTTTTCACCGTGCTCAATAAAAAAAGCCGCTAAGCCGGATGGATCTAAATCAAATAAATTAATCATGCCTGATATATACTACTGTTAATTGATACTAAGGTATTTTAACGTAATATTAGCGTTTGCGCGGGCAAAGTTCTTCATCACTGAAGAAAAACTTGATTTCTTGCGCGGCGGTTTCCGGTGCGTCTGAACCATGCACGGCATTTTCATCAATGCTGGAAGCAAAATCAGCGCGGATTGTACCGGGAGCGGCTTCTGCCGGATTGGTTGCCCCCATAACCTGGCGATTTTTAGAAATGGCGTTTTCACCTTCCAATACTTGAACCATAACCGGACCGGAAGTCATAAAGGCGACCAGTTCACCGTAAAAAGGGCGATCCTTATGAACAGCGTAAAAGGCTTTGGCTTGGTCTTCGCTAAGTTGCAGCATTTTAGCGGCAACAATTTTAAGCCCGGCTTTTTCAAAACGGTCATAGATTTGACCAATTACATTTTTAGCCACCGCATCAGGTTTAATAATAGAAATAGTGCGTTCTGTCATCGTTATTTTCCTAGTTAAGTCAATTTAAGAGGCGACATTTTACCACAGAACACAGACGGCTCAATGCACAATATTGTGAAAAACATCAGGTAAGTTTGTACTGGGGGTTTAGTAAAGCTTTCTTAAATGCTATTTACGGCGTGATAGACTTTCAGTGCATCTACCGTAGCACGCACATCGTGGACACGGACAATGGCGGCACCTTGCTGAACTGCCAATAACGCCCCGGTAACACTGGCAATGGTACGGTCAGCCTTATCATCACCTAAAATCACGCCCAAAGTACTTTTGCGCGATAAACCCAGCAAAACAGGGTAGTGCTTGGCTAAACCGGCAAGGTGTTTTAACAATAATAGATTTTGTTCAGGGGTTTTACCAAAACCAAAACCGGGATCAATGGTGATACGTGATTGAGTAATACCGGCTTGAACGGCCGCTTCGGCACGGGTTAATAGAAAGTCGCTGACTTCACCGATAACATCCTGATAATGTGGATTGTCTTGCATTGATTGGGGCAGTCCCTGCATATGCATAATGCAAATCGCCGCCTGGCTTTTTGCCACGGTTTGTAAGGCGTCTTTGGCAACGAAACCGCGCACATCGTTAATCATATCCACCTCGCGTGCCAGAACTTCACGCATAACGGCGGGTTTATTGGTATCAACCGATAAACAACAGGCAAAACGTGCCTGTATTGCCTCAATAACAGGAAGCAAACGCGCTAACTCCGTCTGTTTATCAACGAAAGCGGCCCCGGGACGGGTGGATTCTGCCCCAATATCGATTATATCGGCGCCGTCATTGAGCATCTCTTCGACGTGGAATAATGCTTTGTCGACATCAGTGTAGCGTCCGCCGTCAGAAAAAGAGTCCGGCGTAACGTTTAAAATCCCCATGACTTGAGGGCGGGATAAATCCAGTTGAAAACGGCCGCACTGTAATTGTTTATACATAAAAAGATTAGCGTTTTATTTAAGTATTATTCAAAAAGTAAACCTTGGTGCTCACTGTCAAGACGCTGTAAGTCAACGGCCAGTTTCAGTGATTCGCTGACACGGCAGCAGCAGGGCAAAATTTCATCGGTATTTAGGTGCGCCAACGGTACTTCGTCATAATCAACTGCGCCGTGATGCACCTTGGTACGACAGCTGCCGCAGTAGCCTGCGCGGCACTGATAGGCTACCTCATGTCCGCTGTTAAGCAGCGCATCCAGTAAATTTTCTCCGTCGGCCAGAACGAAACTGCTATTATTAGTTTCAATGACAATGCCTGGCTGCTTTAACGGTGCCGCTACCGGCTTTGCGTTTGACGGGTGGTTTTCTAAGTGGTTGCTTGCGGCGCTGATGGTATCTTTTGCTGCCAGTTTCACAGTTCAAAGTCTCCCAAATCGTCGGCGTCAATTTCGGCATCAATTTGCCCGACCAGATAAGAGCTGATTTCAACTTCTTGCGGGGCAACCTGAACATTATCCGATGATAACCAGGCATTAATCCACGGAATGGGATTCTGTGTTGCTGCCGGGAAAGCAGGCGTTAAGCCCACCGCAGTCATGCGTAAATTAGTTATATAATCAACATACTGGCCTAAAATATTTTTATTGAGTCCAATCATCGAACCGTCTCTGAACAGGTATTCCGCCCATTCTTTTTCTTGTAAAGCGGCATCTCTGAATAACTCGAAACATTCTTGTTCACAATCAATGGCAATTTGTGCCATATCGGCATCATCTTCACCGCTGCGCATTAGATTTATCATATGCTGCGTACCCGTTAAATGCAAAGCTTCATCACGGGCAATCAGTTTGATGATTTTGGCATTGCCTTCCATCAATTCACGTTCGGCAAAGGCAAATGAGCAGGCGAAACTGTTCTATCGTTTATCTGGTGCTCACCCAGCCCTAACGTAACATAGTAATCACTTAGTTCAATTAACCTGTCGTAATATTTGGAAATATCCACGGCGCGTTTTTTAATATACACATTATCGACAATATCATCAAAAACCACGCCGGGGTTATTGACAATGTTACGAATAATATGCGTATAAGAACGTGAATGAATGGTTTCCGAAAATGTCCAGGTTTCAATCCATGTTTCCAGTTCGGGCAGTGATACCAAAGGCAATAACGCCACATTGGGGCTGCGCCCCTGGATAGAGTCTAACAGGGTTTGGTATTTCAGATTGCTGATAAAAATGTGTTTTTCATGATCCGGCATGTTTTGATAGTCGATGCGGTCTTGTGAAACATCAACTTCTTCCGGCCGCCAAAAAAATGACAGCTGTTTTTCAATCAGTTTTTCAAACACCGGATATTTTTGCTGGTCATAGCGTGCTACGTTAACCGGTTGTCCGAAAAACATGGGCTCTTGTATTTGATCGTTATTATACTGGCAGAAGGTAGAATAATTCATCTGCAAGTGCTGCTGCTGGCTGTCGGGGCAGCGTTTCTTTTTATCTTCGTTTATCATTATGTTACCTAAATATCTCTGAATATTTATGTATGGCTTAGATTTTACAGGCACCACCGGCACAATCGTCTTCCATATCGTTTTGTCTATCGTCGGCACCATCACGGGTATTGTGATAATACAGTGTCTTCAAGCCTAATTTATAAGCGGTTAACAGATCTTTAAGCATTTGTTTCATCGGTACGCGCCCGTCAGGGAATTTTGCCGGATCATAACTGGTATTGGCGGAAATAGCCTGGTCAACAAATTTCTGCATCACGCCGACAAGCTGCAGGTAACCATCATTATTTGGCATTTGCCATAACAGCTCGTAGTTGTCGCGTAAATTTTCATAATCCGGCACAACTTGTTTGAGGATACCGTCTTTTGAAGCTTTTACACTCACCAAACCGCGCGGGGGCTCAATGCCATTAGTAGCATTGGAAATTTGACTGGAAGTTTCCGACGGCATCAAAGCCGTTAAGGTTGAATTACGCAGTCCATGTGTTTTGATTTCATCGCGTAATTGTTCCCAGTTCAGATGTAACGGCTCATGACAAATGTTATCCAGTTCTTTTTTATAGCTATCAATCGGCAGGATACCCTGTGCATAGGTGGTTTCGTGAAAGGCCGGACAAGCACCGTATTCTTTGGCAAGTTCAACCGAGGCTTTGAGTAAATAGTATTGCATGGCTTCAAAGGTACGATGGGTTAGCCCCAGACCAGAGCCATCCGAATATTTGGCGCCGTTTTTTGCCAGATAATAGGCGTAGTTAATTACGCCAATGCCGAGTGCACGACGATTTTCGGTGGCGTTTTGGGCCGCTTTAATCGGATAATCCTGATAGTCCAGCAGAGCGTCCAATGCCCGTACGATTAAATCCGCTAATGCCTCAAATTCATGAATATCATCAATTTTCCCCAAATTAAATGCCGACAAAGTACATAAAGCAATTTCACCGTCTTCATCATTAATATCATTAAGCGGTTTGGTCGGTAAAGCAATTTCCAGGCATAAATTGGATTGGCGTACCGGGGCTACCTGGGGATCAAACGGGCTGTGAGTATTGCAGTGATCGACATTTTGAATATAAATACGCCCGGTACTGGCACGCTCCTGCATCATTAGTGAAAATAACTCAATTGCCGATAAGCGGCGTTTACGGATAGCGGGGTCGGCTTCGTATTGCTGATACAGCTGAGCAAATTTGTCCTGATCGGCAAAAAACGCGTCGTATAAGCCGGGGACATCCGACGGTGAGAACAGGGTGATATCTTCTCCTTTAATCAGCCGTTGATAAAGCGTGCGATTAATTTGTACGCCGTAATCCATGTGGCGCACGCGGTTTTCTTCTACGCCGCGGTTATTTTTCAGCACTAATAAAGATTCCACTTCCAGATGCCACATCGGGTAAAATAAAGTTGCCGCACCGCCGCGTACACCGCCTTGGGAACAACATTTAACCGCTGTCTGGAAATACTTATAAAACGGAATACAACCGGTATGCTGGGCTTCACCGCCGCGAATTTCGCTGCCCAAAGCACGAATGGCACCGGCGTTGATACCGATACCGGCGCGCTGCGATACATAGCGTACAATTGCCGAAGCGGTGGCATTAATACTGTCTAAGCTGTCACCACATTCAATCAGTACGCATGAGCTGAATTGACGTGATGGCGTACGCACACCTGCCATAATCGGTGTCGGCAAAGAGAGCTTACAGGTTGAAACAGCATCATAAAATCGTTTAACGTAGCCCAGGCGGGTTGCTGCAGGATAATTGGCAAATAAGCACATCGACACTAACATATACAAAAACTGCGGGCTTTCGTAAATTGCACCGCTGACACGATTTTGTACCAAATATTTGCCTTCCAATTGCTTGACTGCCGCATAAGAAAAATCCATATCACGCTCATGCTTGATGGCATTATTTAATTTGTTAAACTCCTCCTTATCGTAATCGGACAGCAGGTGCTGGTCGTATTTGCCGTCAGCAACCAGTTTGCTGACATGGTCATATAAATGCGGCGGGGTAAATCTGCCGTAAGCAATTTTACGTAAATGGAAAATTGCCAAGCGTGCGGCCATATATTGATAATCCGGAGTTTGCGGAGAAATTAAGTCGGCAGCCGATTTAATGATGGTTTCGTGAATATCCTTGGTAGCAATACCGTCGTAGAACTGAATATGTGATTTCATTTCCACTTGTGAAACGGAAACATTGTTTAAACCTTCGGCAGCCCAGTCAAGGACGCGATGAATTTTATCCAGGTTAATCGCCTCTTGGCGGCCGTTACGTTTAGTAACATTCAGTTGCATGGTTGCGTTCATTAAAGAAGAATCCTGTTATTGTTAATAAAAAACAAAAAACACTAGATATTGTGGTTTGTTTTGGCTTGATACACAATATAATCCATGCTAAAAAATATTTCAAGCACACAAAAAACAGCTCGACAGTTTATTATCGGCAAATACGGCTGTTGGCAACGAATGAACGCTTTTGTAACGGTTTGATGATTTTTATGCGACAATAGCGTTTATTTCGTTTTTCCTTCGTCAGGGGCGCAAAATCCATTCAAGCCTTAGGTATTGCTTAGCATTTGATTTGGGATTAATATGAGTATTTCGAATAATCGTTAAATTGTATTTTTGTATAACGATTGTTTATTTTATTTTCAAATGATGATGTTGTTTTACAGTATGCAAAATGTTTTAGCACTAAACCATAGGGGAGGTTTATTATGAAATCTAAGAAAATCACTGTTGCAATCCTGCTGTCTTTAGCGGTGTCGGTTTCGTCAAGCAACGCTTGCACTGCGGTTATTGTCGGTAAATCGGCCAGCAATAACAACAGTATTTTTATTGCCAGAAACGAAGATTTTGGCGATAACAATTGGGCTAAGCATCTGGTCTATCGTCCTGCTAAAACCACTGACGGCGGTAAGTGGAATCTTGGTGACGGACTGGTTGTACCGATGCCCAAGCAGTTTTATGCCTATACGGCTATACCCGATTGGGACGCCGCCACCTCAAACGAAGAGGGGAAATATTTTGAAGAACGCGGTGTTAATGAATTTAATGTTGCTATCTCGGCGACTAACAGTGCAGATATCAACGATAAAGCTAAACAAGCCGATCCTTTAGTCAAAAAAGGTATTTCGGAGGCTTTAATCCCCAGCTTAATTCTGCCACAAGTCAAGACGGCAAAAGAGGGGGTTGAATTGCTGGGCAACTACCTGCAAGAATATGGTGCCAGCGAGGGGAATGTACTTTATTTTGCCGATGCACAAGGATTGTGGATGATGGAAATTGGTTCGGGACATCATTGGATTGCCGTCAAAGTGCCGAATGACGCTTATGTGATGGTTGCCAATTCACTGAGAATTCATAACGTTGATTTAACTTCAGATAGTGTTTTGCACTCTGACGGACTGTTTGAGTTTGTTAAAAAACATCAGTTGCTTGAATCCCCGGATGAAAAATCATTCAATTTCGCCAAAGCTTTCGGTGTGCTTGGCGATAGATACAATACCGACCGGGTTTGGTTAGGGCAAAAACTGTTGTCACCCTCGGTTAAACAGGAACCGATGCAAGCCCAGTACCCGCTGTTTCAAAAG
>PDWJ01003481.1_pt1 | contig 14977 bp, 10 predicted proteins | sample 1430881 | NCBI WGS metagenome assembly PDWJ01 (sample SAMN01162460, study PRJNA174530) | Oral metagenome, whole genome shotgun sequencing project. | biome: Marine environment; feature: Marine mammal; material: Swab sample of the gingival sulcus; isolation source: swab sample of gingival sulcus... | reverse complement strand
GGAATCACGGCGTAGGAGCGAGGAGGGCGCCTGCTGGTAGCAAGCAACCGACGAGCAACAACCGCTGTGATGTCGCAGACCAGCGCAGCGACGGGAGGTCAGTTGGTCAGCGCTCTAGGACCGTATGGTCCTAGAGCGCTCGATCAACAGGCTGCCAAGAGCCTGTTGGCTAGCTAGCGCCGGGCGCGCTCGCTGGCGCGCAGCGCCGCCATCACCTGACGAAAGAGCTCTCGAGAGGCACCGCGCCGACCTGCGCCAAGCTGCCGCCTCGCGTCTTGCACCTGGCGACTCAGCGCTGACGGATCACAACCACCCACCTCGGCGATGAAGGTCGGCACGATCTCGTCAACCGCCGTCGCCTCGTCAAGCAGCCGCTCACGCCACCCCTCGGCGTACTTGAAGAGCCGCGCATCTGCCCGCCCCTGCCCCTCGACCTTCGCCAGCTCGGCCTCGACCTGCTCGAGCTCACGCACCCGCAAGATCCCGGCCAGGCGACGCTCCTCCCGCCGACGCGCGCCTTTGGGCACGATCGCGCGAGACCGCGCGACCTCTTGGCGCAGCTCGTCTTCGAGCTCGAGGCCGTTGAAGGCCGCCCCGGGCAGCTCCATCAAGCCATGCGCCGCCGCCGCCGAACGCGACCCCGCCTCACGCCGCGCGCGGCGACTCTCCTCGCGCCCCGGCCGCGCGTCCTCGCTGTCGACAGGGCGTGAGCCCTTCTTCTTTCGTCGGCCCACAGCCGTATCCCTTCCAAGCCCTTGGGCTCTCTTGAAGTCTACCTGGCCAAGCAGATCTCTCACCATTCCCTCACCCGAGCTGCCCCCTGTCGATCATCTGTTGGAAGAAGTCGACCATCGCCTCCTCGAAGAGACCGTAGCTCACGCCGAGCTCGCGGACGCTCTCTTGATGGTCGCCGTGCCCGTCGTAGCCGACGTCGCGGCTGACCAGCTTACGCATCAGCAGCTTGTTGACCAGCGGCGCCAAGAGCCAGACCCGCGACTTGGGCAGCACCCTCTTCGGCAGCGAGTAGTCCTCGCCAGCTCGCCCTCGGCGCACACCGGCTCCTCCAAGAGCGCGTCGAGGTGCTTCCACTTCTCTTTGTTGCCGGCCTCGCGAACCGCGGCGAGCACTGTGCAGCCCCTTGGCGAGCAGCCGCTGACCGATCCACCCTGGGAGGTAGCCGGTCGCGCCAGTGACGAGCACCGGCGCCTTCTCGTCGATCCAAGACAACCCGTGTCACGCCAACGCTCCCGGCGGCTATCATAGCAGTCCGTTGATTGCTCCCAGACCGAGGGGAAAAAAGAGAACAACAACGCCTTGCATCTCCCTGGCGCGACCTGCAACAAGATCAACTAGCGTCAAACGACTCAACGGAGAACGAGGCGATCGCGCGCTCGTCAGCGGATTGACCATGACCAACTGTATGCGCTTCGACGGCATCCGAGAGACCGACCCCGAGACCATCGACCGCGAGCTACCACACCTCGTCGTGCAAAACGGCCTGATCTCAATCAACGCGCTCAAGCCCTCGACGGTCGCCGCGGTCAACGAGCTCTTGCTCGAGCAGATCGCCAAGGCCGAGCCGAACATCGGCGTGACCCGGGTGCTCGCCGAGGCCTTCCCCGACTCGTCGACGCTCGCGATCGAGCTCTCGACGCTGATCCAGTCAATGGTGATCAAATGCCTGGCGGCGGTCGCCAACCGTGAGCCACCGGTGCAGCAGGTCGACGATCCGGTGGAGTTCGTCTCGACGCTGCTGCTGCTGCTCGGCACCAACATGCGCGCTCATGGGCTCTCCCCAGAGACCATGGCCTGGTTCGAATCCGCGCGCCTTGGGGTCGAGAAGGTCGCCGGTGGCGAAGAGTCGACGGCCCACGAGAAGATGAGCGGCGCCGACAAATGAACCCGGCGCCGCAGCATCGGCCCCAGTTGCTCTCCCTCCGAGCGAGAGGGCTCGCTCTCGCTGCGCGCTGAACGCAGCTCAGCAGCTCGTGGAAGGTTGCGCCGCGGTCGCGGGCACGACAGTATCCCGTTATGCCTCGTCTACCCGCCGAGATCGCCGACCTCCTCCCCGCCGGACTGCGCGCCTCGCAGGTCAGCGCTCACGTCAGCTTGCCGCAGCCCGCGGGCAGCCGCTTTCGCCACGTCTGCGTGCTGCTCCACGGTGAGACGCTGAAGCTGCTGGTGCGCAGCGAGGGCCAAGAGGAGTATCACGCCTTCGACCTCGAGGCGGCAGACACGCTGACGCTGGGCGGCGACGAGCCGCCAAAGCTCGTGCTGCGAACCCGCGGCGGCGATCGCCATCCGGTGAGCGCCGATGACGAGCAGATCGCGGCCGTCCAGGAGCTGGTGAGGCAGACCCCTGGGGCGTCGCCGGAGGCGCCGCAGCGCCCTGACGACGAGGCGACGGCGACCAACGACGAGGCGCTGGCCGATGAGCAGCCAGCGCCGACGGAGCTCGCCCGCGAAGAGGAGCCTGCCTCCTCGCTCTCGGAGAGCGAGCTCGAGCCGCTGCTGAAGCGTGTGGAGCACGACCTGCGCGACGGCGAGCTCGCGGCGGCCGCCAACGCCCTGGCCGAGCTGGCGAGCGCTTACGACCTGCGAGCGCTGGCCGATCTGCGGCGCGTGGTGTTGGCGCTCCACAGCGGCGACCTCGAAGACGCGGCCTTCATCTTCCTCGAGCAGCGCGCCGGATCGACGCCCCTCGATGCTGCGGTAGCCGCGCGGCTAGCGCCCGCGCTGGAAGACGTCAACCGCCCCGAGCTGGCGCTGCAGTGCTTTGGTCGCCTCGATCGGCAGCAGACAGCGCTGGAGCGAGCCCGGCTTATCCGCGTCGTCGGCCGCGACGTAGACGAGCTCGATGACGCCTACTCTCAGGGCGCTGTGACCTTCTTGCGGCGCTACCTCGCCCGCCACGCCGACGACGCCCTGGTCCGTGAGCGCCTGGGGCTTCATCTTCTGGCCCAGGGTGAGCTCACCGCCGCCGCACAGAACCTCGAGCGCGCGCTCGACGCCGACCCCACGCGCTGGACCGCGCGCCACGCGCTGATCCGAGCTCGCGCCGAGCTGCTCCATCACCGCGCCGCGCAGGAGCACCGCGAGGAGCTCGTGCGCCGCTTCGAGCCCGACGCGACGACCTCTCTCTCGTTGCTCCGCGGGGTGGCGATCACCGCGCTGCGCATCGGGAGGGTCGAGCGCGCGGGCGAACTCCTCGAGCTGCTCCGCCGACGTGTCGACGCCACAACGGAAGACCAGCTCGACGGCGATCTAGTGCTCGAGGTCGAAGAGCTCGAGGAGGCCTTCGAGCTGCTGCGCGACGGTCGCGATCACGAGGCGGCGCTCTGCGCGCTCTTCTGGTGGGAGCAGATCCTCGACGGTCTCGACGAGCTCTGCGAGCTGATGGCTGAGCGCCTCGCGCCACGAGATAAGGTCGTCGCGGCCGCGCTCTGCAGTCGCGTCGAGGGCGGTCGCGAGCGCTTCGCCTCCCTCTTTCGCGAGCTCGGCGACGAGAGCGACCTCGACCCGCGGGCCCTCGACCATATCGCGGCGCAGCTCGCCGACGAGAGCGACGAGATCAACGAGCGGCAGCTCACGGCCTCAGCGCTTCGGTACCGCGCGATCCTCGCCTTCGCGCGGCTGGAGATCGAGGAGGCCGCCGAGCACGCGCGTCGCGCCGTGGCCCTCGACGAGTCGGATCTTCGCTCCCGCCTGACGCTGCTGCGCGTGCTCGAGGACGCCCTCCTCGCCGAGCGCGAGGCCGTCGGCGACCTCGGCGACCTCGGCGACCTCGCTCGATCCCAAGGCGAGCAGCTCTCGCCGAGCGTCGAGCTGCTGCAATGCGTCGAAGAGGGGCTACGGCTCAATCCTTCCCACCCTCGCTTTCTCCTGGGACGAGCGCTGTATGGTCAGCAAGCCGAGCTCGCCCTCACCGCGGTGAACCAGCTGCTACAACGCGCGCCGGCGGACGACCAGCTGCTGGCGGCCAAGGCGCGGCGGCTGCGCGAGCTCGATCGCCACGAGGAGCTCGCCGACCTGGTGGCGATGATGGTGCGCCTGGGGAGCGACGACGTCGAGACGCTCGCGCGCGCCCGTCAGGCGCTCGAGGGCGACGGCCCGCGGCGTCCGCGAGACGAGCGGCAGGCGAACGTGGCCTGGTGGAAGGTGGTCGCAGGCGTCGTGTTGGCCCTGGCGATCGCGATCCTGATCTGGACCTCGGGGAGCTAGAGATGACGCGCGTCGCCTACCAGGCCTCGACCTACGCGGCGCTTGTCGCCGTCTACGCGCTCTCGGGCTGCACCACGGTGGTCAGCAGCGGCAAATGCGCTGGCAAGGCGACGCGCTGCCGTAGCGCCTGTCTCCACGCCGCGGTGGTCACCGTACCACCGCTGAACGTCAGTGACATCCGCCCTGGCACCCGAGCGATCGTGCTACGGGCCACCGACGGCGACAAGATCGGCCGCTTCGCCATGGGCAAGCTCTGGCTGAAGCGTGCCACCGCCGACGACAAAGGCAAGGACGGCAGAGAGCCCGATTGGAAGCGCGACGTGCGCCGCGGGATCCGGCTCTATGGCTCGCTCGACCTCGACTACGCGGCGGTGGGTGTCGAGTGGCCGGAGGACGCGGGCATCAAGCCCACCTCCCGCGACCCGCTGCGCCCCGGCGCGCTGCTCGTCGCCAAGGAGGAAGAGGGCGCCGCGCTCGCCACCGCCGGGGGTGGGGGCGGCCAGGTCTATCTCCAGGTCGGGCATCCGGGAAACAGCCGCGCCCGCGGCGAGACGGTGCTCGACGGTCAGGGCCTGCTGCTCTCGATCCGTCGGATCGGGCCCTTTCGCTTCAGCGGCGTCTGGAAGGGCCTCGGCGCCTCCGGCGTCTTCTGCGCCGGAAACCCGCGCTAGCGCGCTAGCTGATCTCGCCTAGAGCGCTGATCATCAGTGGCGAACGGTCGTGATCGGGTGACGGCCGAGGTAGACGGCTCCGTCTTGACCGTTGATAGATAGGTAGTCGCCAACCCGCACCGGGTGGCCGGCGATGGTGGACTTGCCTTGCTCCTCGTCGACGAGGAGCGCCCGGCAGCCCACCACGCAGGCCTTCCCCAGCCGCTGCGAGGCGACGGCGGCGTGGCTCGTCGCGCCGCCAACGCGCGTCAGCAGGCCGTCGGATTGCAGCACCATGTGGATGTCGTCGGGGACCGTGTCGGGCCGTAGGAGCACGATCTTGTCTTCGGGGTAGCGCCGCTGAAGCCTCACCACATCCGCGCGGGTATGAGCCACGCGGCCGCAGATCGCCCCGCCGCCGACGCCGATGCCGCTGGCGACCTTCGCCGCGTCGAGCTCCTCGGTGGGGACGAAGGTCGAGACCTGAGTCGTCTCGGAGAGCACGATATCACGCGATTGCAGGACGTAGAGGTCTTCTGCCTTGTCGCCTTCGAAGGTGAACTCGATCTCCTGATGGTACATCCCGACGTCACGGATCAGCGCGTGGCAGTGCTTCGCCAGCGCGCCATAGACCTCGGGAAAATCCTTCTCCAAAGAAACCGGCGCCGGCCGCGTCTCGCCAAGGCGCTGCTCCTCGGTGATCGGGAAGGTCTCGACGATGCCGCTGACCACGTCGTCGCCCTGTCCCTGGATCACGAAGTCGCCGTAGAGATCCACCTCGTCGGCGGACTGCCAGGGGTGACGGGTCAACACCACCCCCGTACCGCTGCGCGCGTTGAGGTTGCCATAGACCATCTGCTGTACGATCACAGCCGTGCCCCACTCCTCGGCGATGTGCAGCGCGCGACGGTAGATCTCCGCCTTCTCCGAGTTCCATGAGTTGAGCACCAGGTCGACGCACATATGCAGCTGGTCGTAGGGGTCCTCGAGGATCTTCACCCGGTGGTCTCGGACCAGGGTCTTATAGCGCAACGTCAAGCGCCGCATCTGCTCTGGCGTGAGCTGGGACTTCTTCTCGACACCGACGCGCGCCTTCTCCTCGCTCATCAGGCGGTCGAATTGATCACGGTTGACGCCAAAGCTCATGCCCCAGAACTGGAGGAAGCGTCGGTAGGCGTCCCAGGCCCCCCAGGGGCAGCCGCGCTTCTCTGCGAAGCCCGCCGTGATCTCCTCGTTCATCCCCACGTTGAGGAAGCTGTCCAGCATGCCCGGCATGCTCATCGCCGCTCCCGAGCGAACAGAGAGCAGCAGCGGGTTTGCGGGGTAGCCAAAGCGGGCTCCGGTGATCTTCTCTAGCCGCCCGATCTGCGTCTCGATCCGCTTGACGTGCTCTGAGTGGAGCTCTGGATAGGCCAATATCGCACGGCGACAGCGGAAGACCTCGGTGGTGAGCACGCAACCATGAGGGACCGGGAAGCCGTAGTGGGCCAGTCGCTTGAGCATGAAGCCTTTGTTGCCAAGGTAGATATGTCCGTTTAGGACCGACCCCTCCTGCTCGAGCTGGACGAAGCAGCGGTCGACATCATAGGTCATCAGCAGGTTCAGGGTGTCGAGGTCGAGGCGCTCTCGCTCCTCCGAGAGGGTGTGGATGATCGTGCCTACGAGGTTATCGAGCGGCTGCAAGCCGAAGCTCTGGGCGATCAGATCGCGGAGGAAGCTCTCGCCGAGGCGGAGGTGGTAGCTCTCGGGGTGCTCTGGGTCGCCTTCGAGCACCCCCCTCTTGCGCATCCGCCCCACCAGCCGCTCGAGGATCGACTCGAAGACGTCGAGGAAGCGCGTGCGGAGCAGGTGCTTGATGCTGTTGGAGATCATCTGGAAGATGTTGATGTATTGGTCGACGGTGATGCCGCGCGCCTGCAGCGCTTGCTCGAGCATCCAGACCCGGATCTCCAGGCCGCGGGCCCGGAAGCCCTCGATACGCAGGGCGCGGAGCAGCATCCGCAACCAGACCGCGACCTTCTGCAGCGTGCTCTTGGTGATATATCGCAGGTTCTGCGCCGAGATCATCTTCTCGAAGAGCACGTTTCCCAGCGACTCGACGCGGAACGAGAGCCCCATCGCCTCGAACTTCTCTTCGCGGTAGCGGCCATACATACTCGGGATGCCGACGGCGACGTGGCGCTTATGGTAGATATCCTCGCGCCCCTCGGTCTTCTCCGGCGCGAGGATGATCCTCTGCAGCCGCTCGAGGATCTCGAGCACGAGCGCCAGCGCCTCTCGCGGGCGATCGCGCTGCAAGGCCCGCTCGAGGGCCTTCACGTGGTGGCTATCGATATGGTGAAACTCGCGCAGGCGCTCGAGGACGTCTCTATGATCGAGCTCGTACTTCTTGCCCACCAGCTGACGCACGCGGATGACCATCTCCGCGCGCTCGATGTCGCTCTCGACGATTGACTCGCGATCGGCGAAGGGGGCGAGGCGAGCCTTCAGCTCGTCGAGGTCGAGGGCGAAGAGCGGCTCGATGTCGCCCTCTGGCGCCAGCGTCGAGAAGATCTCATGGAGCCCTGAGTGGAGCGGCTTGGCCACGTCGAGGCTGGCGAAGAGCGGCTCGGGGAGGAAGGGCTCGAGGGGCGCAGGGTTCCCGGTAGCCCAATAGCGCACCGACTCCTCGACGAAGCGCACCAGCTGCGGGTTGGCCTCGATATGGCATTGTTTGCGGATAAAGTGGCAGAGCAGATCCTTGCGGCTCCTCACCTCGTCGAGGCGCGTGGAGACCTCCCGCAGCTCGCCCTCCGCGCCGATATCAGAGAAATAGACCGGGAAGAGCTTGCAGAGGTGCTTGGTCAGATCGTAGACCCAGCTGACGTCGCTGTTGAGCAGCTGGGAGATGTCTTTTTGGAAGAGATCCGTGTCGGCGATGAACACGCCACCGATCTTTAGCTGCACGATCAGCGCAGCCAAGAGGCGCTTGGCCAGCGGCGGGGCGACCTTCACCAGCGCAAGATAGGTTCGGATCGCCTTCAAGTGCCCAGGGTTGATCCGAACCTGCCACTCCTCGGTGAAGCCGGCGAAGCGCGGATACTGGAAGTCGATCGTCAGGATCTCCTCGATCACCGCGTCGATCCAATCCTCGTCGCGAGTCTTCATCACCTCGGTACCGATGGTGGTCACGAGGTCGAGCACGGGCAGCGGGTTGGGGAACTCTGTCTTGCGGAGGATCGTGAAGGTCTCGTGGACGAAGTCTTTGAGCTGCTTGCGATCACCGCCCGACAAGACGTCGGCATAAAAGTGCGAGATCTCATGGAGGGCGGTCTCGTGCACGGAGGCCAGCAGCTTCGTGCCGAGCACCCGGGACAACCAGTGGATCCGAGCCAGGATGTTTCGCGAGGGCTCGTGCTGCCCGTTCTCGACGTGCGTCGCGACGTCGACGTAGCCGTGGACGATCTCATCGTTGTCGGGCAAGGCGAGGAGCTCCGACGTGCGCTCCACCGGCAGACCCGCGTCGCGCAGGACGTCAAGGGTCCTGCGCGCCTCCCGCAAGCTGCGGTGCTCGATACGGCTCAGCGAGCGCGGCAGCGGATCCGGCAATGAGAGCGTCGCTAGCCGCTCGGGATCGTCGCACTCTGCCGCCTCGGCGCTGCCACGGGCGACGCTCTCGCGAAACCAGTTGAGGGGGTCGGCCAGCTCGAGCCAGGCCTCGTAGACGCGCCCCAGCACGCTCGCGAGTAGCTTACAGCAGAGGGCGAGGGTCTCCTGAACCTCGCCCTCGGCGCGCCGCTGCTTCGCGAGCGCCTTGGCGCAGCGTCGTAGCCGAGGCGAGGCGACGATCGCGACGTCTGGATACTCGGCGAAGAGCGCCGTCAGGGCGTGGAGCCCGATGCGCAGCGGCTTTGCGTTGCGTGGCAGCTTGTCTCCTGACTCGCTGGCGAGCTTCTCGAGGTAATAGAGCCAGTAGCGGATCGCGACCTCGCGCAGCTCGTCTGTTCCGTCTCGGGCGGCCTTCTCGTAGAGTCGGCAGAAGATCTCGATCCCCTCGCCCCCGCGCTCGTGGCTGTTGTAGTGATAAAAGTCGCCCATCGCGCGGTAGTGCAGGTCTTCGAGGGTCTGCTTCCAGCCAACGTAGGTATGGTTGACCTCGATCAGCAGCTTCTCGGTCTCCCGGTGCACGCCGAAGAGCGGCTTGGTGATGGTCAGCAGCACGCGGTGGCGCTCGGGGATCACGACATCGACGGCCGTGCGCTGGAGGTTGGCCTCGAGCGCGCTAGAGCGGACCATGCTGGGCTTGGCGCTGGATTTGGTGGGCAAGTTCATGGGGCCTCCGTTAGAGCTTGCGGGGCGGGCTCCCACAGTTGAGCCCTATTCTACCCACAACCACGGGCTAGCTCGAGCGCTGACCCGCTTACCTCCCGTCGCCGCGCTGGTCTGCGACATCACAGCGGTTGTCGCTCGTCGGTTGCGTGCGACCAGCAGGCGCCCTTCTCGCTCCGACGCTGTGATCCCGCATCCGTCGCGCAGCTCGGTCCGGTAAGCGGATCAGCGCTCTAGGTGTCGTCTGCGGCAGACTCATGCTCCATTTGGGCGAGCTCCCGCTCGACCGCAGCTGCCGGCCTCGCCTCGGCAGCCTTTGGAAGCGCGCGCGGCAGCGGTTTGATTATCATCCAGAGCAGCGTGAGGGAGACCAGCGAGAGCAAGGTCCAGACCAGCGGCTGGCGAAACCAACCGGGCAGCTGGGCCAGGAGCGCGACGCCTGCGACGCCAAGGCGGACCGCGAGATACCCCCGCAACCAGCGGCCAGCGAAAAAACGCCCTCGTAGCAGACGGAAGCCGAGGCCCAATAGCAAGAGGTCGGTCGGCCAGAAGAGGGCTGTCAGCTCACTCCGCGAGAGATCGGGTAGGCGGGTCACAAAGAGCAGCGCCCAGGGGATCACGGCCAGCAGGCCGAGGGTCAGCGCGAGGAGCAACACGGCGAGGCCGGCGCTCCGCTTGCCCTGGCGCAGCTGGAGGGTGCCCATGCCACCGAAGAGCACCAGCACCATCAACGCAAACCAGAGGATATGCTGGCCAGCTCTCGGATCCCCAGTCGTGGGTGAGGCAGCCTTGCGCCGGTAGACGACGATCGGCGGACCGGCCAGCGCGCGTCCATTGACCATAACATGCTGAATTGCATCGCGAAATTCAGAAGGCAAGAAGCTCGCTTGCCAGCGCGTGATCTTGGCGTCGACCTCACGCCCCATGATCAGCTCGGTCCCGAGGAGCACGTCGAGGCGACCCGCGAAGCCCGCTCGCACGTGATCGCGGAAGGTCTTATCGGTAGGCTTTTCGTCGAGGGCGCGGCGGACCGCGCCGCCGACGACCTTGTCGATCAGATCTCGCGGGCGGGTCGAGCAGTTGTCATCGAAATGATCATAAACATAGCGTTTTTTCGGCCCAACCGAGGCGTCGAGGAGCTCTGCCAAGCGTCGCGCCGCGGCGGGAGAGAGGGCCAGAGGCTGAGCGTAGATCGTGCGATCGTCGGCTCGATATAGGCTGACCGTCGTTCGCCACGACGACGCCTCGGCCCAAAAGAGCGCCGCGCCTCGCAAGAAGTCCCACACCAGCTTCGGATCGTGGAAGCGCGTATGGCCAAAATTGTAAACCATATCAAGCCCATCCGTGTGTCGCACGCGGAGCGCAGCGTGCCCGAAACGCGCGAAGAGGCCCGGCCCGGGGCCCATGGTGATCAGCTCGACGGTGGGGGCTTTTCTCGGGCTCCCGCGCTGTAGAGGCGACGGGGTGGAGGCCGGTATCGGCGTCGAGCCCACCGCCGGACCGACCGCCGGACCGACCGCCAAGCCGGTCGCTATCAGCGCTGTCAAGCTCGATGCCACGACAAGATTGAGTAACGTCATCAAAAGCTTTCAGGACAAAGCGATCTTTCGCCCCCTCGAGCGCTCATGTTACAAAGCCAAAGGTGGAGGACAAGTAGCGATGGCATTGTCGAGCGGCAACACACTATTCGAGGCTGTCCCGGCGCTCAGCACCGTCGCCAAGCAGGGCGCAGGCGTCCTGAAAATGATCCCGCTCAGCATCAACCTTACCCCGATCGAGCTGCACGAGGGGATCAACCGGATCGGCCGCGACCCTGAGCAAGCCGAGCACGTGATCAACGGCACCCAGGTCTCTCGACTGCATTGCGCTGTGGTCGTCGACGGCGTGGACATCTGGGTTCGGGACCTCGGCAGCCATAACGGCACCTACATCAACCGCGAACGCGTGAACGAGGGGCCGGCGAAGCCCGGCGACGAGGTCTCCGTGTCGCGGATGGCAACCTTCCGACTGGTGATGGACGAAGACCTCGCGCAGGTCGAGGCCGTGAACATGATCGGGATGGAGGACGACGACGAGGGAGAGAGGACCCGCGTCGCCGCGCCCAACGTCCCGCCAGCCTCCCCCCAGCAGGCGGTTTCACAGCCGGCGGTTCGCCAGCAGGCGGTTTCACCGCCGCCGGTTCCACAGCAGGCGGCCTTTCAACAGGCGGCAACCACGCCACCACCCGCCCCTCAGCCAACCAACCTCGGCGCGCAACCACATCGCGAGTCGACCAGCTCGCAGCCGATGCTGCGGGAGATGACGGCGCCGCGGAAGCATCCCCCGGCGGAAGACGACAGCGAGCTGACCATCGAGCAGATCGAGAAGCAACGCAACGTGCTCGCGATCCTCTACCAGATCAGCCTCCGCTGCCTGATGGCGAGCGACATCAAAGAGCGTGAGCAGCTGCTGTCCAACGTCCTGCCGCGGCTGACCAGCCTCGACGCTGGCTTCATCCTCTATCAGACCGAGAAGAACTGGCGCGCCAGCATCTGCCCAGACAGGCAGCAACCCCCGGATCCGCTGGTCAAGGCCTGCTTCCGTCTGGCCCGCAGGTCGCTACAGCCCGTCAACCTCAAGAGCCCTCGAGAGCTCCATGAGGTCGGGCTGAGCCAGGGCGGTGCGATGGTGGTGCCGCTGGTCATCGACGACAAGCTGGTCGGCGTGATCGGCGCCATCTCTCATAACGCACCCTTCTCCGACGACGACTTCGACATCGTAACCCAGATCGGCAACGTCACCGCCGCGGCACTTCAAAGCTAGAGCGCCGATCAGCTTACCGGACCGAGCTGCGCGAAGGATGCGGCATCGCGGTGTAGGAGCGAGAAGGGCGCCGGCTGGTCGCACGCAACCGACGAGCGACAACCCGCTATGATGTCGCAGACCAGCGCGGCGACGGGAGGTCAGGTGGTCAGCGCTCTAGGAGCCCCCTTCAGCTTCGCGGCGAGGACACCGTCGGGGCCGGCGAGGACACCGTCGGGACCGGCGACGCGCGAAGCGACTCTCTCGGCACCCTGCTAGGATGCTGCTGCCATGCGCCGCTCCCTCTCGGCAAGGATCTTTCTCGGCTTCGCCCTCGTGCTGACGGCCTTCGCCATCGTGCTCGGGCTGACCATCGTGCGGATGCAGGGGGTCCGCTCGCAGCTCGAGCTGATCAACAGCCGCTACCTGCGCCTGACCTTGATCCTCGGCGAATTGCATACGATCCAGGGCAACTTGATCAACGAGGTCGCTGGCCGCACGGCGGGGCAACGCACCTCGAAGCTCCTTCGCCGCCAGGTCACCTTGGCGCGACAGTGGCGCCTGCTCGACGCGAAGAAAGCGCTGCGCGTGATTGGTAGTAAGGAGGCGCTGCGCTTGGCGCCGCGTGACGCCCAGCTCTCGGCGCGGGCCCGCGAGCACCTACGCGAGCTCGCCGAGGCCTTTCGGCGCCACGAGCCGACCCTCGATCGGCTCTTCACCCGAGGCGCTGATGCCCTCAGCGGCAAGACCCTCGAGCACGTCGGTGAGGCGCTGCTGCGGCAGGAACGCAAGCTCGAGCGGGTGTTGCGCCGCCTGCGACGCGAGCTCCGGATGCGCGTCAAGAGCGTCGGACACCAGGTCGAGGCCGATCAGCGCACGAGCATCTGGCTCGGCCTGGCGTTGATCCTCGCTGCCCTGGTGCTTGGGGTCGGCGTGACGCTGCGGGTGCGGCGCTGGCTCCACCCCCTCGCTGTGCTCGTCGGCGGGACCAAGCGGATCGGCAGCGGCGACTACTCCGAGCGCGTCGAGGTCGACTCTGGCGACGAGCTGGGCCTGCTGGCTGGCGAGTTCAACAAGATGGCCGAGGCCGTAGAGGAGCGCGAGCAGCGCCTGATCCGCAGTGAGCGCCTCGCAGCGGCCGGGCGCCTCGCCTCTCATATCACTCACGAGGTGCGGAACCCGCTCAATTCGATCTCGCTGAACACCGAGCTGCTCGAAGAGGAGCTCGCCGAGCTGCCGAGCGACGCTCGTGACGAGGCCCAATCGATCCTCCGCGCGGTGCAGCGAGAGGTCGATCGGCTGACCGGCATCACAGAGGAGTATTTGCAGTTCGCCCGGCTGCCCAAGCCGAACCTCGAAGACGAAGATCTCGACGCGATCGTGGGCTCGCTGCTGAGCTTCCTCGGCGGTGAGCTGACCCAGAACAAGGTCACGCTGAACCAGCAGCTCGACGGCGATCTCCCCAGGATCGCGGTCGACGAAAACCAGCTCCGTCAGGCGCTGCTCAACTTGCTGAGAAACGCGATCGAGGCGATGGCCGGCGAGGGTGGTGGGGTGCTGACCGTCATCACGAAGCGGCTCCCGGCCGGCGATGAGGGACCTCGAGTGGAGGTGAGGGTCGTCGACGAGGGCCCCGGCATCGACGACGAGGTGCTGGCCCAGGTCTTCGACCCCTTCTTCTCGACCAAAGATGGCGGCACCGGCCTCGGTTTAGCGCTCACGCAACAGATCATTCACGAGCATGGGGGGAGCATCTCCGTCGAGAGCGCGCCCGATCAGGGCACGACCTTCGCCGTTTCCTTGCCCGCTTCTACAGAGTCGAGATAGCGTGCGTGGGGTTCAGGCGGTGCAGCCCCGAGTATCACGGATCATCGATCCTAAGAGCACCTCTGCCCATTCGGGACCGAGCCGGGTGCTGAGCTGCCGAGCCGATTTCGCGGCCGAAGAAATGAGGCATACTGGTGATATGGCGAACGTTCTGAGGCATAGAAAGCGGCCGGCAGGGCTGCACCCGGCGACGGGAGGCATTCGTAGGGGTGCTCCTAAGGAACCCGAGGCCCCTTCTACCGACAGAGACAGCTCCCAGTTGGCCCCAGCCTCCAAGGCGGCGACGTCCTCGGCCGAAGGAGCGCGCCGCGCCGAGGGATCGACCCTGCTGCGAGTCGACTACGCCAGCGCCGAGGGCTTCGTCGAAGACTACCGCCAGAACATCAGCCACGGCGACACGGTGCTCCGCAGCACCCGGCAGCTCGAGCGCGGGCAAGCGCTGCGGCTGATGATCGGCTTCCCCGGGCTGCTCGTGCCGCTGCACCTCGAAGGGCGTGTCAGCTGGGTCCGCGTCGACCCTGGGGGCAACCCGGAGACCGCCTACGGCATCGAGCTCTTCTGCGAAGGCGGCGACTGGTCACGGCTCCCAGCGATCGTTGACCGCATCGACGCCGGCGACACCTCGCTGGTCGCCTCGGCCGTGCTGCGCATTCTGGTGGTCGAAGACAACGCGCACCTCGCCGAGCTGATCCGGCGCGGCCTCGAGGCGCACCTGCAGCGCACTGGCCAAGACGCCGCGTTCGAGATCCATCACGCCGACAACGGCCTCCAGGCGCTGGAGGTGATCCGCGCCCAGCGCTACGATCTGCTGATCGTCGACATCTTCTTGCCCGCGCTCGACGGCACCGAGCTGATCCGCCGCATCCGCGGCAGAGGTGACGACCGCGACGCCGATCACGATCCGCAGTGGGAACGGCTGCCGATCATCGCGATCTCTGCCGCTGAGGAGTCGGGGGCGAGGGCTCTCGAGGCCGGCGCCGACTTCTTCCTGCCCAAGCCGCTCCGCCTCGTCGAACTCCTGCACGCGATGGATCGCCTGGCCCTCGCGATCGAGGTCTGAGCCGATGGTCGTGGGTGTCTGCTAGAGCGCAGACCACCTTACCTCCCGTCGCCGCGCTGGTCTGCGAAATCACAGCGGTTGTTGCTCGTCGGTTGCTTGCTACCAGCAGGCGCCCTTCTCGCTCCTACGC
>PDWJ01006820.1_pt1 | contig 14992 bp, 15 predicted proteins | sample 1430881 | NCBI WGS metagenome assembly PDWJ01 (sample SAMN01162460, study PRJNA174530) | Oral metagenome, whole genome shotgun sequencing project. | biome: Marine environment; feature: Marine mammal; material: Swab sample of the gingival sulcus; isolation source: swab sample of gingival sulcus... | reverse complement strand
AGACCTATAAATAATAAGAATAGAGGTTTCATGGTATAGTTTTTAATGGTTTGTCTCATTGTCAAAATATTGTTTTAATGCTATTTCATCAGGAATAAGTACTTGTCTGGCTTTACTGCCTTCAAAAGGACCAACGATTCCCGCAGCTTCTAATTGATCTATGATACGTCCGGCTCTGTTGTAACCTAATTTTAATTTTCTTTGTAACAGTGATGCCGAACCTTGTTGCGCTTTTACGATGACATAGGCTGCTTCTTCAAATAGCTGATCTCTGTCGTCTATATCTATATCAATTCCCATGCCACTATCATCAGAAGTGTATTCAGGAAGCAAGTGTGCGTCTGAATAACCGCGTTGTGACCCGATAAAATCAGTGATTTTTTCTACTTCGGGAGTGTCAATAAAAGCACATTGTATACGTATCAATTCATTTCTGCCACTGAATAGCATATCACCTTTACCAATGAGTTGATCAGCACCCTGGGAATCCAATATGGTTCGGGAATCAATTTTTGCTGTTACCCTATAGGCTATACGTGCCGGGAAGTTGGCTTTGATAATACCCGTAATCACATTGACAGAAGGTCTTTGTGTCGCGACAATCAGGTGAATACCTATAGCACGTGCCAGCTGTGCCAATCGTGCAATGGGGGTTTCTATTTCTTTACCCGCAGTCATGATAAGGTCTGCAAATTCGTCTATTACCAATACAATATAAGGTAGGAAACGGTGACCGTTTTCAGGGTTGAGTTGACGTGTTTTAAACTTATGGTTATACTCCTTAATACCCCTTACCATAGCGTTTTGGAGTAAGTTATACCGTTCGTCCATTTCCATACAAAGAGAGTTTAAGGTGTTGACAACTCTTGTAGTATCTGTAATAATAGCATCATCTGTATCGGGTAATTTAGCCAGATAATGACGTTCTATTTTGTTGTAGAGTGCCAGTTCTACTTTTTTCGGATCCACAAGTACAAATTTGACTTCAGCCGGATGTTTTTTGTAAAGCAATGAGGTGAGAATGGCGTTGATTCCTACAGACTTTCCTTGTCCTGTGGCACCTGCCATCAATAAATGAGGCATCTTGGCAAGATCAACGACAAAAGTCTCATTAGTAATAGTCTTACCCAAGGCTAAGGGCAGTTCCATCTCGGCATTTTGAAATTTTTCTGAAGCTATAACCGAACGCATGGAGACAATTGTCGGTTTTTTGTTGGGGACTTCTATACCAATGGTTCCTTTACCGGGTATTGGTGCTATGATACGAATGCCCAATGCTGACAATGAGAGCGCAATATCATCTTCCAGATTTTTAATCTTTGAAATTCTAATCCCTGCCTGAGGAATGATTTCGTACAATGTTACCGTAGGTCCTACGGTAGCTTTGATATGCGAGATACCTATATTATAATTGCTGAGTGTCTCTACTATGCGGTCTTTGTTTTGTTGTAATTCTTCGGGGTTGACAGCAATACTCTCACTATAAGATCTGAGCATATCCAGTGTGGGGAACTTAAATTGACTGAGATCTAATGTAGGGTCAAACTCTCCAAAATCTTTAACTAAACGATCGGAAAGGTTTTCTTCTACCACTTCTTCCTTTTCCGTATCATTCACTTCTATTTCCAGTTCATCACCATCTTTATCCTTGTCAGTGGCGGAGTCTTTTGAAACCTTTTTCTGAGGTTCAGTTTCAAGGGGAGTGGTATTAGTCAAATCAAGGTCAATCGGGGGAATGGTTGCAGTATCGGTATCTGCAATAATTTCTTCTTTGGGGGTGTAAACATCCGTTTTTTCTTCCGGGATGTCTTTCTCTATAACAGTTTTGTCGTTATTGTTGGATTTTGAACGTTTGAATATTGATAGTAAATGCTCCGGTAGCCATTTAAACCTGAAAATCAAAACAGAAGCCAGCGTAATAAATAGTAACCCGATGGTTCCAATACGTCCAATATAAGTGTTCAAATAATTGACAATTTCCAAACCTGTAATCCCTGAAAAGATAGATTTAGAAAATGGTAAAGAGGCTAAAAGGGCAGACAGCCATACCATGCTAATAAGACCAAAGACAAGGATGGTGATGTATCGGGATAGCTTCAATCTTAAAAAGAGAAACCAGCCTCCTAAAAAAATCAATACAGGAATAACAATAGATGCAATCCCAAAACCTTTAAATACCAGCAGATGACTGAGGTGTGCGCCGAGTTTTCCCATCCAGTTTTTAGCCATTACCTGTTTGTCGGATAATTCTGAAATGATGCTTTGGTCAGCTCGCCATGTAGCTAAGTATGAGGTAATTGCTACGAAAATCAAAACGCCTATTAGCATGAGTAAGTTTTGCCTTTTGCACAGGTCAAAACTTTTATACCATTGAAACAAAATACTATCAATATCAAAAATAAAAAAGCGTTTTTTGAATATGAAATCTTAGAGCGTTATACGGCAGGTATGGTGCTGAAAGGCACAGAAATAAAATCAATTCGTGAAGGTAAAGCCCGTATTACACAGAGCTACTGTGAATTTAATGATGCTAAGGAGCTTTTTGTAATCAATATGTATATTCAGGAATTTGATAATGGAAATTATTATAACCACAGACCGAGAAGCGAAAGAAAATTATTGCTCAACAAGCATGAACTTAAAAAATGGTATAGAAAAACACGTGATGCAGGTATGACAATCGTACCGCTAAGGTTGTATATCAGCGAGGGTGGCTACGCCAAACTGGAAATAGCCTTGTGTAGAGGTAAAAAAATGCACGACAAGCGTCATGATATAAAAGAACGTGACCAAAAGCGTTCTTTGGACAGGGTGAAAAAGAAATTTAATACTAAGCTTTAAGTCTGATATGACCAATACTATTCAACGTAAGTTTCAGGGCAAACGGCTTATTTTAGCCTCAGGATCTCCCAGACGTCACGAATTGCTGAAAGGGTTGGATATTCCTTTTATCGTAAAGACGATTGAGGTGGAAGAGCATTATCCGGAATATTTGATCAAAGAGGCGATAACAGATTATCTGTCACAACTCAAAGCCGATGCTTTTAAACAACTCAAAGCCAATGATATTGTCATTACAGCGGATACTATAGTTTGGTCAGAAGGAAAGGCTTTGACAAAGCCTGTTGATGCGGATGACGCTGTAAGTTTTTGACCCGGATGAAGTGTCGTATTATGTGAGTGTTTACAAGCCTTTTGACAAGGCAGGAGCTTATGGCGTTCAGGAGTGGTTGGGCTATATTGGTATGGAGCGCTTAGAAGGTAGTTACTATAATGTAGTGGGATTACCTGTACATAAGCTGTATCAGGTGCTTAAAGATTTTTAATTGCTAAGGAATAGCAAACCACTTAATGTTAGTTTCTACAGTGTTTGAATCTAATCGTATCAAACGGTAGCCGAACTTTGAAGTGTCAAACATAATCTGATCTGTTGCTTGCGGGAATTGGAATGCCGCTGATGGCGTAACGTACTGCTCAATATTTTGGTGTGAACTGTAGTCTTCTGTATGGTAGTGACCGCAAAATACTTGAAACTGTTTATCAAAACTATTTAAAAGAGTCACAATGTCATCTCTGTTTTGTAACGAATAATCAATGTCAACTCTGGTATTGACTTTTAATAAAGGGTGGTGTATAAAAATGACGGGTTGTAAGAACGATTGTTCTATAGTATCTTTAAGCCAGTTCAATTGAAATTGGCTGACATGGGCTCGGGATGAATCCAAAAAAATATACTGAAAGTCAGTATCTGAAAGTCGAGTATTTTAGAATCCCCTATATCTCCTCCAAAGACCACAAAATCTACAGCGTGTGCTTTGATAGACTCTGCTATAAGTTCCCAATTTCTATGCGTATTAACACCTTTTTCTTTGGAAACCGGATGGTCGATGTGAGAATCAGTTATAAAAGCTATTGTCCTAATAAGCATGAGTAAGAATACGCGGACCGGCATTTACCAGCGCTTTTCCATGTGCTGTATCAGTGTATTTATCGAAATTTTTAATAAACATCTCTGCCAGATTCATGGCTCTCTTATGCCAATGCTCAGGATTTTTGTAGGTGTTTATAGGATTGAGAATTTTTGTCTCAGTACCTTCTAACGCCTTAGGTATTTCCAGATTAAAATACGGTGTTAATTCTGTTTCGGCTTGTTCTATACTGCCATCGAGAATAGCGTGAATGATAGCTCTACCAAAACAAGCGGAGAATGTTGGTTCAGGTTCAGTAACACCACGTTCAGTACCTGCCAGTTTGGCTGTAAATCCTGATAAGAAATGGTATTGAGCCTGCTCCGGTGTTAAAATAGAAACCGGTGGGAAGACACCAAAGGCATCAGCGGTTAAAAATATGATTTTTGTAGCATGACCTGCTTTTGATACAGGTTTTACTATATTATCTATATGATATATAGGGTAGGATACTCTGGTATTCTGAGTAATACTACCGTCAGAGAAATCTACATTACCATTATTATCCAATACGACATTTTCTAATAGTGCATTTTTTCTGATGGCTTGGTATATTTCAGGTTCAGCATTTGGATCTAGATTGATGGTTTTAGCATAGCATCCACCTTCAAAGTTAAAGACACCTTCATCGTCCCAGCCGTGTTCGTCATCACCTATAAGTGCACGTTCAGGATCTGTGGACAATGTTGTTTTTCCTGTACCGGATAGACCAAAGTAAATAGCTACATCACCATCTTTACCTACATTGGCAGAACAGTGCATGGCAGCAATACCATGTAGTGGTAAGTAGTAGTTCATCATGGCAAAAATACCTTTTTTCATCTCGCCTCCATACCATGTACCTCCTATGAGTTGTGTACGTTCAGTAAGATTAAATACGGTAAACACTTCAGAGTTCATACCGTGTTTTTCCCAGTTAGGATTGGTTGTTTTAGACGCATTGAAGACCCAGAAATCCGGTTCCCCAAAGTTGTCCAATTCTTCTTCAGTAGGTCTTAAAAACATGTTTTTGACAAAATGAGCTTGCCAGGCTACTTCCATAACAAAACGTACCTTTAACCGGGCGTTTTTGTTGGCGCCTGCATAACCGTCAACTACATAAAGCGTTTTACCGTTTAGTTGCTCCTGAACGGTGCCTTTTAAATCATTCCAAACTTCAGTACTGATAGGCTTATTGTCATTGGGCGAAGCCTCTGTAGACCACCAGATTCTGTCTTTGGTAACATCATCTTTAACAATATACTTATCTTTAGGCGAACGACCGGTAAATTTTCCGGTTTTTACATTTACAGCTCCCAAATTAGAAAGCATCCCTTTGATTGTGAATGATTCTTTGGGGAGTAATGCCTTTGTTGTTAAGTGATTGAGTAATCACATCTAATCTTGCTGACATATTTTGTAGTTTTTCAATTGTTTTATGAGTACAAAGGTAAATAATCTATCTCATATAACGACCATATTTTGGCTAATTGATTGTAAACAGATTGTTTGAGTAATATGACGCTTTTGAAAAAAACACACTTGTATTCGGTTTATTTGTCAAATGTGTCATTTTTACCCCTCAAAAATAAGGGTTTTGTGGTGGTATTAATTGAATATGATTATATTTGCCCTATAAAAACAGGGGTAAATATTTATCAACATGAAGCTGCTTTTTTAACTAATATTTAATTTTTTTCTATGTCAACTATCCGATTCAGAGCTTTAGAGACTGCTGTAAAGCGTGAACCTGTCAAATTCCAATACGAACACATTAAACAATCCGATTTATTCGGGGTAGATGTTTTTAATGAAGATTCTATGCGTCAAACGATGACCAAAGAAGCTTTTAACAGTGTACTGGACGCCATCAATAAAGGAAAAAAAATCAGTCGTAATGTTGCAGATCAGGTGGCTTCGGCTATGAAGGCCTGGGCATTGTCCAAAGGGGCTACGCATTACACACACTGGTTTCAGCCGTTGACAGGTGCTACGGCGGAAAAACACGATGCATTTTTTGAGTCATTGTGGGAAGGTGGAGCCATGGAAAAATTTAACGGCGGACAATTGGTGCAACAGGAACCTGATGCGTCCAGTTTTCCCAATGGCGGCATACGGAACACTTTTGAAGCCCGTGGCTATACAGCCTGGGATCCCACATCGCCGGCATTTATTTTTGAAACTACACTGTGTATTCCCACTATTTTTGTGGCTTATACCGGAGAAGCATTAGATCATAAGACGCCATTGTTAAAATCCTTACAATCACTTGATTGTCACGCCACAGCTGTAGCGCAGTACTTTGATAAAAAAATCACCAAAGTTATTGGAACGCTGGGTTGGGAACAGGAGTATTTTTTAATTGATTCTGCATTTGAAGAGGTAAGACCTGATATCAAACTGACGGGTCGTACGCTTTTAGGACACTTGTCGGCTAAAGGACAGCAATTGGACGACCATTATTTTGGGTCTATTCCGGAGCGGGTTATGGCTTATATGCGGGATTTAGAATACCAATCTATGAGACTGGGTATTCCTGTAAAGACCAGACATAATGAGGTTGCGCCCGGACAATTTGAATTGGCACCTATTTTTGAGGAGATCAATCTGGCGGTCGATCATAATGCCCTATTGATGGATATTATGGATAAAATAGCTAAGAGACATAATTTCAGAGTGCTTTTTCATGAAAAGCCTTTTGAAGGGGTCAACGGTTCCGGGAAACACAACAACTGGAGCTTGGCTACAGATACAGGTGTAAACCTACTTAGTCCGGGACAAACACCAATGAACAATTTACAGTTTTTGACCTTCTTTATCAATACTATAAAAGCGGTCAGGGACAATGAAGAATTGCTGAGAGCCTCTATTGCATCGGCCGGAAATGACCATAGATTAGGAGCTAACGAAGCACCTCCGGCTATTATTTCGGTGTTTATAGGTTCGCAGTTGACAAGGGTTTTAGATGAATTGGAAAATGTTACTAAAGGTAAGCTGTCCCCACAGGAAAAGACCGATCTCAAACTGAATATTGTGGGTAAAATTCCCGAAATATTATTGGATAACACCGATAGAAACCGTACCTCTCCCTTTGCTTTTACAGGGAATAAATTTGAGTTCAGAGCCGTGGGTAGTAGTGCGAGTTGTGCCAATCCTATGATGGTATTGAACACCATAGTTGCCAAACAGCTCAAAGACTTCAAAATAAGTGTTGACCAAATGGTGAAAGACGGTATGAAAAAAGACGATGCTATTTTCAATGTGTTGAGGGAATATATCAAAGTGTCAAAAGATATAAGATTTGAGGGTGATGGTTATAGTAAAGCATGGGAAGATGAAGCTGTTTCACGTGGGTTGAGTAATAACAAAACTGCGCCTAAAGCTTTAAAAGCTAAGATTAACCCCCAATTTATCAAGTTGTTTGAGGAGATGGATATTATGAATAATGTTGAAATTCATGCCCGTTATGAGATACAACTGGAGGAATACATCAACAAAATCCAGATAGAATCCAGGGTTTTGGGTGATATCGCGAGAAATCACGTGATTCCGGTGGCTATCAGGTATCAGAATTTACTGACAACCAATGTAAAGGATATTAAAGATATCTTTGGTGGTGAATTTGAACAAGTAGCATCACAGCAAATGGGCTTAATCAAACATATCAGTGCGCATATCAGTAATATAGCCAAAAAAGTAGATGAGATGATAGATAAAAGGCGTGATATCAACAAGTTGGAAAATATTGAGGAAAAGGCTAACCGCTATTGCCAGGAAGTTGTCCCTTACTTTGATGATATAAGATACCACTGTGATAAACTCGAAATGATGGTAGATGATGAGGTATGGCCTATGAGTAAATACCGTGAGATTTTATTTACCAGATAGTATGGTTCATGAATCAAAGTAGTTTAAAAGTGTAAAGAGTTGGATATTAATTTGCCTTTTCTCTTAAAAGCCGGTGTGTTTCAGATAAATTAATTGCCTAAAATTTTGAATATTAATAAGTTTTATTAGATTTGCACGTCAATCTAAACAAATCAAATTCATGAGTACAAGAGTAGCTTTATCAATTAACAAAAGTGGAAAAATAGTAGGTCATGCCGGAAAATGTACGACATTTGCCGTCTATGATATAGAACAGGATGGTCAATTTACCAAATCAGTATTGGAGATGACCGAAGGACAACAATTGCATCATGTATTGCATAGTGAGAACGTTAAAATAGAGGATAGTCCTATATTGAGCACCAATATTATTTTGACTCAGGGTATGGGGCAATCTGCGATTAATGATTTGGCAATGAAATTCAATATTGCAGCTTATGTTATTAAAGAAGAAGATCCTGATGAAGCTATTGAGAAATTAATTCAAGGAAGATTACAGGCTTATTCACAAGCAGAACATCATCATGATCATGGTCATGGCGGTGGCGGTTGTGGCTGTGGCAGTGGCTGCGGATGTCATTAAGACTGTGTATTAAATAAAAGATTAAAAATCCTTTAGAACATTTGTTTTAAAGGATTTTTTTTATGTGGTTTTACTTCAATGGCTGTTTCGTGCTGATTAACTTAGACGAGTTGGCTTTTGTTAAAGAAAGTCATAGGATACACTGAAAGAGACTTACAAACCGATGCTAACTGATAAACAGAATATACCTGCTAAAAAATTAAATGCTACATTGATGTAGTATATAAAAATAAAATACTATCTTTGTGCCGTAGAAAATTATCGGTTGAATGAATTTATCAAAAACATCAAAATACGCGATAAGGGTTGTCAGTTATATGGCCATAAAAAACCGGGATTTATATTCTGCGTCTTTTTTGATAAAAGAGCTGAATGTATCAGACAAATATTTAAAGCGAATATTGACCACACTGTCACATCATTCGATTATTCAGTCCGTGCAGGGGCGTTATGGAGGGTTTAGACTTGGTAAAAGTGCTGATAACATCAACTTATATGAGATTGTAAACGCGGTTGAAGATATAGATAAATATATTGGTTGTGTATTGGGCTTGGGTGATTGCAGTGACGAAAGTCCGTGTTCTTTACATGACAATTGGATAGTAATCAAAGAACAATTGATACATTTTTTAAAAGAAACAACCATTGCTGAAGTGGTAAAAAATCCTAACATAATAAAGTTTTAGATTTAATCATTTTATAAACATTAACACATGAATAAAACAATTTATATAGCTATAAGTATCATACTTTTAAGTTTAATGTCCTGTAAACAGGAGCAAACAGTGGATAACAAAACCGTAGAAAACACCAAGGATAATATTGTTTTTGCCGTGCCGTTTGCACCCGTATCTTATCCTATACTGAAAATGATAGAGGATGGAACATTTCAGAAAGGGGAGAAAACATTAGAATTTCTAATTTGGAATACCCCCGACCAATTAAAATCGATGGTTGCCGGTCGTCAGGCAGATATATTTGCTACACCATCCAATGTAGCGGCTATGTTTTACAATAAAGGTTTGGATGTCAAATTGCTGAATATTTCTATTTGGCGAGCCATCTGGTTAGTGTCTCGTAGTGACGATAAACAAACGTTAGAGGATTTTAAAGGTGAAAGTATTACGATGCCTTTTAAAGGTGATATGCCTCATATTGTTTTTATGGCATTAGCTAAAAAACAAGGGCTTGATCCCGAGAAGGATTTTAAGTTGGAATACGTGCCATCACCTATGGATGCTGCTCAAAAAATGATAATGAGACGTGCTGATCATGCGTTGTTGATCGACCCTGCTGTTTCTACGGTAATAGAGAAATCAAAAAGTGGTGCTGTAAGCATCATTGCACCGGAGATTTACCGTTCTGTTGATATTCAAAACGAATGGGGGCGGTTGTTTAATACAGCAAACGAAATTCCTTTTGCCGGAATTATGGGTGGTGGTGATGTTTTGAGCGATACGGCACTTCTGAAAAGCTTTGTAGAGGAATACCAAAAAGCTGCAGAGTGGTGTATGCAACACCCGGAAGAAACAGCAAAGATCGTTGTCAAATACATTCCACAACTCAATCAGAAAGGTGTGCAAGAAGCTATGCGTCACGTTACTTTACGTGCTGATGACGCCTTAAAGTCAAAAACGCGACTGACTGATTTCTTCAAGGTTTTATACGAGTCAAAACCTGAACTTATCGGTGGTAAAATACCTGATGACGCCTTTTATTTTAAACAAGAAACGGATAGTGTAAGTATTGACCAATAACGCAAGCTAAAAGCCAACAAATGAATTCAGTAAATAAAATAACAGCTGATTTATTAGATTACCTCAAGTCAAAAGAGTTTGTTTTTTCTGTTTTAGGAATATTTCTCTTACTCGGACTTTGGCAATTGGCATCTTTGACGATGCACGAGATTATGATAGCCTCACCGGTTAAAGCCTTCGTTGCATTACTTGAGATGTTTAAAAACCAAAGGTTTTGGGAAGCGTGTTCTATTACTGCTCAGCGTATGGCTTTAGGGATTTTGCTTGGAGGAACTGTGGGGTTTGTGCTTGGGGTGTTTGCAGGATTGAATGAAAACGTCAAAAACCTGTTGGAGCCTACACGTTGGATGATTATGAGTATATCGCCTGTTATTGTTGTGAGTATTGCCATGATGTGGTTTGGGATGGGGACTGAAATGGTAGTGGCTATAGCTGCTTTTTTACTGTCTCCTATTGTGTATGTCAATACGATCAAAGGTATTGAGATGGTGGATGAAAAGATTGTCGAAATGGCAAATGTTTATAACTTCTCGCTGATGCAGAAGTTGAGACACATATATATTCCTGCTTTAGTAGGTCCGTTGTCAGCAGCCATGACTATAGTGGTCACCGCGGGTATGCGGATGATAGTTCTTGCTGAGGTCTTGGGAACAAATTCTGGTATTGGTTATGAATTTTCATTTGCTAAAACAGATATGAACACTCCACAAGTCTTTGCATGGGTAATCGTAACATTAGTATTTGTAGGTATTGCTGAATACATGATTTTTAAACCTGTTGAAAATTATTTATTGAGATGGCGTAATCAATAAATATGACAAAATACAAGTGTAATAAACACAATTCACCCACTAAAAGTCAAAAACCAAGAACAATGTCAAATACAGAACAACCACTTATTGAGTTTAAAGACATCAACAAAACCTATGGTTCGTTTGAGGTCATCAAAAACCTCTCATTTGAAATAAACCGTACTGATGTTGTTGGTATATTGGGGGCAAGCGGTGTGGGTAAATCTACCATTTTAAAAATGATTGCAGGTCTGGAACAACCGACCTCCGGAGTGCTTGTAAACAACACCCGAAAAGTGGGTTATGTATTTCAGGAACCTCGTCTGTTACCGTGGAAGACTACGCTGGAAAATGTCATGTTACCACTGCGTATTTCAGGTGAAGACAAAGGGCAAGCACGGGATAAGGCCATGTATTTTCTGGAAAAAATGGGGCTTAGCGGTTTTGAAAATTATTTTCCCGCCCAGTTGTCTGGAGGCATGTTGCAACGTGTATCCCTGTCAAGAGCATTTGCCCTTGAACCCGATTTGTTGCTTTTAGACGAACCTTTTTCAGCATTGGATTTACGGTTAAAATCGGTCATGGAGACAATGTTGAAAGAACTGTTGGAAGAAAACCCAATACCTGTATTATACGTTTCGCATTCGCCCGAAGAGGTAGTGCTGTTTGCCAACCGTATTTTTATGATGTTTTCAGGTGGTGTGATCGAAGAATTACCGGTAAGTGAAGACGACGAATTTAAAGACTTCCTGAGGGATGCATTTTTGATCTAACTATCAGCAAATAACCTAAAAATTACAATTAAAAACTACAAAGATGAAATCAAAAATATACTTATTTGTTCCCATCAATATAGGCCGGAATTTAGAAAGTTTGTTAAAGCGAAAAGCGCCTGATACAGAATTTATTACACCATCGTCATCGGGAGAAGAATTGAGGTATTTTGAAAAGCTGTTTGCCAACCCTGTACAAGAAGAACTACCGGAGTTGATTGTTACACTCCAACCTGAAATTCTAAAACACTTTGAGAGGGCAGAAGTGCGAAAACATTTTGTTGAGATAAACACTGAATTTGCTCCTTTACGTGCAGATTTAAAGACTTTAAACTTTGACAGTACTGCAGCTTATATCAAACCTTTGCTTTTTGTGCCTCTGGTTATGCTGATCAATAAAGATCTTAAAAATCCACCCACAGCATGGCGTGATTTATTTGACAAGCGTTTTAATGGTAAAGTTCTGTTACCGGATGTGCAAACACCTGTAAGTATTGCTTTCAATGCGCTTATGAAAACAATGGCGGATGGCGAAGATTTGAGCGGATTTTTTAATTCAATGAAATACAGTGGGCTACCTTTTGATGTCATCACAGGTGTAAACAAAGGGTTTTATGATGTCGGTGTATTGCCTTTGCCTTTTGCAAGATACAATATGGGTAAAAATCTGGATACTTTAATTCCGGAAGAAGGCAGTATTGTATTACCACAAATGATGTTCTTACGTCAGGGGGCATCTGAAGAAACAAAAGCTGTAGCACTGGATTTAATGGGAAAAAATATTCAACGTTTCTTTTCGCAGCTGGGAGGACTTATTCCTGTCATTGAGGACATTCCCTTGCCGATTGAAATCAAAAATAACCCTAAATTTTACTGGGAGAATTGGGCGTGGTATCAACAGATAGCAACCAACAACTAACAGATCTAAACTAAAAGCTAAAGGCAATAGCTAAAAACAAAACTAAAAATTTTAAACATTATCAGATGAAAGACAAAAAAGAATTATTGAGGCAAATAATGATAGCCTTAGCTAATAACGAGACAGCACAAGCGGATAAGTTACTCAGAGTATTTTTGGATTATATTCCTGAAATATCATCAGATGAGGTGATGGAAGTAGCTCAGAAATTAGAAGATAACAATGTATTTGCTGATGCCGAACAACATGTGACTATCGAACGTAAAGTATTTGAAATTATCAAAGAAAAAATTCCGGAGAGAAATTTAGATGAGTTTACATCCGGACATCCTATACGAACATTTCTGGATGAGAATACAGCTATAAAAGAACTGACAGAAAGAGCTAATCAACTGTTGGCAACAGAAAATAGTTTTTCAGATTTATATTCGGATTGGACCCTGTTGGCCAAGCAATTTATGGCTTTAGACCGTCATTATCTGCGTAAAGAAAATCAACTGTTTCCTTTTCTTGAACGTAGAGGTTTTAGTCATCCAAGCTCGATTATGTGGAGTTTACATGATGAAATACGCAGGTTGGCCAAGGACTTCAATAGTGCTGTAAATGACAAAAACGAAGCTGAGGCTAAGCAAATATTGCCTGCTCTGTCAAAAGAGGCATATGAAATGACTGTGAAAGAGGAGCGTGTCTTGTACCCGGTATCTGCACGTCTGTTGTCCAATGATGATTGGATGGAGATTCGTAAGGGTGAAGATGAAATAGGTTGGATAATTGCCGAGCCGCAAAAGGTGTGGAACTTTAAAATAAGCATGGATAAGCATCTGAAATCTGATTCTAAACGGATTGCAGCTATACTTGAAATCATAGATAAGTTCTTTAAAGGGGTACCGATGGCAGATTTGCAAAATGAGTTTGAGCGGAACCTGCAAGGAACGATAACTCCTGCAGAATTTGCACTTGCAGAGCAGAAAATGGAAGATTTGGGCGTGGATAATGCCAGATTTGAGGCGCAAATTGACGATCTGCTAAAGGTGTTTAAGAAATCATTGGAAAAAGTAAGTATTGATAATCTGGAAGCCGGGCATCCTTTGGATACCTATATCAAAGAAAACAAGGCGATCAAAGCCTTGCTGACAGAACTTCGTCAAGCTGAAAAAATGATAGATCTACAGCAGGTCAATCATGAATTTTGGCGGGAGGCTTACGATAAGTTGGGGCAAATAAACACGCATTATGTGCGTAAAGAAAACCAATTACACAAGAAATGATGTTTAATGCGGTTGAAGATATGATTTTTAAAGAAGAAAAGATTCTTTGGCCTACAAGTTTAGAATTGTTAGACGTTGCTGAATGGGTAGACATACGTAAGGGTGAAGATGAGGTAGGTTATTGTCTGATTGAAACGCCACCTATGTGGAACCCTAATTGGAAACATCCATCTGATACTTCAGCACCTGTATCAGCACATAAACAAAGTGTACAAGCCGGTAGTGTCGAAGCTGTTCCGTTTACCGAGTCCAGTTCATCGGGTTCCGGAGTAGGAGGTATAAATTTAGAGGTTGGTGCCATTACACCTGAACAAATCAACTTGATATTTAAGCATTTACCATTTGATGTTACTTATGTTGATGAAAACGATGAAGTGCGTTATTACAACAAAGGCGAAGACAGGGTTTTTCCCCGAAGCCCCGGGATTATTGGCCGACAAGTCAAGTATTGTCATCCGCCAAAAAGTGTGCATATTGTTGAGAAAATTGTGGAGGCATTCAAGTCCGGAGAGCAGTCTGAGGCTAACTTCTGGATTAACTTCCATGACAAGTTTGTGTATATCCAATACTTTGCTGTTCGGGATAACCAAGGGCATTACAAAGGTGTTCTGGAAATAACTTATGATGCCAAAACCGTCAGAAGTCTGGAAGGAGAGCAGCGATTGTTGGATTGGGAATAAACTATTAAAACTGTTAAACTCTAAGATGTGTTATAACGTCGTAACGAGCATTCAAAGTGCAATAAAACAGAGATTTAACTTGCTGTATAAAAGAATAGCCATGTTACGGTAAGGCTTTGTAAGTTGACAAAGTGTCTTGTTGGGAATTTATTTGATGGTGTCATAGATTTTTTAAGGCGTATTCGGGTTAAAAAAAATCCTTTAGAGCATTTGTTTTAAAGGATTTTTTTATTTGCTTGATACGATTTTAAATATTTTTTCAGTTATTAACAAGGAAGTGTTAATTTTTTTATTGAAAAAACTTGACCATTACAAAGGTTTAGTTTATTTTTGAAGAATTAAAAGCACAGTTTATATATGAAACCTAAAGTTATATTGGACAGCAA
>PDWJ01003479.1_pt1 | contig 15006 bp, 18 predicted proteins | sample 1430881 | NCBI WGS metagenome assembly PDWJ01 (sample SAMN01162460, study PRJNA174530) | Oral metagenome, whole genome shotgun sequencing project. | biome: Marine environment; feature: Marine mammal; material: Swab sample of the gingival sulcus; isolation source: swab sample of gingival sulcus... | reverse complement strand
TTTTTTCTAAATTTGCCTATAACGCTCCTCAAGCTATTGTATTTTTTCCTCATAAATGGTATACTTGAACTTACAATGAAGGCTTAAACTTCATCTTATCAATTACTTCTTGGGGAAAAAAATGGATTATATCGGCTCTAATAATCTTGCAATTATTGCATGTCCCGGCGGTGAGAAATTTGCCGACCGTACAATCGAAAATTTGAGGCATATCTATGCAAAAAAATTCTATCAACAGAGAGACAAACTTGCAAAAAGATATTCCCTCGACAAAGAAAAAATCACGGAAAATTTCAATTTATACCGCGATATGGCATCGAGCAGGATGTCCGTAAGTCAGGATATTGATAAATTCCATTTACCTAAATTTAAAATAAATGCCCGATTCACTTATTTTATGAACGGCGAATTTAAAACTGAAATTTTAGAAACAATTCGCGGAAAAGATGTTTATATTTTTCAGGATGTTGAAAATAAAGAAGAAATTACAATAAACGAAGGAAAGAATAAACTTCGATTTTCCGTAAACGATCACTTAATGTCGCTTATTGTTACGATTGATGCTGCCCGCCACGCAGGAGCCGGAAAGATTTCGCTTGTTCTGCCGGTTTATCCTTACAGTCGCCAGCACAAAAAGAAGGGACGGGAAGGTTTAACCGCGAGCCTTTTGGGACATATCTACGAAAACCTTGATGTTGACCAAATTGTAACCTTGGATATTCATTCCCGCGAAATTGAAAACGCCTTCCATCGCACACGGCTTATGAATTTGCATGCAAGTTATCAAATTATCAGAGAGCTTGCAAAGATTGTAGATTTGCAGCCGGATTCGCAAGAAAAATTTGTAGTTGTTTCGCCGGATTCGGGCGCCGTTGACAGAAACAAATTCTATTCCGCAGGACTTCAAAAACCACTTGCGATGATTTACAAGGAGCGCGATTATTCCATTGTAACCCAAAATGCCAAGCAATCCAACATAATCAGTATAAAACTTTTAGGCGATGTTGAAGGCAAAAACGCTTTTTTGGCGGACGATATGCTCGGAACGGGCGGCACGCTTTTAAAAGCTATGGAGTTTTTGAAAAGCAAAGGCGCAAAAAAAATCATCGCCGCCATCAGTTTGCCGTTTTTTACCGGCAATGCCATCGAGCTTTTTGACGAAGGCTATAAAAAAGGACTTTTTTACAGGATAATCGGCACAAATGCAGTTTACCATAAAGAGCTAAAGAAAAAAGAATGGTATATTGAAACCGATGTTTCCGGTTTTTTTGCACAGGTTATCTCAAGGCTTCACGAAAATGTTTCGATTTCAGGCTTGTTGGATAACCGCGATATTATCGAAAAGCTTTTAAAAAACGCAACAGAAAAAAAATGAAATCCTGCGCTGCAGTTTTCGACATTGGCACCTCATCGCTAAAAGCCGCTTTAATCGATAAAAACGGTTGCGTTTACAAGCAGGAAAGGTTGTTTTTTCACAGCAAGGTTCTGGCTGAAGACTGGGTGATTTCTTTTGAAAATCTATTCAAACATTTATCGGATTATGCCAAACTTGAAAAATTGAAACTCTGCGGGATATGTATTTCTGGCAACGGTCCGACACTTGTTTCCGTTTCTAAAAACTCTGAAACACTTCTTTTGTGGAACGAAAAGCCTCCCGCTAATTTTAAAACTAAAATCGAACAAAGCCGTTCGATTTTTCTTCCGCGATACGAGCTTTTTAAATTTTTATATCCGAAAGAATACGACAATGCCGATTTTATTTTTTCGGGGCAGGAATTCTTAATTTATAAGCTGACCGGCAAGGTCGTTACGGTTTTACCCGAAGCCCGCTACACCCAAGCTTATTATACTGACGAAGATATTAAGGCTTTCGGCATCGAAAAATCAAAGCTGCCGCCCTTTACTGCGTTGGGCACTCCTTGCGGTGAATACCGAAGCATTCCCGTTTTTGCAGGTGCGCCCGATTTTATTGCCGCTTTAATAGGTACAAACACCATTTGCCCGGGGAACGCCTGCGACAGAGCCGGTTCAAGTGAAGGGCTGAATATTTGTGTTGAAACGCTTCCTTCAAAAGAAAAGCTTAAAGGGCTTTTGGTCTTGCCATCGCCCGTCGCTCCGTTTTGGAATGTTTCATTTAAAATTGCCGATTCGGGCAGTCTCTTTTTAAATTACATAAAAGAAAACGGCGGAAGCTTCTTGGATTTCGATTCTTTTATAAAGAAAATCGAAGAACTGCCCGCTTTCCCTGAAGAAAACTACCCCAAAACGGTTGCAGGAAGAGGCAAGCGGCTCGTAGAAAATTTGGCAAACCAAATTAAAAGCGGAATGGATTTACTTGAAAATGCAACGGGTTTCCGCCCGATTTATACGCTTTGCGGCGGGCAGGCAAAATCCGAAAAATGGTGCAAAATCAAAGCAGAAATTACAGGAAGAAAGTTTAAGCATTTACAAATTGCCGATGCCGAGCTTTTGGGCAATGCCTGTATTGCCTTTACCGCTTTGGGCGAATATAAAAATCTTTCCGAAGCAGCCCGAGCTGTCTGCAAATTTTAATTTTATCCGATAAAAAAAGAAGAACCTTCGAAAGGAGGTTAACGAAGGTTCTAGAAGTAGTATGTGTATCTTTGTGTGTGTCAAGTATAATACTCGATTTTTTAATTTTTGTCAAGCCCTTTTTTACGATTTTTTTCAATTTTTTTTATTTTTTTAGCACAATCCCAATAGGCAGGTGGTCGGAATACCCCTTCCCCGAAAAAACCCTGTAAGCATTGGGGGTTCCATCCTCATTTATCAAAGGCGTCGAATTTATTACGGCAAATTTTTCAAGTTCAAGCCCTTTTCCGTCTTTTAAATTTTCCGAATAGAAAAAATGGTCGATTCCTTCCCACTTGTCCCTAAAAAAATAAGACCCCTTGCAATTCCCGCTTTGCTCTTCAAAATCAAGGCTTTTTTCAGCCCCGCTAACATTCCAGCAATTGGGAAATTCTTTCAAAACGGAAAATTCTTGGAAAGGCTGGTTAAAATCGCCGCAAACAATAATCGGCGTTTCGGGTTCTTCTGCCTTGACTTTTTTTATTCTTTGGTACAATTGTTTTTCCTGCATCGCACGAATCGGGCGGCTGTCAACCTTCCCCGTTTTCGACTTCCAATGAACCGAAAATAAAGCGAGTTCAATTTTTTCGCCGTTAATCTCCGAAAGAATCCGCACCTCGATTAGCGGACGCAATTTTGATTCCGCACAATAAATATTGTACCGCTTTGTTTCGGTAATCGGAAATTTTGAAAGAACCACGGTGCTGAACGCTCCGCCCTTTTTCGGCGGAAAAAAGACCGCCTGCTCGTAGGAATTATGCAAGGGCAAAAGTTTACAAAAATCCTCTATAACTGCAATGCTTTCAATTTCTTGCAAGACCAAAATGTCGGGCAGACTCCCTTTTTCAAACCCGAGCGAAAACGAAGCCAGTTCCGCAGCTTCCTTTAGACGGCTCAAACGATCGGCATAAGTTTTCGCCGACCACTTCGTCTTGCTTCCTTTAAATTGCGAAAACTCATTGCCGTCTTCAACCGCATCGAAAAAAGTTTGCGCGTTATAGCTTACAATTGAAACACCGCTCTTTTCCGCAAAAAACCCCGAAAAAGAATTCGTACAAGAATTATAAGCAAAAAAACAAAACACACAAACCAAAAAAAACGCAAACCCAAAAACAAATTTCTTCATTGTATCTTTCATCATAATTTTATCATACCTCCAATAAATCCGAATGACTCTATACATTATATATGCATTTTTGCAGCTTAATGTCGCAATTTTTGAAAACTTTTTTTAATTTTTTTTCATTTTTTTGAAAAAACACTTGACTATGAACACAAAATAAGGTACACTTATCTTGAGAAACGCAAAAATGATTTTTGAATGGGATGAAAACAAAAATATAAGCAACAAGAAAAAACATGGTATTTCTTTTGAAATAGCTATCCGCGTTTTTCTTGATGAAAATCGGATTGAAAAATATGATGCCGACCATTCAACAATTACAGAAGAACGAACAAATATCATCGGGCGTGTTTTCTAACATTCTTATTTTATTTGTTACTTGTACCGACAGGAACGGGCGAACACGAATTATTTCTGCCCGTAAGGCTGAGCCTGCTGAGGAGGTTGAATACTATGATAAAAACTATGACGCTTGAAGAAATAAAAAAACTGCCACCGCTTACCACAGAAGAAATCGAAACTATTATGAATTTCAACAATACAGATTTTTCGGATTGCCCAAGTCAAACAAAAGAGGAACTTGCAAAATTTAAACCTCTTAAAGAAGTAAAGCCCGAACTTTATGCTATTCTTAAATCTGAATTATACAAGCCTAAAAAAACAGAAATCCATATGAGAATAGACAGCGATGTTTTGGAATGGTTTAAATCGCAAGGTAAGGGTTATCAAACAAGAATAAATGAAACTCTGCGAAAAGCTATGATGGCAGGGTCTTTGTAAAAATGCAAAAGGGGGAAATAAAATGATAAGAGAATTTTTCATTATTTTTGGGATAAATTATTTGGGAATGCTTCTTAGCGAGGCGTTAAAATTGCCGATTCCGGGAACTATTGTCGGGATGGTTTTGTTATTTTTGCTTTTATATTTCAAGATATTAAAGGTAGAAAAAATTGAACGGGCGGCGTCGCTTTTATTATTGAATATGACGCTTTTTTTTCTTCCGCCCGGTGTAAAAATTTTAGATAATATTCATTACTTGAACGGAAATTTGATAAAATCGATTTTGCTGCTTGTTTTTACGACTTTTATCACGATGGGCATTACCGGAAAACTTGTTCAGTTTATGATAAATATTACGGAAAAGAAACAACTTAAAAAAGAGGAAAATAATGAAAGAAATAATAACAACTAGCCCTTTTTTTGGGCTTATAATAAGCTATTTGGCTTTTGAAGTTGGAAAGTTTTTGTTTAAAAAAACAGGCTCGGCTTTGTGCAACCCGCTTATTATCGCGATAGCGCTTGTGATCGCTGTATTAAAAATATTTGCTGTTCCGACCGAGCATTACTTTTATGGCGGAAATCTTATTTTATTCTTTTTGGCACCGGCTACGGTTTCACTCGCTTTGCCTTTGTTCAAACAATGGGATTTGTTTAAACGGCATTTTATTCCAGTTATGGTCGGTGCGCTGGTCGGATCTTTTTGCGGAATCGGATCGGTTATTGTTTTCGGTAAATTGCTTAATTTGGATGAAACGCTGCTTTATTCTTTTATGCCTAAATCGATTACAACGCCAATCGGAATTGAAGTCAGCTCGATGATAGGCGGCATTCCGTCAATAACCGTGTTAAGCATTATAATTACCGGCGTTACGGGAAATGTTTCGGCACCGTTTATTTGTAAAATCTTCGGAATAAAACATCCCGTCGCAAAAGGGATCGGAATCGGCGTTGCAAGCCACGCAGTCGGCACGACAAAAGCTATGGAAATGGGCGAAGTCGAAGGCTCTATGTCGGCACTGTCGATTGTAATTGCAGGAATTTTAACGCTTATATGGGCGCCGATTCTTAAAGTTTTTGTGTAAGGCTAGCCGAAACTATCTTGCCAGCTCGAACCGCTCTTGCTCGGTGTCGCTTAGTTTGGGCAGGTCGGCAATACTGTTTAGCCTGAATATTTTTAAGAATTCTTTTGTTGTGCCGAACAATGTAGGTTTGCCCGGAATGTCTTTTTTGCCGACTTCTTTTATTAAGTTTTTTTCTGCAAGAAGGCGAATCATATTGTCAGCGGAAACCCCGCGGATTGCTTCAATTTCTGCACGAGTTACCGGCTGGGAGTAAGCAATGATTGAAAGCGTTTCCATTGCGGCGCGGGAAAGTTTGCCTTCATTTTTTTTGCCGTAGCGGTCTTTTAAATGCTCCCATAGTTCTTTTTTTGGCATAATGAACCAGCCACCCATCATCTTTGTAAGCTCTATGCCTTTGTGGTTTTGATTATATTCTTCCTGTAAATTTTTTATTACTTCATTCAGAATATCCTGCGAAAGCCCCGAAATTTTACAAAGCGCTTCGTCGTTTAGCGGGTCGCCTTCAAGATATAAAATCGCCTCAATCAGGGCTGTTTCTTTTTCAAGCTTATAATTCTCCACCATCATCTTGCTCCAGTTTTTTTATTTTTATATCGCCGAACATTTTATTTTGCCAGATGCTTGCCATTTTAAATTTTACGGCTTCCAGAATTGCCATAAAAGCACAAACGACATCAAGCAAGTTGCCCTTGCGAACGATTAAATCGGTGAACAAGCATTCGCCCTTTTCTTCCAAAAACTCATTCATCAGAGTCAGCTTTTCGTTAACGGAAACCTCTTCGTAAAGATCGAGAATGTGTTCGGTTTTGTAATCCGCCATCAACTGCGAAAAAGTTTTCAGTAATTCCCAAGTATCTACTTTTTCCCAAAGCTCGTCGTCGCCAAAAGGCAGGGCTGTCTGAATTTTTTTGCGCTCAAAAAACCATTCCGTTTCGCTTTCTTTTTCTTCCATAAGCTCGGAAAGTTTTTTAAACTTTTGATACTCAATCAATTTGTCCACGAGTTCGGTTCGCGGATCTTCAATATCGCCGTCTTCAAGCTCAACCTCAACAGGCAAGAGCATTCGGCTTTTTATATAAATTAAATTTGCCGCCATCGAATAAAATTCCACTAGGTTATCCAAATCGGGCGAAATTGCATAATCCAAATATTCCAAATATTGCTCGGTAATATCGGCAATCGGTATGTCGTAAATATTTACTTCGTTTTTGGTTATCAAAAACAGAAGTAGATCCAGCGGACCTTCAAAATTTTCTACCTTAAATTCCGTGTTTGAAACAAGTTCAGGGGTTTCGTTTATTTTTTCAGTATTTGTCATATTTACCTCTCCCATATAATTCGATTATCGGCAGAAAAATACGGAATTTAAGGTCAAGCTCAAAAAAGGAGGTTTTTTAAACGAATCCGTGTTTTTCGCCCCAGCCGAAGGGATCTTGCTTCCATTCGCAAAGGCTTTGTTTTTCTTCCTCGCCGATGTATTTTTGCTTTAAGGCTTCTTCCAAAAGAATATCGTAGTTTAAAATTGTAAGCGGCTCGCACTTAGGGTTTAAGGCGGAAAAAGTTGCGTCGGATTTTTCCAAGCCGTAAGAAAAAATTGCAAAGCAGTAAGGCACCAAACCGTTTGCGGCACGGACAACCTCAATGGCTTTTATCGAGCTTCCGCCTGTCGAAATTAAATCTTCGATTACAAGAACTTGAGCGTTTTTGTAATCGGCATTTTGCCCCAAGCCTTCAATTTGGTTTTTTAGTCCGTGCTCTTTTCCGCCGGAGCGAACATAGGAGACAGGCTTTTTTAGCAAGTCGCCCAAGGTTACCGAGTGCGGAATGCCTGCTGTCGCCGTTCCTGCAAGCCAATCTGGATCAAAGCCGACAGCCTTAATCATCGCCGAAAAAGCCTCGGCAATGTAGAGCCGCATTTCGGGCAGAGCTAAAAAACTTCGGTTGTCGTTGTAAATGGGCATTTTGTAACCCGACGCCCAAGTAAAAGGCGACTTTGGAGAAAGCTTGATTGCTCCGAGTTCCAGTGCAACTTGTGCAAGTTTTACACCGTATGTATTTTGTATTTCGCTTATTTTTTCATTCATAAAAATCTTCCTTAGATTATAATTTTTCTTTATCTACAACTTTTTCATTCCCGCTAATAACGGAGTAAATTCCACCGAACAATTTTTGCCTCGTTTTTTTGCTTCGTACAGCGCCAGATCTGCAAAATATATCAATTCTTTAAGAGATTCTTGTTTATAAGCATAGGCATATATAATTACATAGCCTATGCTGACAGTAATGGGTTTACATTGTTTTCCGTTATAAATCGGAGGCTCCAACTCGGCAATGGTTTTGTGAAGTTTATCCGATAAGAGTTTTGCTTCTTCCGGTGATTTTATATTGGCACAAACTAAAAATTCTTCACCACCGTAGCGAATATTTGTATCTTTAGTTCCTGAAAAAACTTTTCTAATACTTTCTGCAATCATAGTCAGAGCTTTATCGCCAATTTGATGACCGTAAGTATCGTTGTAGATTTTAAAATTATCCAAGTCCAGCATATAAAATACTGTCGCTTTTTTATATTTTCGATTATTTTTAATAGAAGTGGAGATACGCTTCATACCCTCACGACGGTTAAAACATTTTGTCAAAGGATCAAACGAACTGTTGATTATATTTTTTACTGCAATTATATTGTAAGGATATTGAATAAAGTAAGAAATACAAAAACTTAAAAGTGTTCTTGTTACTACATCGGTTATATAATATGCAGGCGACTTAAAAATTATGGCGATGGCTACATTCAAAATTAAAAAAAAAGAGAAAATAAAGGTTGCCTGTTTTCTTGTTACAACCAATAATATACCCATTCCGGCAAGCCAAGTTGTAAGATTTATAGGTAAGCAAGAAGTCGTTGCATCACGAATAAAAGTTGGAATATCGGTCGTGATTGTAGAAACCCAAAATATTATTAAAACCAATTCTGCAATTCTATAATGCCTTAAATACCATTCTTGTAATAAAGTGGAGGTTATAATATGTAATAGAGAAATTGATAATATGCCATAAATATTCACGGCATAAAACATACCATATTCGACATCCTGCAAAAAATCATTATAGAACATTGCGATTGTTAAAACAAAAATAGAGCCGGCTATAAATCTTGTGCGAATCATATTTTGTTGTACAGCATATTCTCTAAAGATTCTTCCCTTTACCAGGGGACTTTCTTTAAATCGATAATTTTGAGTCAACTGATCATCAATTGTTTCTTCTGCTGAAGTGGAACCGCTTTTTTGCACCCCCCCCCCTTTTTTTGACTTATTGGATTTTTAGATAAATTGTTTTAAGAATTTCTGATTTTAAGGCTTCGCCTTGAGCTAGCATCTTATCACATTCAGCTCTTGTTTTTTCACAAAGAGAGGCATCGTCAATTCCGCCTAAGTTTATTTTTACATTTAGGATTGCACCTTCCAAACCGGAGCGGGCATTTAAGGCTGCCACACCTGCATCGGAAGCCGCATTATTGTTTCCGTGCTTGGCAATAATCGGAAGCAGCTGCAAAACACTCAAACAAATTTTTGCAGTTTCCAGCGGAACTTGCATTGCAACAATCGTCGCATCGGACATAGCTTTTTTGCGTGCGGCTTTTTGCTCGTCTGTTTCTTTCGGTAACTTTAACGCATCCATAAAAGCGTTGAACGCTTGTGTGTCTTCGTCAATCAATTGCTCAAGCCGTTTGTGTTGCTTTTCCAACTCGGGCAACTTGGATTCAAATTCTTTTTGAGTAGCCTCATCCAAAGCCATAAAAGCTTTTTTGCCGATTGTAAGGCGGATAACCATCTGCCCCAAAGCTGCCGCAAGAGAGCCTGCCAAAGCCGAAACGGAGCCTCCTCCCGGTGCCGGTGAATCACTTGCCGTTTCGTCAACAAAACCTTTTACTGTCATTTCAATTAGCTTCATAAGTTCTTCCTTTATAGGTAATGTAATTTTAGACTTTTTAATTATGCGTTCAATGCACCTTGCTTATTATACACAATTTGTCTATTTTCTGCAACTAGGCAGCCTTTTTTATAAACCCGCTCTACTGCATTTACCCCAAAATGATATAGAATATAATCGATGTTTTCCGCTCGAATAAAGACAAAGTCGGCTTGCTTTCCGGCTTCGATACTGCCAACAGTTTTTTCGCGGCCGATTGCGTAAGCAGCATTTATGGTTACGCCCTTTAAAATTTGCTCGGGCGTTAAGCCCATTTTATAGCAGGCAACAAACATCGGCATCTGAATATTTTCGGTTGGGCTGCTTCCCGGGTTAAAGTCGGTAGCCAAGGCAACGCGAACGCCGGCTTCTATCATTTTTTTTGCGGGAGCATAAATCGGCGACATCAAAAAGAATGAAGTAGCCGGCAGTAAAACTGCTACGGTTCCCGCCGCAGCCATATCCTTAATTCCTTGGTCGGAAATCGCCATCAAATGTTCCGCAGAAGCCGCCTTCATTTTTGCCGCAAGTTCCGCTCCGTTAAAGGGTACAATTTCGTCAGCGTGAATTTTCAGCTTAAAGCCCAAGTCCTTGGCAGCCTGCATCATCCGCTCCGATTCTTCAACCGAGAAAATTTTGTCTTCGCAAAAGACATCGACAAATTCGGCAAGATTTTCTTTTTTTACGCGAGGCATAACTTCTTCAATCATAAATTTGATATAGCCCTCTTTGTTGTTTTTGAATTCGGGAGGCGTGGAGTGAGCACCCATATAGGTCGAAACAATTTCGATTGGATGATGATTATTTATTTCGCGATTTATGCGAAGACAGCGAAGTTCGGTTTCCATATCAAGACCGTATCCGCTTTTGGATTCAACGGTTGTTGTGCCGTGGATCAGCATTTGGTCAAGACTTTTTAAGGCTTTAGATTTAAGAGCTTGTTCATCTGCATCCCTTGTTTTTTTTACGGTACTGTTTATTCCGCCGCCGCTGTTGTGAATTTCCATATAGGATTTTCCTTGAAGCTTCATCGCAAGTTCGTTTTCCCGCGAGCCGCCATGCACCAAGTGTGTGTGTGCATCTACAAAACCCGGACAAATAACGCCGTCATAAGAACAAACGGAATCCGCGTTCGAGCGAAGCTCGTCCGAAAGACTGCCGCTTTCTACCGCAGTTATAATTCCGTCTTCTACAATAATATATCCGTTTATAACGCAATCGCCGTCTTCCCGTGCCGTAAAAATATTTTCGCATTGAAACACTTGTATCATAATCGCCTCCGCTTTTTTAATGATAGCATTAAATTATTTTTTTTGCAAGATGGCGAAAAACGTTTTTCCCACTCTTGACCTCTCTTAAAAATTATGTTATTCTTTATGCCTTGGAGGAATAAGATGATTAGACTTGCGACTATTGCAGGCTCGGACGCTTCGGGCGGAGCCGGGTTGGAAGCAGACTTGAAAACTTTTCAGGAGTACGGCGGCTACGGAATGACAGCCATAACACTCATTGCAACAATGAATCCTGACAAGGAATGGGGACACGATGTTTTTCCTTTGGACGAGACAGCTCTTCGCGCTCAAATGGAAACTATTTTTAAGGGAATCGGAGTAGACGCGGTTAAAACCGGAATGCTGGCAACTCCCTATGCGGTAGAGCTTTCGGCAGAATATATCGAAAAATATAAAGTCGAAAATTTCGTACTCGATCCGGTTATGGTTTGCAAAAGCGGAAATCTTGCATTGAATCCCGAATTAAATGAACTGGTAATCAAAAAACTTTTGCCGATTGCAAAAATTACAACACCCAATGTTTTTGAAGCAGGGCAAATTGCAAAAGTTGATACACCTGAAACCATTGACGAAATAAAAGAAGCCGCAAAACGAATTCATGCCCTAGGTATTCCGTTTGTTTTTGTCAAAGGCGGATCCAAATTGAAAGATGAAACCAAATCGATTGACATCTTTTATGACGGAAAAGAATTTACACACATTGAAGACGAGCTGATAAAAACTTCGTGGACACATGGAGCAGGCTGTACAACTGCAGCTGCAATTACGGCAGGTCTCGGCTTCGGTCTTAGTCCGCTTGAAGCGGTAAAAAAAGCAAAGCGATTTATTTCTTCAAGTTTGAAGAACGGTTTCGCATTGAACCAATGGGCAGGGCCGGGTAATCCTGCTGCATGGCGAAAAGGCTTTTAATTCGTTTTCGATTAGAATCAGCGAAGGACACTTGGATAACTTGAAGAACACTATGGATGAATTTATTTTTGCAACAAACCGGGGAGAAACAAAGATTCGTTATTCAAGCGAAATAATTTTGCCCGAAGTTGACACGGCCAATGCAATTTTTATCTGCGATGTGAATACGGAACAAATTGTTAAGGCTGCAAAAAATTTTTCCGCTCAAGAGCCCTTGGTTGTAATCGTCGACGGAGAAGAAAACAAAAACTTTTCTTCCGTGCAAAAAATATTAAGCTCAGCTCTTGAAGCCGAGCTTGACCGCAAGGCTTGCTTTGTCGGAATCGGCGGCGGACTTGTTTGCGACCTTGCAGGATTTGCCGCTTCTATTTATATGCGCGGGGTGTCTTGCAAATTAGTGCCGACAACAATTCTTGCAATGGTTGACGCCTCCGTCGGCGGAAAAACAGGCATTAATTTTAATAATTACAAAAATCCTGTCGGCTCTTTTTACAAAGCCGACGAAGTAAATATTTGCTTATCGGCTCTTGAAACTCTTAACCAAGAGCAATTTGTCTCAGGCTTGGCGGAAGCATTTAAAACCGCCCTTTTGTATTCGCAAAAACTATTTTCAGTTTTTTCAGGAAACCGCGAAAAAATTTTAAACCGTGACAAAGATTTAATTTTAGAAATAATTAAGCGTTCCGTTATTGCAAAAGCCGGTGTTGTCCGGCGGGACTTCGACGAAAAAAACGAGCGCGCATTTTTAAATTTCGGTCATACCTTTGCTCACGCTCTTGAAGCCGTAAGCGGTTTTTCCGTTTTGCACGGCGAGGCTGTTGCGTGGGGAATTGGGCGAGCCTTGGAGCTTGGCAAAAATTTAGGGCTTACCGATTCGCAATACGCCCAAGAGGTCTGCACGCTTATAAAAAACTACGGTTGGCTTTCAACCCCGAATCCGCTTTCTCTCGACCAAAAAGAATTCGCAGATAAAATTATTTTGGCAATGCGAAAGGATAAAAAAAACACCGCAAAAAAAATTCGCTTTGTTCTTCAAGAAAATATGGAAACAAATTTCTTAAAAGAAGTTGAAGAAGCCGATATAAGGAGCGTATTAAAATGATTTATTTGGATTGGGCTTCAACGGCAATCCCCGAGGAAGAGCTGATAATCGAAGCCAATAAAAAAGCCTTTAATTTTTTTGCAAACCCGTCTTCGCTTCATCTTTTGGGAAAAAACGCCCGCGCCGTTTTGGAAAATTCTCGCTGCGAAATAGCGGCTCTTTTAAAAATAAAACCCGTCCGGCTTTTTTTTACTTCGGGCGGCACGGAAGCAAATCATATTCCGTTATTGTCGCTTCTTAATTCAAAAAAAAGTTTTTCGATTGCAGTCAGCAATATAGAGCATCCGTCAATTAGGGAGCAAACTAAAATTTTAGAAAGAGCGGGGGCTGCTTGTACCGTTTTAAAAATCCCCGCGGATAAAAACGGTTTTATTACTGCCGATGCCGTTTTAAAAACGATTAGAGACGATACGGCTTTAGTTTCGGTAATGACCGTTAATAATGAAACGGGTGCAATCCAGCCGATTAAAGAAATAGGGGAGGCATTAAAAGAAAAAACCGCAAATAAAAAGCCTATATTCTTTCACACCGATACAGTTCAGGCAATCGGAAAAATTCCTTTGGATCTTTCCCTGCTCCCGATAGACGCTGCATCTTTTAGTGCACATAAAATCGGAGCGCCCCGCGGAATAGGCTTTTTATATTTGGCTAAACCCATTGCCGGCTTTATCCAAGGCGGCGGGCAAGAAAATAAAATTCGCCCCGGTACCGAAAACTTGGCAGGAATTTTGGCGATGGAGGCGGCTTTGAAAAAATATATTCATCATCAGGATGAATATATTGACAATGCAAAAAAGCTAATGTCGTTTTTAATTACGGAATTAAAAAAAGTAAACGGGGTTTCGCTTGTGCCGCCTTGCAGAGAAAATCCAACCGAAGAAAAAAACTTTTCACCTTGGATTTTGCAGTTTGTCAACAGCAATTTGCCCGGAGAAGTTTTACTGCGATGCCTTTCGGATAAGGAGATTTGTATTTCAACAGGCTCAGCCTGCTCATCAAAAAAGAAAGAAAACAATGCCGCTCAATCAATTCAAATCGACCCGAAACTTGTAAAAAATATAAACAGGGTTTCCATCGGGCATTCAACAACGATTGACGATTTAAAAGAATTTATAAAAGAATTAAAAACAGCGCTTGCGTCTTTTTAAGTTTTTATCTTGAGTGTTTTTGCAAATTTAAAATTAAAACGCTTAATTCCAAACCGAGTGCGATTAAAATAAAATAAAAGATAAAATCGCGGGAATCAAAAATACCTCTTGCGCTAGTTTCAAAATGACTCGCAAAAGAAAAATATTCAAGAACCGGTCTTAAAAAATTATTTCCTGCCGAAAATTTAAAAAAATTTGTAAACAGAATAAAAAATAAAATTATTAAAAACGAAAATAAAAAATTTATCGGCGAATGTTTGCTGATTAAAGAAACGGCAGACGAAATTGAAATCAATCCGGCTCCGAAAAAAAACATTGCCAAATACGAAATAAAAAATGCTCCTAAGCTGAAGTAGCCCAAACTAAAAACCGAAAAAGGAATCAACAAACTTAAACACAAGATTAAGAACCATACAAAAATTAAATTTAAATATTTTGCAAAAACAATTTGCCTAAACGAAACGGGAAAAGAAAATAAGAGCTTATCGGTAAAATGTTTTTTTTCTTCCGCCCATAAATTCATTGTAAGCATAGGAATTATTACACAAAATAAAAACGGCATCGGCAAAAAAAATGAGCGAAAATCGGAAAGCCCCGCATTAAACCAAGCATCTCCGCCAATAAAAAGAAGGGCAGCGCTTAAAATAAAGAAAATGATTACGGCATATAAAACCGGTGATTTATAAAGAAGCCTGAATTCTTTTTTTGCAAGAATAAAGAGCAAATTGGTCTTTAAAAAGCTTTTTTGACTTGTTGTATTTTCGCCAAGATTATTCGGTTTGAAGTTTGTTAAATTCATTTTTTTTAACTCCTGCAAAAAAAAAGAAATGCTTGCTCCAAAACGTTTTCGGCATCTTCGGAATCGAATTCGCAACCGGCTTCTTCCAGTTGATTTTTTATTTCAAAGATTTTGCCTTGCGCAATTATTTCTCCGCCATTGATTAAAATATGATTGGAGCAAATTTGACTTGCCTGTTTTAAATTATGTGTCGAAATTAAAATTGTC
>PDWJ01003478.1_pt1 | contig 15009 bp, 10 predicted proteins | sample 1430881 | NCBI WGS metagenome assembly PDWJ01 (sample SAMN01162460, study PRJNA174530) | Oral metagenome, whole genome shotgun sequencing project. | biome: Marine environment; feature: Marine mammal; material: Swab sample of the gingival sulcus; isolation source: swab sample of gingival sulcus... | reverse complement strand
AGAAGGAATAGGAGGTAAGGTTTATGTGGGGTGTATCATTGAAAAAGATGGTGAAGTAACCAACGAACAAGCTTATCAAGGGATTAACAGAAAATTAGAGTATGAAGCCTTAAAAGTTGTGCAAGGTATGCCAAATTGGATACCAGGAAAACACAAAGGGAAAGTTGTTCGCGTCAAAAAAATTATCCCAATCGTTTTTAAATAAAACCAATTTTATTTTAATAAATCAGGTCTTTTGGCTTTAGTGATTTCTAAGGCTTTTTTCATGCGCCATTCATCAATTAATTTGTGATTACCACTCATTAAAACATCAGGCACTTTAAGTCCTTGATACTCTACTGGACGTGTATATAATGGAGGGGCTAATAAATTATCTTGAAATGAATCTGTTAAAGCAGAGGTTTCGTCATTGAGAACACCTGGTAATAACCTCACCACTGCATCCACTAAAACTGCGGCTCCTAATTCACCCCCAGAAAGCACATAGCTCCCAATAGAAATTTCCTTGGTAATAAAAAGATCTCTTATGCGTTGGTCTACACCTTTGTAGTGTCCACACAAAATAAGCAAATTTTTGCCTAAAGACATGGTGTTGCACATGGGCTGGTCCAAAACCTCTCCATCAGGTGTCATGAAAATAATTTCATCATATTGGCGTTCAGCAGTCAATTCGTTTATGCAATCTGCAATGGGTTGAATCGTCATCACCATACCAGCGCCACCACCATATTGGTAATCGTCAACGCTTTTTTGCTTGTTTTTTGAATAATCTCTAATGTTATGTAAATAAATTTCAACGTGCCCTTTTTCTTGCGCTCGCTTGACTATGGAGTGGCTAATAGCACCATCAATTATTTCTGGAAATATGGTTAGAATATCAATTCTCATATGTGCAAAATTATAAATAAAACCCAAAATTATTGGCCAAACAGGCTGGATTTGTAAAAATATCTAAGATTTATTATTTTTGCACTTCAAAAATCTATTTATGCATAAATTTTTTTTCCTACTCATAGGGTTATTTTGGTCTGTATTTGGAATGACACAAAGTATATTTGATCCAATTGACACTGTACAAACCAAAAATGGTCCCATTGTAATTTATCCAGATAGAAGCTGGGAATATTTGGAAGATATTGGTTTTACAGGCGTGATGAATCCTGAATTACATGATCAAATCTCGACAGATAGTAATTACCTTTACAAATCGTATTGGAAGAATGATGTGGTGATTACTTGTAATACCAATGAGGTCGGAAAAATGAAGGATACACTTTGGATGTGTGTGATTGATTCATTACATAATTCCTATTGCATTCCTTTTGATGGAAGAGTAACTTCTAAATTTGGAATTAGACATGGTCGAAATCATAATGGTACTGATATCGACTTAGAAACTGGTGATACAGTGTATGCGGCATTTGATGGGAAAGTTAGGTACTCCCAATTGCACAGCGGTGGTTTTGGAAATTTGGTTATTATTAGACATTACAATGGTTTAGAAACCTATTATGCCCATTTGTCAAAAATGTTTGTGGCGCCAAATCAATATGTTAAAGCGGGAGATCCAATTGCATTGGGAGGAAACACGGGTAGATCAACAGGTTCGCATCTTCATTTTGAAGTTAGGTTTTACGATCAACCAATAAATCCTGAATTGATTTTTGATTTCAAACAAGGGGTCATTAAAGATGAAAACCTATTGGTGCATAGCGGTGTTTTCTCTAATACCAGAACACATACCTCTTCAACCTCTTTTACCCAGGGTGGAAAAAAATATCATAAGGTGAAAAGTGGTGATACGTTGGGAGCAATTGCGAGACGTTATGGAACATCTGTTTCTAAATTGTGCAGTCTTAACCATATTAAAGCCACAAGTATTTTACATATTGGCCAGACGATTAGGGTAAAATAGTTAATGAAAAACGAGTTGTCCCTTAATAATTTCGAGTTTCTTATCGGTGTGATGTAAACTAAAATTATTGGTAAATAATTGTCCCGTGCCTAAGCCCTGAGGCAATTTGTTAGCCTTGGTAAACGTGTATTGGGCAATAGCATTTAATCCAACATTGCCTTCTAATGCTGATGTAATCCACCAGTTTATTTTTTGAGTATTCGCAATATTGATCCACTCATCTGTACCGGAAAAACCACCAATTAATGAGGGTTTAAAAATAAGATACTGAGGTTTGATGTTTTTAACCAAGTTTAATTTTTCAGATACTTCATTTATACCAATCAGTTCTTCATCTAAAGCAATCGGAAGTGGAGTATTTGCACACAAATTATGCATTTCATCAATTTGGCCTTGTTTAATTGGTTGTTCAATGGAATGGATATCAAATTTTGATAAAGCATTTAATTTTTTTAAGGCTTCATCTGGATTAAAAGCACCATTAGCATCAACACGAATTTCAATTGCATCTTTCGAAAAATTTGAACGGATAAATTTCATTAATTCTAATTCACTCTCAAAATCAATGGCACCGATTTTTAATTTTATACAATCAAACCCTAATTCTAGTTTTGATTTTATTTGCTCGAGCATAAAATCTTTGTTTCCCATCCAAATTAACCCGTTGATGTTGATAGGAGATGCGGATGTGGTAAATTCTGATTCGAAAATAATTGAGTTTCCACCATTTTTAAGATCAAGCAAAGCTGTTTCAACCGCTAAAAGAATAGAAGGGAACTGTTTTAGTGAAGCCATTCCTTCAGATGTTGAATAGAAATTAATGTCTTGGCAAACTTCTTCAATTTTTGATTCGTATGAGGTCGACCAATCGGGAGACAAAGTTTTAATAATGGATGCTTCTCCTAAACCATAAATTTGAGGGGTAGCATTATCCCAAATTTTAATTAGCCATGAATCTTTTGTGGTTAAAATTCCCCGGCTTGTGCCACTTGGTTGTTTAAAATTTAAGGTGACTTTTTTCCAGCTTGCTTTCAACATTAATTTTGTTTTTAACAAATGTAAATAAATACAAGTAACCTTTAGCAATTATCTTTAATACTTTATAAATTTGTGCCAAATGCAAACAACAGCTTTTAAACATATTGCTCAACTGGTGGATATTTTGGTTCAAAATAACATCAAAAATGTAGTGATTTCACCGGGGTCAAGAAATGCACCTTTAATTATTGCTTTTGATAGTCATCCTGATATTAAAACCTACATTATTCATGACGAGCGTTCCGCGGCATTTTTTGCTTTAGGCTTAATTGATGAATTAAAAACAGGCGTGGCAATTGTTTGTACATCTGGAAGCGCACCTTTAAATTATGCGCCAGCAATTGCAGAAGCCTATTACCGTCATAAACCTTTATTAATTCTAACCGCAGATAGACCAGAAGAATTAATTGACCAAGGAGATGGCCAGTGTATTAGGCAATATGATGTTTACCATAATTACATTAAGCAGTCGTGCTTATTAGATGCAGAATCCAACCAAAAACAAATTCTATTTTCATTACAAACACTTCTAAGCGTACCTCAAGGTCCTGTTCATATTAACATTCCTTTGGCAGAACCTCTTTATAATTTGGTAGATTATCAGCCAGATGAAACACCAATTGTAGAGTTGTTACCCGAAAATGATTTAAGCTTTAATGACCAATCCGAAATAAAAAACATTTGGAATCAAACGGATAAAAAGCTAATCATTATAGGGCAGTTGACTCCTGATGTGAAACTACAAAATTTAATAAATGATTTAGCTGCCAATACTTCTGTAGCTATTTTGGTTGAAAACACATCAAATATTCAGCATTTTGAAAAGCTTTGTCATAACATTGATCGGGTTTTAGCGGTAATTTCAGAGGATGAGATTGAAGATTTTAAGCCTGAGCTCTTAATTTCTTTGGGAGGAGCAATTATCAGTAAGAAAATAAAAGCATTTTTCCGTAAACATAAACCTATCCATAATTGGCGAATCGGTAATTTTATGATTGATGAGGATACTTACCAATCCAAAACAAAATCTTTTAAAGTTTCACCGCATCAATTTTTCGAATATGTGACGACTTTAGAAAACAATTCAAATTCAAACTTTGGTAACAAATGGAAGGCGAAAGACTTTTTAAGTCAAGAGAAGCATAATCAGTTTTTGGAGGAAGCCGATTTTTCAGATTTAAAAGTTTTTGACTTTATACTCGACACCCTACCTGAAAATTGTACGCTGGCCATGGCCAATAGTTCAGTAGTAAGGTATTGTCAACTATTTAATCCAGTTAAGTCAATTACCTATTACGCGAATAGAGGGGTTAGCGGGATTGATGGGAGTACAAGTACAGCTTTGGGGATGGCGGTGGCAAATCCTGATAAATTGGTGGTGTTAATTACAGGAGATTTATCATTTTTTTATGATTCTAATGCTTTATGGAATAGTTATTTACCGTCAAACTTCAGAATTATTTTAATAAATAATAACGGAGGTGGGATTTTTAAAATTATTGGTGGTCCAAAATCGGTTCCTCAAACCGAAATATTCGTGGCGCCGCACCATGCCAAAGCTAAACCGTTATGTGAAGCTTTTAATGTTAATTATGTTTCTGCCAGGTCGATTAGCGATTTAGAAAACCAATTGTACCAATTTTACAATTCAAATGATACACATACCAAGTTATTAGAAGTATTTACCAAAGACATTGCAAACAGTGATGTTTTAGATAATTATTTTAAATTCATTAGCTCAAAATAATAAACCAACTATTTCTAATAATTTACGTCTTACAGTATATATGAAAAATATTTACCTACTTATCATTTTCCTTTTCAGTGTTTTGCTGGGGCAGGCACAAATGGTGACTTCAAATTCGGCAGTTGCTCAATCTTGTGATTGCTATACCATTACCCCGGATGCTTTAAATTTAAGTGGAGGGGTGTTTAGTCCAAATACAATTGATTTAAATAATCCGTTCAATTTCACGTTTCAAGTTTCTCTAGGTACTAATGATACTTGGGGGGCAGACGGAATTGTTTTTGTCCTTCAACAGGGACAATCATCAACAAATAATGTTGCACAGGCAATTGGTTGGGGAGGTATGACCACATCTTTGGGAATTGAAATTGATACTTGGGAAAATTCTGGTGCACCATACAATGATCCTGCTTCTGATCACATCACTATAATGAGTAATGGTGATTTTTCTTCTACTCTTTCTCCTAGTGTAAATATTCCAAATATTGAAGATGGTGCTTTTCATACGTTTAACGTAATGTGGGATCCAGGTCTTCAAGTACTGACGGTTTTCCTAGATGGTAATTTTATTACGGCTTATAACGGAGATATTATTAATTCAATTTTTGGTGGTAATCCAAACGTTTATTTTGGATTTACTGGAGCAACTGGTGGTGTTTCTAATTTGCAGCAAGTGTGTATGTATCGAACGTCTAGTTTTACACCAGATGTTACCAATGTATGTATTGGGCAAAATGTGAATTTTACCGATAATTCAACTTCAGACTTGGGAGAAATTACTAGTTATTACTGGGATTTTGGAGATGGAACATTCTCAAATTTGCAAAACCCCTCTCATTCATGGTCTACTTCAGGTACAAAAAATGTTACCCTAACAATAACTGATCTTTCTGGTTGCACAGATGTTTCAAATGTAAACATTACAGTTTTACCCGGAATAAGTACAACCTTTAATATTCAAGATGTGAACTGTTTTGGAGGAAGTGATGGAGCCATTTCAACAACACCAACTAATGGTACAGGACCTTACACTTATAACTGGGATATCCCTTCAAATCAACAAAGCCCTACTGGTTTATCCGCAGGAACCTATAATTTAACTATTACAGATAATTTGGGTTGCACGGGGACAAATTCAGCAACTGTGGCAGAACCGGCATCTGCCTTATCCATTTCGAATGTTGCAGTTGTAGATGCCAACTGTGGGTCTAATAATGGGTCAATTACCATTACGGCTGCAGGTGGAACTACTGGTTATCAATATAGTATTGATGGTGGTGGACTCCAACCTAATAATGTGTTTAACAATTTATCAGCAGGAACATATCTTATTTTGGTTCAAGATGCTAATGGTTGCTCCGTTTCTCAAAATGTGACGGTAAACCAAGCGACCATGCTTTCAATTACATCTGTCTCAACTACAGATGCAACTTGTGGCGGAAATAATGGAGAAATTATAATTAATGTGAGCAATGGAACCACGCCTTATACCTATGCCTTGAATACAGGTGCAACTAACACTAACGTTCTGACCACTCACACATTCACAGGGTTGGCACAAGGAATTTATGATGTTACGGTAACGGATGCCAATAACTGCTCTGTATTTCAAAATAATGTAAGTGTAAATAATGCTACAACTTTAGCTATTGATATCCCGAATAGTTCAACATCAGATGTGACATGCAATGGCGGAAATGACGGAAGTTTAAATATTGCCATTACGGGTGGAACACCTAACTTTCAGTATAGTATTGATGGAACAAATTTTCAGGCTAGCCCAAGCTTTTCAGGGTTAAATGCCAATACATATGTGGTTGAAGTTGTAGATGGAAATAACTGTACAGCAACTGGAAATTTGACAATAAATGAACCAACAGCACTTTCAATTGATAATATCACAATTAACACCCAAGTCAGTTGTAATGGCGGGAATGATGGGCAAGTGACGATTTCGGCCTCTGGCGGAAATGGAAGTTATTTATACAGTTTAGACGGAGGTATAAACCCTCAAGTTTCAAATGTTTTTTCGAATTTGGGTGCTGGATCTTATACACTTTCTTTAATTGACGCTACTAATATAGCTTGTTTAACAACTGCGAATGGAGATTTTAATATTACGGAACCGACCCCATTGACGATTCAAACCATAACACCAACTGATGTATCTTGCAATGGCGCAAATGATGGACAAATTGAAGTAACTACTGTTTCTGGTGGTACGCCAGCTTATGAATACAGCTTGGATGGGGTTACATATCAGACACAAACTACTTTTACGAGTTTAGGTTTTGGTACTTACACGGTTTATGTTCGAGATGCCAACAATTGTGGTCCTGTTACCCAACAAGTAACAATAAATGAATCGGCTCCATTGATGGCGAGTTTAGGCAATAGTGATACTACGGTCTGTTTAGGGTCTCAATCCAATTTGTGTGCTGTCGTTACAGGGGGAACTCAACCTTACAGTTATATTTGGAATGGAACGAGCGTTCCCATGCAATGTGTACCCGTACCTTCTAATACGACAGGAACTACAACTATTACTTTAAGCGTAACGGATGCAAGTGGGTGTGTTACGACAAATACGGTTTCTAAAGATATTCATGTTTTGCCTCCAATTTCCCTTAATGCAACTTCCAATCCTGTAAATGGAATAGTCTGCCCTGGAGACCAAGTTACCTTATTGGCGGAAGCAACAGGTGGGAATAACGGTCCATATTACTATACCTGGACCAATGATGTTGATGGCAATATTTTAACGGGAGCAACTCAGCAAATTGAACCCAATCAACTGACAAATTACACCGTAACCGTCTCGGACGGATGTACAGCTCCAGATGAATCTGTAACTATTCCAGTGAATGTTTTTACAATTCCAGAGCCGACTTTTTCTGCGACACCTAATAGTGGGTGTACACCATTAGAATCTACGTTTAGCCACGATATTCCGCAAGCAGAAATTGATAGCCAAATGTGGACCTTTGAAAATGGTAATACATCTGATCAGGCTTTAACCACGCAAGTTTTTGTGGATGAAGGTTGTACCAATGTTCAATACACAATGACAACAAATGATGGTTGTGTTTTAGATACGACTTTACTTGATTTTGTTTGCGTTCATCCATTTCCAGTGGCCAATTTCGAGTATTCGCCAGAGGAACCAGATATTATGGATACAGAAGTAATGTTTACCAATCTTACCACCAATGGAGATGCTTATCTTTGGACTTTTGGAACCGGTGATTCAACAAATAGTGTGAGCCCTGCATATACTTTCCCAATTTATGGGGCTAGAGATTATGAGGTTTGGTTATTTGCTTCAAATTCATTTGGATGCGTAGATTCTACTAAACAGATTGTACATATCAAGGAGTTACCTTATTTTTATATACCCAATGCTTTTACACCTGAGACCAATAACATGAATGAATCTTTTGGTCCAGTTTTAATTCCAGGTTTTGTCCCATACAATTATAGGTTTTCAATTTACGACCGTTGGGGGGAACTAATATATGAAACCAATGATATTTATTCATTTTGGAATGGTAAATACAATGGCAAAGTCGTACCTCTTGGAACCTACGTTTGGCAAATTAGTTTTACGTTAAAAGAAACAGATGAACGTGTGGTTCAAGAAGGACACGTAAGTGTCATCCGCTAATGTAACAGTTTTAATAATTTACATTATTATTAAAAAGTTATTATGATTTTTAGTTTGTCCTTTATTTTGGCTGTCACCCTGTCAATTTCTCATAAACCTGTCAATAAAACTGAATTAATTAACCGGCATAATTATTATAGGAAAAGAGTAGGTGTGAAACCTATAAAATACTCAGATGAGTGTGAGGGGTCGGCTCAAGCATGGGCCGATTATTTGGCTAAAAAAAATAAAGGCCTAAGTCATAATTCTGGTAAATTTGGACAGAATTGCTTTTGGAGTAGTAACCGTTCAAATCCAACACAAGTGGTTGACGAGTGGGCAAAAGAACTGAAATATTTCAATACCCGAAAAAGAAGCTATTCGTCAAAAGTTGGACATTATACTCAAATTATTTGGGCAAAAACCGAATATGTCGGTGTTGGAATGGCCATTGCAAAGGACGGATCTGAATATTGGGTTTGTAATTATTACCCCGCTGGAAATTATGTTGGAGAAAAGGCATATTAATTTCGCTCATCTTTTATCATTAATAAATAAATTATATCTTTACCGGTAAAATAAACAAATCGATTATTTATTCAGTATGGCAAAGATTTTAATCATAGATGATGAGGCGAGTATTCGCAGAACCTTTAAAGAAATTTTAGAATTTGAACAGTATTCAGTAGATGTTGCTGAAGATGGCTCAAAAGGTGTTGAAGCAGCTAAAAAACATACTTATGATGTTATTTTCTGCGACATTAAAATGCCTCAAATGGACGGTATAGAGGTTCTGGAAACTTTAAAATCTGATGGTGTGCCAACACCGGTTATTATGATTTCAGGACATGGAAATATCGAAACAGCTGTCGATTCTATTAGAAAAGGGGCGTACGATTTTATTGAAAAACCACTGGACTTAAATAGAATTTTGGTGACCATTAAAAATGCATTGGACGTTACAAATTTAGTTGAACAAACAACCGTACTTAAAAAGAAGGTTAAAAAATTAAGTAAATCATCAAAAATTATTGGTGAATCAAAAGCTATTTTCGAAATCAAAGATATGATTGAAAAAGTAGCAGAATCTGATGCAAGAGTGCTGGTTACGGGACCAAATGGATCTGGTAAAGAATTGGTTGCATTGCAACTTCATGAACAGTCAAATCGACATAAATCACCATTTATTGAGGTGAATTGTGCGGCAATACCATCTGAGTTAATTGAATCAGAGTTGTTTGGACATGAAAAAGGAGCGTTTACATCAGCCAATAAAATGCGAAAAGGTAAATTTGAATTAGCGGATGGTGGAACTTTGTTTTTAGATGAAATTGGAGATATGTCCGCATCTGCTCAGGCAAAGGTATTACGTGCCTTACAAGAAAATCGAATTACTAGAGTAGGGGGAGAAAAGGATATTAAAGTTAATCCAAGGGTGATTGCAGCTACCAATAAGGATTTACGAAAAATGATAGATGAAGGTAAATTTAGAGAAGATCTTTATCACCGACTTAGTGTTATTGTCATTAACGTGCCTTCACTAAATGATAGAAAAGAAGATATTCCTTTACTCGCTAATTATTTTATTGAACGAATCAGTGAAGAACATGGTATGACGCCAAAAAAGTTTGATGATTCTGCCTTAAAGGCATTACAAGAAGTGGACTGGACTGGTAATATTAGAGAGTTGCGAAATATTGTAGAACGGTTAATAATACTTTGTGATTCTGTAATTACAGCAAAAGATGTAAAAACTTACGTAGTAAAGTAATTAGAAATTTGAGCTAAATCCAATATGGATTTTTGTGTTGCCCACATCAAATTTTGAGTTGTTTAAGTTTCCGTTTGCAACAATGATTTCAAGTTTACTGTTGTCACTTATTAAGCCAAATCCAAACCCAAAACTATTGGTGTAATTTGTACTTTGGTTAGTAAGATAGTTTGAATAATCATACAATAATTTTAAAGAAATACTCGATATAGGCTTATACTCAATTTCATTTTTTAAAATAAAAACATGGTTACCGTTTAATTCTAATTCGTAAAATCCTCTTAAAGATTTTAAACCACCGAAATAAATGAGTTCATTCCTGCTTAAATTATAATTAGATTGGACGAAATTATAAGCTATTGAATTTTCAAAATTAAAGTACTTTAAAAAATAGAAGGTCTGTGTCAGTTCAGAGAAAATCTTAATGTTTTGAACATTGGTACTTGAAATTATTGAGTCGGATTTATACTTAAAAAAACCAATCGAACTCTCCAGTTTGGGGCGATAAAATCTAAGGAGATCATTAAAAATAGGCCTAATTTCAATTTTTAGACCAATGGTGTTTTTTGAAAAATCTCTGAAATCATTAAAATAATTGGTGTCGATTAAATATGAGTTTTCGATTTGATTAAAAATGCCAATTTTGTAAAATGGTTGGTTATAGTTTGCGCCATAACTAAAATCAGATCGAACAAATGTGGTATCTTGTTTGTGTAAGTTCAAATTGGCTTCTACTCCAAAAGGCGTGTTAAAAATAAAAGGGTATTCAAAATTGGCTAGTAATTTTTGGGTTTTATCCGGATTTGCTTTCCAGTTCAAGTTCATGAGCTCTCCCTGGTTTAAAGTGTTTTTTAGTTTTAGATTCACGTAACCATTTAAACTTATTTTTCTCGTCACTTTGTCTTGTAAAAGTCCCACATAACCATCTGCCGTACTCGATTTTTCCTTTTTTATATAGAGATAAAGCTCGGCTGTATTTTTAAAAAACATAATTTCCACTGGTCTCAGTAAACTATATAAGTCTGATGATTTTAAAATGTGGTCAATTTTCTTTAATTTACTTTCGTTATAGGGGTCTCCTTCTTTTAAACCAATAATATTTAATATGGTCTTTGGATTAAATTTATCTTGACTTTTAATGTGTATTTTATCAATGATCAAATAATTTCCAGAATCGATTTCATAATTAATTATCAATTTTTCGTCAATGATGTTTTGATTTTTTATTATCACCTTAGCAAAAGGGTAGCCATTATTTTCCAATTGTACGAGTTCTTTAGTAATGGCGTTATAGGTATTCGGTAACTCAGATGCGGTAACATCTTTATTATTGACTAAATGGACTTTTTTAAAGTATTGCTCATAGCTTAAATAGTAATGTAGCTCGTTCTTTTTCAAATTAGAATCCACTATGGTTAACCCAATAAATCCTTCTAGGGTAAAGGAGTCGAATGCTTTTTGTTTTAATGGATTAAATCCTGCAGAATCCTTTTCATTGACATCCAGTTTCAAAGTTTGGTGATCAACATGAAAAATTAATTCATCTACTTTTTGGCTAAAACCAAATGAGCAAGACGTGATTAATATGAATAGTAAAAAACGTTTCATTTCCTTATTAACTGCTAAAACTGCGAAAAATTTTAAACAATTAAAATAAAACAGTCTAGAACTTTTAGTCAATTAAACCACTCTTTCTCAATAATGCTTCACTCGTTGGCTTTTGTCCTCTAAATCGAATATACAAATTCATGGGATGGGTTTTGCCTCCTGCTGCTAAAATATTTTGTCTAAATGACGTTGCGGTTTTTTGATCAAAAATACCTTTTTGTTTAAATAATTCAAATGCATCTGCTTCTAGTACCTCTGCCCACTTATATGAATAGTAGCCAGCAGAATAACCACCAGCAAAAATATGCGAAAATGCGGTAGATGTAACTGTTTCTTGAATAGTTGGAAAAAAGTTAGTATTTTCTGTCGCTTTGGTTTCAAATGATTTAACGGAATCTTTCGGCAGTTCTTTTAAATTATGCCAGGCCATATCTAATTGACCTAATCCAACTTGACGAACTGTTTGATAGGCGCTTAAAAAGTTGACACTGTCTTTAATTTTTTGTACCAAATCCATTGGAATTAATTCTCCAGTTTCATAATGTTTTGCAAAAAGGTTTAAGCATTCTTCCTCATAACACCAATTTTCCATGAGTTGAGAAGGAAGCTCAACAAAATCCCAATATACATTGGTACCACTCAAGCTTTCGTAATATCCATTGGCAAACATACCGTGTAAAGCATGTCCAAATTCATGAAATAGGGTAGTTACTTCATTGAATGTTAACAAACTTGGTTTGGTTTCCGTTGGTTTTGTGAAATTACAAACAATAGCAACATGAGGCCTTTGTTCTTTACCATCATACTTGTTTTGTCCTTTGAAACTGGTCATCCAAGCACCACTTCTTTTACTTTCTCGTGGGAAAAAGTCAGCATAAAATAAAGCTAAGAATGTCCCGTCTGTATCTAATACCTCAAAGGTTCTAACGTCTTTATGGTATTTTTGAATATCAAATCTTTCTTTGAAGGTAATGCCATAAAGTTTTTCGGCGGTTTTAAATGCTCCGTCAACAACATGGTCTAATTGAAAATATGGCTTTAATAGTTCATCATTAATATCGAACTTTTCCTTTTTAAGTTTTTCGGAATAAAAGCTAAAATCCCATGGCATAATAGTAGAAGGCCCATTTAACTTATCGGCCATATTTTGAACCTCTTTAATCTCATCTTTGGCAAGAGGTAAAGCCTGTTCTATTAATTCATCCCATAATTTATAAACATTTTCTGGGGTTTCAGCCATTCGTTCTTCCAAAACAAATGCTGCATGACTTTTATAGCCTAGTAAATTGGCTTTTTTGTGCCTTAACTCTACTATTCGCGATAGAACTTTTTCATTATTGAAACCATTTTGGTTAAAACCTCTTGCCCCAAAAGCTAAATATAATTTTTTTCTTAACTCCCGATTTTCGGAATATTTCATAAAAGGAATATAAGACGGGTAATCTAAAGTAATTAACCAACCTTCAGAATGTCCCTTGCTCTGTGCTAAAATTTTACTAGCTTCTATAAAACTTTCGGGCAATCCATTTAAATCATTTTTTGATTTTAAGAGAAGTTCAAAAGTATTACTGTCTTTAAGAAGGTTTTCAGAAAATTGTAAACTCAATTTGGATAATTCTGTGTTGAGTTCTCTTAATTTAGCTTTATCTGACGTGTTTAAATTAGCGCCATTTCTTACAAAACTTTTAAATGTTTTTTCTGCTAACCAATTTTGCTCTTCATTTAACTTTTCAGTATCAACAGTTTGGTATGCCTCTTTTATTTTGTTAAATAATTCTTCATCCAATTGAATGTCATTATAAAATGAAGTTAAAATAGGAGATATTTCTTGAGCTAACGCTTGCATTTCATCAGATGTATCAGCACTGTTTAGATTAAAAAATATACTTGAAATTTGTCCTAACAAATATCCAGTCCTTTCCAAAGCTTCAAAAGTATTTTCAAAATTAGGTTGAGCGTCAATATTTTTTATGACTTCAATTTCATCTTTTGCTAATGTTATAGCCGATTCAATTGCAGGTTTGTAATCACTCAAGTTGATTTCGTTAAATGGTATAGCTCCAAATGGTGTGTCGAAATTTTTTAATAAGATGTTTGACATAATAATGAGATATTTATGTGTTAAACCATTTCCAAATCTTTCCTAAAAGAGTTGAAGGTTCTTTTTCAAATTGTTTCACAGATTTAATTGGTGAATTTGAAGAGTTTTGTTTTTTCTCCTTCTTTTTTTTGTTTTTTTGAATTGATTTTTGGTCTTTAATTTGTGTGTTATAATATGATTTCTTTTGTTCTTTTTTTAAAGCTACTTGTTTAAGTTGTTTTTGAACTAATAACTCTGCTTGCCTCTCCTTTATTTCTAAGTCACTAAGTTGTTTCTTTTTTCTTGATTTTTGATGTCTTGATTTTTTTTCCAGTCTCCTTTTATGCTGTTTTGCTTTTTTCTGAGTGGCAATTATTTTCTTCTTTTCAAAAATGTCTTCAGAAATATTGGTGCTTTCTTCATCCTGAGTCAAAACAAATTCAACCGAACGTTTAGGAGTTAAATCAATTTTACCAATTACTTTAGGGCCAGTTAATTCTTTTTTTGGTGCTTTAATTACACCATCCACAACGTTTAATTCTATAGATTCTCCATTTTCATCTTCAACAATTAATTTGTCTTCATTATCTTGATCTATTTCATTCGATTCAGAATCAATATTTATTTTTTTATCTTCATCATCTATCTCAACAGTCTGTTCAACTTTTTCTTCCTCTTTTTCAGTCAATTCTAATATTTCTTCTGTCTGCTCAGTATTTTCAATTTCAGTAGTTGACGCTTCAATAGGTGTAGTGGTTACTTCTTCTTTTGTACCGAACTCATTAATAACTTTGTTCAGCTGTGACTCACTTAGTTTGTTGTTAAGATTATCGTCTAATTTAGTTCCATTTTCTTTTTCTAAAAACGAAATAATCTGTGTTGGTTTAATATTTAGTTTCCTGGCCAATTGTCCTAGTCTCATTTTGTTTTCAATTTTGATGCAAATATAAGAAGCTTAAATTAATTTTATACCTTAATATATGTTAAGTAAAAAAATGATTTAGCTTTCTCCTTATATATAGTATTTTTCTCTCAAAAAAAATCACATTATATAGTGTTGTATTTCAGAGTTTTGAGATGGTTAAAAAAAATAATTTAAAAAAAGGCAAAAAAAGTTTGTGATTTATTTAAAAAGAGTGTCTATCTTTGCACCCCGCAAAACAACAACGGTTGTTAATTGTGAAGAGAGGTTGAAATGGGTGATAAA
>PDWJ01003477.1_pt1 | contig 15020 bp, 14 predicted proteins | sample 1430881 | NCBI WGS metagenome assembly PDWJ01 (sample SAMN01162460, study PRJNA174530) | Oral metagenome, whole genome shotgun sequencing project. | biome: Marine environment; feature: Marine mammal; material: Swab sample of the gingival sulcus; isolation source: swab sample of gingival sulcus... | reverse complement strand
AAAATTACAAGAATAGGTCATGATATAGCATATCCTCCATGGTGCAGTATCCACGACGGTCATTCAAGCGGAATAAGTATAGAAAGGGCTAATGAATCATTTCCGGGTGAAAGGATCGAATTTTTTGCTGGTCAATGGTCTGAGATCTATTCTCAGCTTATGAATGAGGAGATAGATATATTAACAAATGTGGGCTGGCCTAACGATTTCTTTGATAACGAACCTGTTGAAGCTTCAAAACCGTATGAGAAATTCAAGATAAAGGTGTTTGGAAAGTCTGATGAAACAGTTAACCCTTCAGAGTTTTATGGAAAGAAAATGGGTGTGCAGAGGGGGTCTTTTGCCGAGAAGATAGCCAAAGAGCTTGGTTGTGAACCAATTATATTTGACAATGATATTCAGACTATGGTCCAATTGCTATGGAATAATTTGGATGCAGTGGCAACAGAAGAGAGGGTAGGTGAATATATTTCTAAAACTCTTTTTTTCGGTTCGATCAAGGCTGTAACTGATGTAATTGCAGAATTTGATGTTGTTTATCTGAAGAAAAAGGGATCTAATATATCATTTGATAAATATAATCTGTAAAAAAAGAGATGCCGGTTTTCGGCATCTCTTATAAATATATCCATTAAAAATTTTGATCTATGTACTAAGCTAAAACCTTGTTAAATCATCATATAATTGTTGCAAGCTGGCTGTTTTCAGCAACTACGGTGCCGACTGAAACATCAATACTTTTGATTTTACCCTCAGCCTTGGCAGGTATTTCTACTATGAAATCTCCTGTCTGGTAAGCCATTAGAGGTTCTCCGTACGCAACTGCATCTCCGGCTTTTTTCATTATCCTTGTTATGGTTCCATGATTATGCGCAACAATACTAAGACCTCCGGCCGGAGCCTTCGGGGGTGAAGTTCTAGATGGCTTTGTATTGGGAGCGGAAGCTGCTTTTTCATCACCGGTATTTTTTCTTACCATTGTTGATGCTTCACCCTTGAGATATGTTATGCCTTTTTCCTTACAGGCTGCGGCAATGAAGATATTTTCATCATTTACCTCAATATTGTTCTCCTTAAGCAGTTCTGTTGCGGCCTTTATTCCCTTCTTTGGATCATCATCATTGATATCAACAGCCTTTCTGTCTGTCGGTTCCAGCTGTATCTGCTCCCGGCATAGTTTAATAATTTCCGGATCCGGTTTAACGGGGGTTTTGCCGAAGTAACCAAGAACCATCTTTCCATAGCCCTCGGCTATCCTTTTCCATGGGCCGAAGAAAACATTATTGAACGCCTGCTGAAAGTAGAATTGTGAAACAGGTGTAACAGAGGTTCCAAACCCGCCTTTTTCAACGACCTCTCCCATTGCGGCAATTACCTCAGGAAATCTTTCAAGGCAGTTATTGTCTCTCATCATCTGTGTATTGGCTGTAAGGGCTCCGCCGGGCATTGGTGAGAATGGAATTATAGGCTCAACCTTCTCTGACTCAGGCGGTTTGAAGTAATCCTTCATACAGTCTTTGAAAACCTCTTCAGCCTTTATGACCTTGTTTACATCAATACCCAGATCAAAGTCTGTTCCGCGGAGAGCGTGCCACATTGTGATTACATCGGGCTGGCAGGTACCCCCGCTTACAGGAGCAAGAGATAGGTCAATCTGGTCGGCACCTGCTTCAAGTGCGGCCTTATAACCCAAAATACTTATTCCGGCAGTTTCGTGTGAGTGAAATACTATTCTTGTGTCTTTACCGAGGAGTTTCCGGGCTCCCTTTATTGTATCATGAACCTTGCTAGGAACTGCCGTTCCTGAAGCATCCTTGAAACATACTGAGTCATATGGTATGCCGGCATCAAGAATATCCTTCAGCACCTTAATATAGAAATCAGCTGAATGTGCTCCGGTACATCCCGGGGGGAGCTCCATGAGTGTAACACATACCTCATGTTTAAGACCCGCGTCATGAATGGCCTGACCGCTGTCTATGAGGTTATTGATATCGTTAAGGGCGTCAAAGTTACGTATAGTTGTGATTCCGTGTTTTGCGAACATTTTTGCGTGAAGCTTTATTATATCTCTAGGTTGAGAATCAAGACCCACAACGTTCACACCCCTTGCAAGTGTTTGCAGATTAGCCTCGGGGCCGGTTGCCTTTCTGAATGAATCCATCATATCGAATGCGTTTTCATTGCAGTAAAAAAACAGGGATTGAAACCTTGCTCCGCCTCCTGCTTCAAAATGGTTCATGCCGGCCTCAACACAGGCCTCGACTGCGGGCAGGAAATCAGGTGTAAATACCCTTGCTCCATAGGCGGACTGAAAACCGTCTCTGAACGCGGTTATCATGAATTCTACTCTCTTTTTCATATTTCCTTCCTTGAATAGTTGAAAGTTCAATTATTTAATGTTGCAATGTTCCGTATTATAAGCAGTCTTTAGCCAAATGTCTATTTTAATTAACCATAAATCAATGCTGCTTTAATTAAAAAATTTGGTGAAAATGCTTTTTTATGCGATACTATATAGTATATGGGAGAGAAATATAATAACAGCAGTCTTGTAGTAGAGAATGTTGATAATGATATTAAGCCCCCCGATATGTACAGGGTTATACTTCTTAATGATGACTACACACCAATGGATTTTGTTGTTGATATGCTTAGGGTTGTTTTTCATAAGAATCCTGCTGAGGCAACAAAGATAATGCTTCAGGTTCATCGTAAGGGAAAAGGTGTGGCAGGAGTATATGTTCATGATATAGCTGCTACCAAGATTCGTCAGGTTCAGCAATTGGCGCGTAATGAAGAATATCCGCTTAAATGTACTATGGAGAAGATGTAGATGGAAATCAGTGAAGATGTTCAGGGTATGCTTAATGCTGCCTACCTTGATGCAAGAGATCGAAAACATGAATATATAACCCCGGAACATATGCTTTACGCATCTCTGTATTTTGATCTTTCACGTAAAATTATTAAATCATGCGGAATAGAGCCGGAAGATCTTCGCCTTGAGCTTGAAGAGCATCTTAAACATAATATTCCTACCGCGGAGGACGGTGAGCCTATTCAGACAGTCGGCTTTCAGGATGTTATTGAAAGGGCTGTTTTTCATACCGAGGCGGCCTCGAAAAAGATGCTGGATTTAAGTGATATTCTTGTTTCGATATTTGATGAAGAAAAATCTTTCAGTTCTTATTATATGAAAAAGGCCGGTATTAACAGGCTGAACCTTTTGGAAAAGATTTCTCATGGTATATATGAGGATGATGAAGATCTGCTTTTTGATACCGAGGAACTTGAACCTAATAAGCGGGTTTCAAAGGAAAATATACCAGTTCAAAATATACCTGATGAGGACGGCAGTAAAAGTGGTAAAAATAATTCTTTGTCCTCGTTTTTACGTGATTTAACTGAAGAGGCGGATAAGGGTATGCTGCAGTCCTTTATAGGGCGTAATGATCTTATAGACCGTATTTCAGAAATACTTTGCCGGAAGCTTAAGAATAATCCTATTTTAGTCGGAGATCCCGGTACCGGAAAGACTGCGCTTGCTGAGGGTATTGCACAGCGTATTGTTTCGGAAGACTGTCCTGAATTTTTAATGAATTATAAGGTTCTTTCTCTTGATATGGGAAATGTTGTTGCAGGTACAAGGTTCAGGGGCGATTTTGAAGAACGCTTTAAAAAGATTATTTCTGAAGTTGAAAAGCTTGAAAATGTTGTTCTTTTTATTGACGAGATTCATACAATAATCGGCGCCGGTTCGGTCGCAGGCGGAAGCCTTGATGCAGCTAATCTTTTGAAGCCTGTATTAGCCGCAGGAAGGGTTAGATGTATAGGTTCTACAACACATACCGAGTTTAAGAAGTTCTTTGAAAATGAACCGGCATTGCTCAGGCGTTTTCAGAAGATAGATGTTCCTGAAACAGACAGAGATGAAACCCTAAGTATTCTTAACGGATTAAAGCAGGATTTTGAGGAACACCATGACGTTGTCTACGGTGAGGGTGTTTTTGAGGCTGCAGTTGATCTGTCAAAGCAGTATATAAATGACAGGTTTCACCCTGATTCGGCAATTGATGTTATTGATGAAGCCGCAGCCTGGATGAGGGTACATTCCAAGCCTCCGCACAGGGTAGAGATTGCTAATGTTGAAAAAATTGTATCACGTATTTCTAATGTACCCGAAAAATCTGTAAGCTCAAATGAGGCTGATAAACTGAAGTCTCTTGGCCCCAGACTTTCTGAAGTAATCTACGGGCAGGATGAGGCCGTTGATGCTGTTGTCCGCGCCGTGAGAAGGGGCCGCGCCGGGTTTAAGAACCCCGACAAACCGGTAGCCTCATTTCTGTTTGCAGGCCCAACGGGGGTAGGTAAGACCGAGACAGCAAGGGCTCTTGCCGAGGCGCTTTCGATGCCCCTTCACCGTTTTGATATGAGCGAATATCAGGAGAAGCACACGGTCGCAAGGCTGATAGGCTCTCCTCCGGGCTATGTGGGCTTTGAAGAGGGCGGTCAGTTGACCGATCTTGTCCGGCGCACACCTCATGCGGTTCTTTTACTTGATGAGATTGAAAAGGCTCATCAGGATATTTTCAATGTGCTTCTGCAGGTAATGGATTATGCTACCCTTACTGATAATAATGGCAAGAAGGCTGATTTTCGAAACGTTATATTGATTATGACCTCAAATGCCGGGGCCCGTGATGTCGGTAAGTCAGTAATAGGTTTTGAAGGAAGCGAAATAACTGAAAGTGCTATCAACACAGCAGTTGAAAAGGCCTTTTCACCTGAGTTCCGCAACCGCCTTGACAGTATAATAAGGTTTAACCGTCTTGATGAAGAGGTAATCCTTAAGATAGTGGATAAGGAAATTGAACTTTTCCGTACACAGCTTGAACCGAAGGGTGTTGAGCTTGAGGTTACCGATGCCTGCCGCAGGTATCTTGCTGAAAAGGGGTACTCATACGAATTCGGCGCACGCAACATCTCCCGCCTTGTTCAGGATGAGATAAAATCCTTCTTTGTTGATGAGGTTCTTTTCGGCCGTTTGACAAATGGCGGCAGGACTGTTGCTGATCTTAAGGACGGTAAGATCGTCATTGAAGTGCTGTAACGGCGGAAAGACTTGATTGATCCGGATTTTCCCGAGCTGGATGAATTTCAGAGAATTGATTTTCCCGATCCTGAGAAGGCAGGCCCTGAGGGGATAATTGCCGCCGGCGGCAACCTCTCTCCGGGGATGCTTCTCTCCGCCTACAGTCAGGGGGCCTTTCCCTGGTACGGCGCGGATGAGCCGGTTTTGTGGTGGAATCCAGATCCGCGCTGCGTACTTTTTCCCGGTAAACTACATGTCTCAAAGCGGATGGAGCGTAAACTCCGCAGCGGATATTTTATCATGCGCAGCGACACCTGCTTCAGAGATGTAATAACAAGATGCGCCGGAATAAAGCGCCGGCATGAGAGCGGAACCTGGATTGATGATGATATCATTGAAGCCTACTGCCGTCTTCATGAGCTGGGCTGGGCACATTCAATAGAAACCTTTATCCGCTCAGGTGATGATTTTATGCTTGCCGGCGGGCTGTACGGCCTCTCGCTCGGACATTGCTTTTTTGGTGAATCAATGTTTTCAGAAGTAAGCGATGCCTCCAAGGCGGCATTTATTTCAATGGCAAGGGCTCTCGGCAGTCTTGGCATTGAGATGATTGACTGTCAGCTGCCTACTTCTCATCTTATGTCGCTCGGCGCGGAAGAACTTTCCCGCAGCCGGTATATGGAGCTTCTTGATGAAATGCTTGAATTTCCAGCTCTCAGAGGCCGGTGGAACCTGTTCAGTTAATGATTATAGAGCTTTATAATCGGTTTGAAACAAACATTTTTTCTGCCGGAAAATCAGGAAAAGCTTTTAGTATCTTGCCTATAGTTTTTAGAGTAGGGTTACCCCGACGTTCAAGATTTACATAACTGTTTCTATGTTTCATTCCTAATGCTTCTTTCATTTGCTCTTGAGTCAGATTATGTTCAAATTTGTACCATCGAAGTAATGTAATAAATGCAAGTTCAGGAGAAACTTCAACTCTCAAAAGATCTTGATCTTGATCAAGAGAAAGATCATTAAGGGGATGTACATTTTTTGAAGCGGCAGGTTCTGTTAAGTATAAATCCAAAGCTTCTTTTGCAAATTCCTCAAGGTCATGGAGATTGTCTGCTTCAGTATAACAGCCCTCAAGCTCAACACATTCGGCCCAGAAAGATTTTTTTTCTTCATGAACCCTGAAATGATATTCCATTATATCTCCTTCTTCAATTTTATCTCTAAGCCTTTCCCCAATTCTTTTCTATACGGGATAATTTGAGGCCGTCTGCCCTTTTTTTCCAGTTTTGTATGGCTTCCCTTACCCTTCTTTTTTGAGGTTATCTTCCAGCCGCCCTTCAGATAGAGTTTGATCATTTCATCACTGGACATTGGCATATTATCTTCTCCTCAAGGCTGGTTAAAATTTAACATGGAAAGATACTAATGTCAATTATAGTTGTCATTAATGTTGGAACCTGTTCAGTTAATGATTATAGAGCCTTATAATCGGTTTGAAACAAACATTTTTATTATTCTCTATTGACAATAATTATAATATGTTTTAATTTATTAGTGTATTATTATTATAGTACACTAATAAGGAGCTTTTATGTTAAATGTAACAAATCTTTCTTTTAGATACTCTAAAAAGAAACTCTTTAATGATTTAAGTCTTGAGATTGGGCCGGGGCTTTACGGGCTGCTGGGTAAAAACGGCGCGGGTAAATCTACCCTGCTAAAACTGATTAGCGGTGAGCTTTTTCCTGATTCAGGAAGCTGCAGGGTTATGGGGCTTGAGGCCTCAAAACGGATACCGAAAATGCTGTCAGAGATATATTATCTTCCTGAAGAATTTGATCTGCCGTCAATGACAGGAAAACAGTATGTTGAATCCTATTCTCCGTTTTACCCAAGATTTAGTATTGATTTCTTTAACAGCTGTGTTGAAGAATTTGATATTTTAGCTGATAGAAAGCTTTCATCAATGTCTTACGGACAGCGGAAGAAGTTTATGATTTCATTCGGTCTTGCAACATGGTCAAGCATTCTTCTGCTTGATGAACCCACAAACGGGCTTGATATACCGTCAAAAAGGCAGTTCAGGCGGTTAGCCGCTTCGGGGGCATCTGATCAGCGGATAATCCTTGTATCCACACATCAGGTACGTGATATGGAAAATCTCATAGATCCCATAATAATAGTAGATGAGGGTAAAATCATCTTCAATCACAGTATGGAAGAGATAGGGGAAAAGCTGTCGTTCAAGCTTGAAGATATAGAGCCGTCAGGCAGTGATGTACTTTATTATGAAAAGGTTCTGGGCGGATACCTGACCGCCTATGGAAGAAAGGATTACGACAGCCGCGCAACCGATCTTGAGTTTCTTTTCAATATGGTTATGAGCAATGGTGAGTATATAAATAAAATAATAAACGGGGGCATAAAATGAGTGTTACAGACTATCTTCACCCAGTTAGAATATGGTATTTGCTAAAGAGGGATTTCAATCGGAAATGGAAGGACTACCTGATTACAATGGGAGCGGCCTTTGGTTTGTTTCTGCTGATTTTTATAAAGAATGCAAAGACAGGAACCATTCATTATGATCGTCATTATGGGTTTATAAGCGTTATGATTTTTTTGCTGGGGCTGATATTCACAAGTATGGCCTTTCGTGAGGCCCATAGAAAGCTGCTTAATCATGACTGGCTTATGCTGCCCGCATCGACACTGGAAAAATTTATTGAAAAGCTGATTATGTATACTGTTCTATTTCCTGTTGTATCGATTATTCTTTATACATTATTTACTTTTATCTCAAGATTTGTGGTAGAGGTTATTTTGGGAGAATTTTTCCCTGTATTCAATCCCTTTGATTTGGAGGTTTTGCGGATAGTAAAGCATTATGTAATAATTCAGTCAGTTTTTGTTTTGGGCGCTGCCTGGTTCAGGAGTAATAACTTCATAAAAACCATTATAACACTTGTTATTATATCGATTGTTTTAACGATTTTCTCGGCTGCTATTGGCTGGTTTGTATTTAAGGATTATTTCTGGGCACTTATAAGAAACTATGATATCAGCATGGAGATGGGTGCGGGAAGCCAGTTGGAATCATTTGTCATGAGGATGGTGAGCTTACTTCAGTTTATATATTTTGTTTTACTTGTTCCCGTATGCTGGTTCGGTTCATGGCTTAAGCTTACCGAGGTGGAGGTAAAGGATGGAGTTTAATGATGGAAAAGCCATCTACATCCAGATTGCCGACTATATAAGTGAGAATATTCTTAAGGGCTTGTGGAAGGAGGGTGACAGGATAGCCTCTGTCAGGGAATTAGCTGTTGAAATAGAGGTCAATCCCAATACTGTAATGCGGGCCTATTCATATCTGCAGGATGAGGGCATCATCTATAACAAGCGCGGAATAGGATATTTTGTTGGAGAAAAATCGATGGAAAAGGTAATGGTTTTAAAGAAAGAAGATTTTATAAAAAAAGAGCTTCCTCAGTTTTTCAGGGTAATTGATATGCTCAAGATAGATTTTGATTCACTGAAAAAAATGTATGAGGGATACAAGAACAACGGGAGTATAAAATGAAAAATTCCAGCAAGTTTTTAATAATCGTATCTGCCGCAATTCTAATCCTGATAATTGTGATTATAATAATGGCGAGATCAATAAGCGATAATACCATAAGGTTTAATTTAAGAAATGAAGATGATTATTTTATGACGGAAAGAGAGCATGATGAAGGGGCGGGTAAAGCATTTGAGGTTCCGGTTGAAGATTTTAACAGTATTAAGGTTGAAGGCGGCTGGGATGTGCTTGTGATTGCGGCTGATGAGTTTAGTGTTTCAATTAAGACCAGCAAGGGCTATGAAAAAAAGACTGTTGTAAAGAGGCGGGGAGATGAGCTTTTACTCGGTTTTGACAGCAGGCACAGCTTGGCAGGTTCTCATGGAGCATCGGCAAGCATATATATGCCCAATCTTAAAGAGGTTGGTGTTGAAGGTGCTGTTAATATGAATATTGAGGGTTTTACTGAAGAGCGTTTGCGCTTCAAAATTGAAGGAGCAGGAAAAATAATCGGTGAGGAATGTGTTGTGGATGAGCTTGGGATAGACTCAAACGGTGCAGTAAAATTTGATTTCAGTGACAGTGATGTTGAAAATGCTGAACTTTTTTCGGAGGGTGCCGGTAAGTTTGAACTTAACATGACAGGCGGAAGCCTTACAGGAAACCTTGAAGGAATTTCAAGTCTTGAGTATTCGGGTGATGTAAGCCTTTTTGATGTTAATAAGGATGGATTAGGCAGTATCACAAGAAAATAGCAGTATCACAAGAAAATAAATGAAGCTGTCCGGGGGCTGTTTTTACTATTGAACAGCCCCCTTATTTTTACAGAGTCATTTTTACATTTTTTCAAGAAGGGTAAGGCATTTGATGAGAAGTCTGGGTATATGAAATGGGCCTTTAAAGTGGTTTCCCTTTAGGTTCACCTGGACACTGCCGTCACGTCTTAGGTATCCGAACCATTCACCATGTTCTCTATCAGGGAAATTAGACCATGTGTAATCATGGAGTTTTTCAAACCATTCTTTATATTCGTTTCTTCCTGTCAGCTTATATGCAAGAAGTGCTGCGTATATTGCCTCGCAGTGAGGCCACCAGTATTTCATGTCCCATTCAACCTGAGCCGGCTGTTTTCCTTCTATATCTATGAAAGAGTAGAGTCCTCCATATTCTTTGTCCCAACCTGATTCTAAAGACCAGTCTATAATAGGAAGTGTTTTTTCAAGGAGGTCATTATCATTTCTGTATTCCGCTTCTTCCAGTAGGAACCAGCCTGTTTCTATTGCATGTCCCGGGTTTACACATCGGCCCTCGGAACCTTCGGTAAGCTCTCCATTTAAACCGACTGTTTCAAGCAGGCATTTCAGTTCAGGTTTTACAAAATACGAAAAAAGTTCATTAATCTGTTTGTCTATGAGTCTTGTGTACTCTTCCCCTTCTGCCGGATCCGCCTGACGGAGGATCTGGTTAAGGCTTATCAGCATCATTGTCATGGAATGACCGCGTATTTTCCGTGTTTCGGGGTCTATCTTGGGTTCCATCTTATCTGATAGCTGGTAGATTAGTTTTTGAAGCTCTTTTGCCTCTTCAAGGGCCTTTTTGTCGCCGGAAATTTCTGACCATGCGGCAAGGCCTGCTGATGCAAAGAGTTCAGAAAAAAGGTACCGCCGCATTACCAGCGGGCGGCCTTCGCGGGTTACTTCAAAGTATACGCGTCCGTCTTCGGAACGGCGGAGCTTTTCTCTTATAAAGCGGACTCCATTTTCTGCAACTTTGTACCAGTCTTCTCTTTTTTCTATATCGCGGTAAAGGGTTGAAAAAATCCATACCGCACGGCCCTGAACCCATCCGCCTTTGTCGGTTGAAAGCGGATGTCCCTGCTGATCAAGAAAGTCCATAAATCCGCCGTATTCCCAATCGACTGAATTTTCCTGCCAGAATGGGATAACGTCATTGATTAGTTCTTTATGATAGAATTCCTTCAATTTTTTTATTTCATCCGCCTTCATAATTTAACTCCTGCTTCAGTAATATTTTTGATGTGGTTCAGAGCCTTTTGGAAAGGCTCTGAAGCGCCTTTATGAGGCCGTTCTGTATAGACTCCCTGGCAGCTGTTTCCGCCCTGTCAGGGTCTCTGCTCTGAATTTCAGTAAATATTTTAAGGTGTTCTCTATAGGTGTCTTCCTGATTTTCAATGCTAACATTCTTACCCGCCTCATCATTATTCATTTTTCTTAGAAGAAATGAGACATATAGAACCTTCTCAAGTATTATTTCATGCTGATGTTCCATATACGGATTTCTTGCCCCACGTGCAATTATCCTGTGGAACTCAAGATCAATTTCTGCTATTACGTCAGGTTTCATATCCTTTAGACGGCTGTTCATCGTTTGTACATTCATTTCAAGAAAGTAAAGCAGTGATGCATCAGCTCTCTGTGTGAACAGCCGTGTCATCATACCATCCAGGGCTTCACGGTAGTTGTATAGGTCTATTATATCTTTTTCATTATACTCTTTTATCAGATATCCGCTTTTCCCTGCTCTTTCTATAAATCCCTCATGAACCAGCTGTTGTACGGCTTCACGAACTGGTATTCTTGATATATCCATCATTTCAGACAGAAAAGATTCAGTCATCCTCTGGCCCTGTTGTATTTCTCCATTAAGAATTAGGGCTTTGAGTCTTTCGTAGGATGTTTTCTCCTCTGTTTTTACCATTATATTATCCTTTTATCTACAAGTAATATTATTGTATACTCAAGTAAGCTTAATTGCAAGAAATAACTTGACAGTATACAAATGTATGCAATAATAGACTTATGCCCGGTTTTACTTTGTTATGATATTTCTGTTATTTATTAGTGAAAATAAATTATTAGTAAAAATAAAACTGTGCTATTTGATAATTTGCAATTTGCTTCGATAGATTCTATGATCGAAGTATATGATAAAAAAGACCCCTTAGGCATTAGCCCTTTGGGAGAAAACACCAAAAGGAGTTTTTATGAATTTTAAGAAAATTGTAACCATTCTGTTAATTATGATGGTTATGACAACAGCTGTATGGGCTGGAGGCCAGAAGGATGAATCCGCAATGGCCGGAGCAACAAACAGCAACCCCCTTTCAGACTATAGGGTTCGTCAGGCAATAGCTTATGCCATTGATATGGATACAATTGCTGAAACACTGCTTGAAGGAAAGGCAATCGTAGCTGACAGTCTTGTTCCCAATGGACCTTGGAAGGTTGATGGCTTGAATGACTATGCTTACAATCCCGGAAAGGCCAAAGAACTGTTAAAGGCTGCTAAATGGGATTCTGATTATACCCTTGATGTAGTTTTTTACTATGGAGATCAGCTTACAGTTGATATTATGACAGCTGTACAGGCATATCTTTCCGCGGTAGGCGTAAAAATGAATTTCCGTAAACTGGAAGGTGACCTTGGTGATCAGCTCTGGACAAAACCGGCTGACCCTGTTAACGGTCCTTCCTATGTTAAATGGGATATGGCTTATGCCGGTTCTGCAGCACTTGCAATGCATGAATACTATGGTAAGTATCCGACAGGCGGACCTGGAAACTCTCATACTCCCGGTAGTGCAGAGTTGGATAGTCTGATTGCAGCAACAAAGGCATCAGCTGATATTAAAGAACAGCAGGCAGCTTTTTATGAGCTTCAGAAGTATATGAATAAATATCTTCCTGCTATACCTCTCTACTATCAGCAGCTTTTCATATATGAAAGCAATAGGGTAGACCGAAACGGCGGCGAGTATGGAAATGCTCAGTATAACTATGATTGGAATATTGTAAACTGGACTGTTAAGCCTGATGCTTCAGGTAAAAGGGTTCTTTATACTAACACTGCTCCTGTTGAATTTTTTGAACACCCATGGTTCAATCCCGGACTTTTCATGTATTCAAAGGTTCTGTTTGACAGACTTATTGTAGCTGACGGTGCTCTTGTTGCCAAAGAAGGCCAGCTTGCTGCTGATTATGATGTTTCTGCCGATGGTATGGAAATTACCTTCACTATGCGTGACGGTCTTAAATGGCATGATGGTTCAGCCTTGACTGCTGAAGATGTAAAATGGAGTGTTGAATACGCTCTTGAAATTCCTGCTCTCCATTCTGTTTTCAAGAATACCTTCAGTTCACTCAAGGGCGCAAAGGCCTTCATGGATGGTCAGGCTGATTCAATCAGCGGTATAGTTGTTGACGGTAACAAGGTTACATTCAGTTTTGAAAGCCTTGATCCTAACATGCTGCTTACCTTCAGCCAGTTCCCGCCGCTGCCGAAGAAATACTTTGAAGGTAACGATCCTATGCAGTTTCAGCAGAACTCCTTCTGGCAGAAACCTGTAGGAAGCGGACCCTTTATGCTTAAAGAAGTTCAAATGAACGATTACACAATCTGTGTTCCTTTTGACGGTTATCATGGCGGAAAGGCTAAAATTGATCAGATCGTTATGTACCCCTCAGGTGAGAATGACGGCAATGTAATCAAAAATGCTGCTGCAGGCAAACTTGACTATGGTTTTACAAAGTCTGTAGGCGATGTTAAATCTCTTGAAGATATGGATAACATGCGCGTTATAGCAGTTGATATTCCTTATACAAGACTTTTCTACGTTAATAAATTTCCAAAGGAATAATAAATCCTTAAATAGTTTTATTTAATCGTGGCGGACTGATTTAGTCCGCCACGAATTTCATAAGGATGGTTTTATGTTAAGTTATACGATTAGAAGATTCCTTATCCTTATACCAATGTTGATCTTTATAAGCTTCCTCGTTTTTACCGGTCTGGAGCTTATGCCCGGTGATGCAGTTTCTTATATGATAGATCCCGAAAAACTGGCGGAATTGTCACCTGAGAAATTGTATGAATTGAGAGAATCTCTCGGATTGAATGATCCATTTATAGTTCGTTTTTTTGTCTGGCTTAAAGGTATTGTTCATGGAGATTTTGGTTACAGCCTTTCAAGCGGTGTTCCGATCAAAGATATTGTTTTTGACAGATTACCTGCTACCCTTGAACTTTCGTTTTGGGCACTTGTGATATCATCATTTTTCGGAAGTATTCTGGGGTTTCTAAGTGCCGTTAAAAAAAATACTGTTATGGATCATTCACTGACTGTTCTGGGAATGATAGGTGTTTCGATCCCGCAGTTTATGTTCGGCCTTGTTGCCATACTGATATTCGCTTTAAGGCTCAAATGGCTTCCGGTAGGCGGCAGGCTGATGCCGGGCTACGAAACCTATTGGGACAGGCTTCCCCATCTCATAATGCCGGCCCTGGTTCTTGGCGCAACTATGACTGCCGGTGTTATGCGTTACTCCAGGGCCTCAATGCTTGATTCAATGAACAGAGAGTTTATCCGTACCGCTCGCTCGAAGGGACTTCCCCGCTGGCGGGTAAATATTGTACACGGTTTCAGGGTTGCTCTTACCCCGGTTATTGTTCTTATCGGGTTCAGGCTTCCGACCCTTATTGGCGGTGCTGTTGTTATTGAGCAGATATTTCAGTGGCCCGGAATTGGAAATGAGTTTATAACAGCAGTCCGGGGACAAAACTTTCCCCTTGTTATGATGATTGCACTGTTTTCGGTAACAGCAGTTTTAATAGCCAGTTTTCTGGTAGATCTTTTTACTGCTCTTCTTGACCCAAGGGTCAAGCTGGATTAGGTGGAAATTATGTCTGATGTTAAATTGAGAAATACAAGACTTGATAAGAGTTTTGATCGTATAAAAATGAAAGAGGCTGCAGGTAAGGCAGGCCGCCGCATTAAAAGCAGACAGCTTCAAAAGCTGTTAAACAACAGGCTTGCAGTTGTAGGAATTATAATTTTTCTTATTATAACCCTTGCTTCAATATTTGCGCCGCTTGTGACTAAGTATGACCCTCTTTTTATAGATTTGAGAAACACACTTTCCCCCCCTTCTGCTGAACATATCTTCGGCACAGATAAGGTGGGTCGTGATGTTTTCACAAGAATTGTATATGGGGGAAGAATCTCCATCCTTGTAGGCCTTGGAAGTGCAATAGGTGCGGCTATAATAGGGGTCGGAATCGGCTGTTATTCAGGATATAAGGGCGGCATGATTGACGGAGTTTTTCTAAGGCTGTCTGAGATCTTCATGGCCTTTCCGCAGATTATTCTCGTTCTTCTTCTTGTTTCAATCCTGGGGCAGGGGCTCAGTAATCTTATGCTGATCTTTATCGTTACCGGCTGGGCGCCAATGTATCGAATGACAAGGGCTAAAATGTTGTCTCTGCGGGAGGAGGAATATGTTCTTGCTTTAAGAGCCTTCGGCCTTAATACCCTAAAGATTTGTTATAAGCATATACTTCCCAATGCTT
>PDWJ01005093.1_pt1 | contig 15023 bp, 9 predicted proteins | sample 1430881 | NCBI WGS metagenome assembly PDWJ01 (sample SAMN01162460, study PRJNA174530) | Oral metagenome, whole genome shotgun sequencing project. | biome: Marine environment; feature: Marine mammal; material: Swab sample of the gingival sulcus; isolation source: swab sample of gingival sulcus... | reverse complement strand
TAAACATCGCACTATTTCAATAGTTCTATATTTCGATCGAAAAGAAATAGTTGCCGCGTTTTCTCCATTCCTTTCGTAGAAATATTCATATAAAAGAGAGCCATCAGAATCATAGTACCGGCTTTGTACTAATTGCTGATCTTGAAAAGTATCCCTGTGTTTGAGAATTTGTGTATTATAATAGTACCCTTCAACGCTGAGGATCTCTCCTGAACTATTAAAAAACCCGATCCGCTGACATGAATCAATCTCATTTTCTTCAGTAATTTCAAAAGAATAAGATCCCCAGAAATCACGATAATAGAGTATCTTCTCATTAATCAATTCTTCAGAACTGACAGATACACAAATGACCACGAAAAAAAACATAAACATAGAAAGCTTTTTCTTTGTCATACGCACCTCCAGTTATGATAAAACACTAATCAACAAATATTTCTTAATGTACGAATAACTTCAGGAGACAGGCCGGTGCTGCTTGCAATAATGCTGACATCTACACCCGGCCTTATAATGACGCAGCGGGCTGCGGCATTAAACTGATTTATGCCGGCTTGTATTCATTAGTCCTTGCAAATAACAAGACCATATACTTCCGTACATCCAGCCTCTTTAAGAAGAGACGCGCACACCTTTAAGGTTGTCCCTGTTGTCGAAATATCATCAAAGACAATACGGGAACCCCGAATATCTTTCTTTTTCAGCTTGAAATTCAAATTTTCCCCTGAAACGCGCTGGATCCGGCTGCTGTTTTTTTGTGTGCGCCTGCCCCTTCGCGTTAATACATGTTCAACAGAAACTCCAAGCCGGCTCATTTGCCGGGTAAGAGCCTGAACCGGATCAAATCCGTCCCTGAACAGACGTATTGGCCTGGGAGGAACAGGCACAACCGGAACATCCGGCCAGTAACAATGTACTGCCCGGGCCAGCAGTTCTGCCGGGTAGCGGGCCAGCCGGGCGTCACCTCCGTACTTGAGCATTGAAACCCATTCCCTTAAGGGACCGGCCCAGGGACCAAGACATACAACCGCTGTCAATGGTGTATACGGCGCGGCACTTCTGCATTCCACGCAGGGGCTTTCAGAACCGGCCAGATCTATTCCGCAAAGACGGCAGTTCCTCTCCGAGTTGGAATTCAGGGCGGTTTGTTCTATTTTCTTCCTGCATGACGCACAGGGATAAAACGCCGCCGGCGCCCCCGCGCCGCAGACAGGGCAGTAAAACACGGCAGTATAATCTACCAGCGCACTGTGCGCGGAGCTTTAATTGAGATCTTTTTTCCAGGAATCAATAAGCTTGAGAGCTTCCAGAGGGGTAATTTCATCCACTGAAGTGCTGCGTATGCTGTCCAGGACCAAATCAGAAGGGTTGAAAAGCATTTGAGGAGCAGGTAAAGAAGGTACCTTTTCAGAGGCACTCTGGCTGCTCTGCTGCGAAGCAGCCCAGTTCATCAGAAGGTAGGCACGCTGCACAACTTCCTGGGGAATACCGGCAAGTGCCGCCACATGGATACCATAAGAAGCCTCGGCAGGCCCGCAGATCAGTTTTTTGGGAAAAACAACATTACGGCCCTCTTCCTGTACAGCCATGGAATAATTGGCCAGGCGTTCATGCTCCAGACGTGTCAGCTCCCTGTAATGCGTTGCAAACAGAGTAAGCGGATGCTCATGCTCCAGCAGATACTCACACACAGCGCGGGCAATGGCCAGACCGTCTTCCGTTCCGGTTCCCCGCCCCACTTCATCCATTATGACCAGACTGCGCGAAGTGGCGCTTCTGAGTATATTGGCCGTTTCGTGCATTTCGACAAGAAAGGTGGATTCTCCCCGCGCCAGGTTGTCTGAAGCTCCCACCCTGCAGAAAATACGGTCAACAATTCCAATAAGGGCGTGTTCGGCGGGCACAAAGCAGCCGGCATGCGCCATAAGTGTTATAAGGGCTGTCTGACGGAGCACGGTGGATTTGCCGGCCATGTTGGGACCGGTAACAAGAGCAAAAGTGCTCTCTTTTTCTGATATTTTAATGGAATTCGGAACAAAGCTGCCCGAGGGCAAATGGCGCTCCACAATCGGATGCCGGCCTCCCTGTATGTCACAGACAACAGCATTCGTCATAGCAGGTTTGACATATCCGTATTCCGTGGCACAGTGCGCGTGCGACTGTATAACGTCAATATCTGCCAGAACAGCTGCCATTTGCTGCAGCGCCGGCACGTATTCTTTAACTTTTTCCCTGATTTCAAGAAAAAGTTCTTTTTCCCTCTCAACCAGATTCTCACCCACGCTGAGTATTTCACTTTCCAGTTCATCCAGTTTGTCTGTCGAAAAACGCTCACATTGTGTCAGCGACTGACGGCGCCGGAAACGTTCCGGCAGTTTTTCTCCCTGACTTTTCGGCACTTCAATAAAATAACCCAGTATGCGGTTGTATTTGAGTTTAAGTGTCGATATTCCTGTAGCGGCTTTTTCCTCAGCCACATAATTGTTCAGGAAAGTGCGGCCTTCATCCCGCAGGGAGCGCATGCGGTCTGTTTCCGCGTCCCATCCTGTTTTTATAAGCCGTCCTTCCGTCAGCAATATGGAAGGGTCTTCCATAAGCGAATTGTTCAGAAAGTCGGCCAGAGTAGCGCACCGGGCAAACAAGCCCTCCAGTGAGTCACTGCCCTCTTTTTTCAAATGATTTTCCGCCAGAGTGAAAACTTCTGCCGCTTTCCACAGGGAATTGCGGATGGCCAGCAGATCTTTGGCATGCGCTCTGTTCATAGCCGTACGGGCGGCCAGGCGCTCCAGATCCAGAATGCCTTTCAAAATTTCACGCAGAGACGAAAGAAGCGGCTGATCATGGTAAAGCGCCTCTACACGTTCATGACTCCCCGCTGCGCCTTCAATATCGGGATAAGGCTGCAGCAGACGCCGGCGGAGCAGACGGGCTCCGGGTGATGTCCGTGTATGGTCCAGTGCGGCCAGAAGTGTGAAGGAATTCCCTCCGTCCTGCAGGTTTCGGAGCAGTTCAAGGTTGCGAATGGTTGATTCGTCCAGTTCTACCGCGTCGGCATCAGAGTACAGTGAAAGAGTGCGGATATGCGGCAGCAGCGTTTTATGCTGGTTTTCCAGATATTCCAGGACAGCTCCCGCGGCAGGTACTCTCGGGTCGGAATCTGCAAGCCCGAAACCTTTCAGACTTACTGTCCCGAAACATTTTTTCAGCCGTGAAAATGCAGACTCATAATCAAAGCTCCAGTCCGGCAGCCTGTCCATTACAATATTTTCATCCAGTAAAAAAGCACAGACATTATCCGTAAGCAGGCTTTCCTGCACAAGAATTTCCCTTGGGGCAATCCGTGCCATTTCCTTGCGCAGGGCTTCACGCGGCTGCTGCTTATTCAGAAGGGTTGCACGGAATTCGCCCGTAGACAGATCAACGTAGGCAAAAGCGGGAGCAGACGGTTTTCCCGCAACAGCAGCCAGATAATTGTTTGTCTTTTCATCCAGATATGAATCGTCGACAACAGTTCCGGGAGTAACCACTTCAATAACTTCCCTTTTTGCCAGTCCTTTACCGTCACGGGGAAGCTCAATCTGCTCGCATATGGCAATTTTCTTACCCAGCTTCAGAAGGCGGGCAATGTAATTGCCCGCGGCATGATACGGAACACCGCACATGGGAACACCCTGACGCTGGGTAAGTGTTAAATTTAAAAGCTGACTAACCTCAACCGCGTCACTTCGGAACATTTCATAAAAATCTCCCATGCGGAAAAACAGCACAGCGTCTTTATGCTTTTCCTTATGTTCCGCGTACTGGCGGAACATGGGAGTCAGTTCCCGGTTAGAAGACATTACAGAAGCGGAAAATTATTGACTGGCGCCGGCAAGACGCTGCAGAACATCTTCGGTAATATCAACTTCGTAGTTCCACCAGAGCAAATTGGGGTCCGAACGTTTCAGAACCAGACTGAAACCTTTGGATTCCGCCACATACTGAATTTCCCGGAGTATTTCTCTGGCCAGAGCACTGCTGGAACCCAGCTCGGCCTCAGCTTCACGAATTTGATTCCCCTTAATTCTGACATAGTTCTGGTAATGGCTTTTTCTTTCCTGAATACGGGAGTCCAGTTCAAGAGCTGTACGGGAATCTCCGCGGTTTTCCGCCTCAAGTTTCCGCTCCTCCAGGTTCTGTATTTCAGACTGCATGCGGCGTACTTCATCCGCAAAAACAGTTTTCAGTTCCTCAATACGGCGGGATTCAGCCGAATCAACATAAAACGCGGAAAGAATGCGGGAATAATCGAGTACAGCCACCTTGGTAATTTGCTCCGCACCCAGCGAAAGAGGCATACACAGCAGTACAATGCCTGTTAAAAGAATAAACGTCCGTTTCACTTGTTTCTCCTAGTAAATATCCAGATTAAAAGCTATAACTAAATCCATTCCTGATTTCTTAAATTCGTAGTTAGTGTCCAGGCGGTTATTGGAAGCATCCCTGTCGGGCCACCATGACACACGGCCATTCTGCCACTGAAAGCGCTTCACAACATAGATGCCGATAGGGAACTGCGGATTGGCAAAGCGCAGCCCTGTTCCCAGACTGAAACGCCACTGCTCTCCCAAACCGAATTTCTGGTTAATTATCTGATTTGACTGCCAGGCTCCCACGGCGTCCAGAAAAATATCATAAGAAAGAATATTTGGGACAATGGGAAAAGTGAGTTCCAGCGAATTATCCCAGAGATACTTATAGCGGTCAGAAGAGGTCGGCCAGCCGCGGCCTATAAACATACCGTCTACAGTAAAACCGTCGGTATCGACAATATCCGATTTCAGGTCACGCCACTTTTTGTCAAAAATGGCGTTAAAAGCGGTGTTCATGGAAATAACAGCCTTAAAAGATTTCGTATTATCCTTCAGGGGAATGTCGAAAATTTTCTGTGCAACATTCAGCCGGGAAACACTTTTTATATAGTTACGGTTACCCAGTTCCATAATACCGGCATAAGTAAGGGTTTCACTCAGAATAAAGCCCTTGGTCGGATCGTACTGCAGATCGCGCGTGTCCCAGTACAGACGCAGATGGACACTGTCGCTGTACTGCCATTTTTTCAGGTTTTCACGGATTGTACGGCTGAACGGCGTGTATACGGAATCATCATAGACAACATACTGCCAGGAAAAACGGAGCCCCCCGCTTATTCCCAGCCGTCCCAGACGTGTTACCCAGGTGTAGCCTGTATTCAGTCCGCTGGAAATATCGTGCGATTGATGCTCCATTTGATAATCGGCCGGTACAGAGGCCACCGCTTCATACTCATCCCATGTATTATACGGGTCAGGAATTCCGTTCAGATCCGTATCCTGACGAATAAAACGGGTCCGTGCCCAGCTGTAGGATAAATCCATACCGCCGGCCCAGCGGAGCCCGAGAATGCGGGGTTCCGTGAATTTTACTGAAGAAGTAACCCTGTCGGGAGAGCCGGTTAAATCTATGCCGAAAGTCTGGCCGCGTCCCAGAAAGTTGCGGTCGTTCCAGCTGATCTGTCCGGAAACGGGAAAATCCTGCCCGCCGGAAAAGGAAAGTCCGAAAGTAATATCGGAGGTTTTACCTTCCGAGACATCCACCACCAGATCCATCAGTCCGTCCTGACTTCCGGGATAAGGATTGGGTTCAACCGTTTCAAAAAACTGAAGGTTGTACAGATTCATCATTCCTTCAAGAATTTTGGCCTTACTGAAAACCTCCCCTTCTTCAAGCGGGAATTCCCTGGTAATAACGTAGTTTTTCGTTTTGGTATTACCGCGGATAATAATATTCTCAATATGAGCCCGGTCCCGCTCCACTATGGATACTTCAAAAAAGACCGTGCGATTTTCTTCGTCCCGTTTTTCTTCGTATGTGAAGTTGTTAAAGATATATCCGTTTTCAAGGTAGAGGTCCACAATACTCTGGTAATCCAGCTGAAATTTGGTCTGGTTAAAAGTAGAGCCCGGAGTAAGCGTTACCAGTTGTTCAAGTTCTTCGGTTGTATAGATTTTATTCCCGGTAAAACTTATGCCACCGTAAGTCCAGGCAGTACCTTCATTAATGACAATGGTTATAACCATTTTATTCAGATTTTCTTCTTTATCAAAAACCAGTTCGCGCTGGACATCGGTTATACTCATTTCAATAAAGCCCTGGTCGGCGTAATAACGCTCTATGGCTTTGAGGTCTTCCTGGAGTTTTGTTTCAACAAAAAGACCTTTATTGAACAGCGACTGCGCCTTGGTTTTCATAAGATTGCGCAATGTATTATCAGCCACATATTTATCATTGCCGACAAAGAGTATTTCACTGATTTTAGTCTGACTGCTCTCAATTATTGTAAAAACAATATCAACCTGATTCAGAACCTTGTCCAGAGTGTATTCAGCCCTTACCTGGGCATCCACAAAGCCTTTTTCAAGATAGAGATCCTTAATAGCCTGCTCATCAATCTTCAGCGTTCCGGGATTCAGCAGGTCGCCCTCTTTAACTAATACGGCATCCAGAAGTTCACCGCGCCGGGCCTTACTGTTTCCCTTAAAAATAATTTTTTTAACAAGCGGTTTCTCCTGAACCTGAAAAACAAGTAAAACTGAATTACGGCTTTCATCGGCCGGCTGTATTTCAGGAATAATGAGGTCAAAATAATCAAGAGCATACAGCTTGCCCTGTATGTCCCATGAAAGTGAGTCGTTATAGGGTAAACCGATATACGGACGGACCAGACCCAGTAATTCATTCCGGGAAACCGAGGCAAGGCCCTCAAACTCAATCCGGGCAACCGGCCGGCCCTCAAACCATTGACTCTCCTGGCTGTACACAGAACCCAGAGAAACAAAAATTATTAATAAAACCAACAGGATTCTTCGCTGCATCGGAACTCCTTAACAAATTAATATGAAAACTGCCACTTGAGTGAAATTTGGTTATCGGCAACAAAATTCTGCTTAATCGATGAACTGGGAGAATACGACCACATAACATCAAAAAACGGTGTCTGCATTTCAAAGTTCACTGAAGTCTCAAATTCCAGTCCTCCAAACGTTGAGCGGTTTCTCCTTCCCTCAAAATAGTTTGCTTCAAGGGAGCCTGAAACAAACAGCGCGTTGCCTATGTATTTTCCGGCAAACAGACTTGTGTTATCAAGATAACGGCCCAGCCCGGACGCATAGGAACTGTCGACATTCTGAGCAAATCCTCCGCTTAAAGCGTTCTCAATTATATCCGTTCGTATTGTTAACATGTCAAGGTTCAGGCTTTCGCGCAGTACTTGTTCAAATGGATGCACAATCCCCGCCTCGGCGAACATGCTGCCTGTACCCAGAAACATCGAATTGGTTGTGCTCACCTCACTTTGCTCATTATAGGGAACAACCGACTGACCCAGCAGGGCCATAATATCGCGTTCCCGGCGCGCCGGTACAGTTTCCACCCGGGGATTAAAGTCTGACATTATGGGCGCTTTGTAAACCAGAGCTACAGTAATTTCTTCGTTTGCATCGTCTTTTACGCGGGTTTCCGCCCGGAATGAAAGCAGCGGGTTAAAATCTTCAAGATTTTCATTAAAATCCATGTAGCCCCGTGTAACCTGAAATTCACGGTCAAAATAATTGATATTACCCGATTTTATAGGCAGTTTGCCGGTAAAGGACATGGTTTCCGGATTGGTTGAATAAGTAAGATTAACAACCTGATTGGGCTCTGCGGTTGCGCGGACAATTTTGAGCTGTTCATTCGGAAGAAAGAAAGTGCAGTTATTTCCCGTTATAAAATCGATATCAAGGTACACAGGATAAAGGTTATCATTATTCCCCTGCACCGGTTCAGCCGGAGTTCCCAGCCCCGATCTGAGTTCAGGAAAAGTAAAACTTCCGTCCAGGAAAAAGCTCTGTCCGTCGCCAATCATTTGAATTTCACCGAAGAAGAGTCCGTCCAGGGTAACATTCATTAAGGGATAGTAAGCCTGAACGCCCCGGGACTGCGGACCGCCCTGCGCTCCGTAACGCATATTAAAATCGGTCAGGGAAGACCACCGGTCCATAACAAAATATCCTTCTCCGTAAACAAATCCTCCGCCCACAGGCACTTCTATCCGGTCAATGGTAACCTGGTTGCCCTCAAAAGAAATGGTTGTATCTCCCGTTCCAATTTCAGCATAGGTATAGGGCGTATCCACCTTAATTTTGTCGGCTTTTATTTCTCCAAAGAGCTGAGGATTTTCCGAAGAGCCTTTCACACTCATATTTCCCAAAAACTTCCCGCCCTGAAATATAACATAGTATTGACGCAGAATGGGATCGCGCGGCATTACATAATTGATAAGAACAGGGTCAATTTCTATGGAAGGAAATGACAGATTTAAATAATCGGCTCCGGCATAGCCTCCTCCCCGGACAATAACCGGCAGGGGCTTTCCAGCTGTTACATTTAAGCTGCCGTCCTCACGGCTGTAGTTAATTTTCAGGATTTTTCCCTGCGGACTGGTTACACGGAAATTATCAGCACTGTTTTCAAACTGAAAGGTGAAAGACGGCATGTGTTCCATTGAATTCCATAACAGGGGACGGGTGGCTAATGTACCGGTAAAATCAAGCGCAGACCAGTTGTTCAGTAGATCGAGCATGCTCTGAGAACTGTCAAGGTCCAGTGCCAGTGAAAATCCTGTGCTGAAAAATTCCTCATTAAAGTGGCCGTCAAGTTCGGCAGTACATCTAAGGCTGTTATCGGGCTTATTGTAAAGAACAAGACCGCGGCTGACCGAAAGGCCTTCATAATTAAAAATACAATCCTGAATCCGCAGCCGGCCGTCATGAAATGATAATCCTGCGGCCACATTCAGCGGTCTGTTGTCCAGCCGGGCCTCTGAAGTACTCAAACGCATTGAAAACGACGGATTACTGAGAAGACCGGTCATTTTACCGGAAGCATCCGCCGAACCGCTGAGCCGGTTTTGTCCCAGACGCTCCATCTGCGCAGAAATAACATTAAAACTGTTATCCCACATATTATTTTGACGCTTGAACAGGAACTGATAATATTCTGGGGATTCGGGGTTTTGGAGCAGGAGTTCTCCCGAAATATCGTTACTGAATCTGTCTTTTTGAACAAAACTGCTTCCATTAAGAGCGCCTGTCCGGTCGCGGTAAGTTAAAACAGGAAGATCAATTTTATAGGGAGTGGCAAACCCGTTTTTTAATAAAAAGACCATATTGGTGTTATTGTCACCTTCTGCCGCTAAAGAGACATCCCTTAGGCGTATTCTCCAGTCCCCCGGTGCCAGCAGTCCCTGAACATCCGCATTCACTGTCAACAGACCGTATGGAACAGGGAGTTTTAAATTATCCATATTCAAGCTGAAATTTCTGCCGCCCTCATTCTTCAACTGCGAATTGAGTGTGAGGAAGCCGCCCTCAGTAATACGGACATTGCCGTTTGTATCCCAGCTGCCTTTTATGGGAAAGATCTGATCTTCAAGAAGGAAACGGCCGTTAATCTCTCCGCCTTTACTGTTCTGTGAGCCGGCAAGATGACCGTCAATTCTGTAATTGTCCCAGTTCAGATGGAACCCGTCCAGATCCCACCTGCCGGGCGAGAGACGTCCGGCCAGGGAAACAGTGTTTTCTGCGTTTTTCAGGCTGACAAGACGTGCCTGACTGATATTAAACGCCCATGCACTCTCATTCACTTCAAAAGCACCGCTGACATCGAGGCTGGACTGCCCCAGAACAGGCAGGGCTGAGAGGCTGCTTAACCCCGCCAGTCCCAGAGGAAGGGTTGAGTTTATGCCTTCCAGAGAAAAGAAACACTTCAGAAAAGGATTTTTCCCCCTTTTCATGGCAGCGTCCAGCACTATGCGTGAATCGGAGAGCTTGTTCTTTGTCTCGGGAACCGCCAGAAGTGTTGCCGTCAGCATGTCTTTTTCACGGATAAAGATAAACCGGAAATCGTTAAAGCTTAAATTCCCGGCCTGCACTTCTGAAGGAAAAACTTTGACAATATTATCCGCGTATTGAACATCAAACACCCCCGATACAGGGTATCCAAGAACATTTTCATCCAAATAAGCGCTTAACAGACCAACCGGTGCCATTTCCGGAATTCTGAATACACCCGTGTACTGCACCTTACTGTTCAATGCGCTTACCGAAAGAATATCAATACGGGCCGCAAGGCTGTCTCCGCCGGCTTTAAATTCTGCCTGAAGGCCGCCGTCTTTTTTCTCATTCAGCTGCAGAGCAATATTGTAATCAGTTACGTTACTGTCCTCCCCCCTCACGTCAAAACGGCCGTTTAGAAGCATTTCCGGCCAGGAAAAGGCTGCCTCTTCCAAATATTCATAATTAAGCGGCCGCAGAACTTCTTTAAGCGGCATCTGCTCGGTCTCACAGGAAACACTCCACTGCCCCTTTTCATAGCGGCCGGATATATCAAGCGGTACAGCATCTCCAATGCGCCTGAACTGGAACTGGTCTTCAGCAAAGGAAATATCAACAGACATGGGCATCAGCTCCAGCTTTTCATTTGTTCCTTTCCTTAAATCCACGCGGCCGTTAAAGTATTTACTTTCAGGCGAAAAACTTCCGCGGGAGCCGAGCTCCAGCTCAATTTGATTTTTCGTATCCTCAGCACCGAACACAACACCGGCTGTTGTCTCCAGAAGATACCGGATATTCTCGGCGCTGTGTTTTAATTCCATCCGTTCTATCTGTCCTGAATAAACAGTCTCCGGCTGAATTCCTGCCTGAACGGCAACATTGCGGACAGTAACGGTTTTATCAATAATTAAATCCCATGGAAGGCTTTCATTATCCGCTGAGACAGTTTTATTCCGGGGATTGTCCAGCTTCATGAACAGTGAACCGTCAGATATGCCTATTCGGCTTATTTTCCGCTTAAATGGATTGTAAAACACCCTGATTTTATCTGCGGTGAATTGTCCGGAGGCAAAATCAACGGATAAACCGCGTATGGTAACAGCAGAAAGAAGAGCCGGTGAAATGCTCTGATACCTGATATCCGCTTCCAGCTGATTTTCCAGTCTGGAAATAATGTCATTACGTACTGTTTTAATATTTTTATCAATAACAGCCTTCAGCCATACCAGAACAATGACACACAGAAGAATACTCAGAATAAGAAAAGCCCACTGCAGAAAGCGGCTGTTCAGTTTTTTCAACCTCCGCCCCCTTCTGCAAAAACCAGCCTCAGCAGGGCTTTCTGCTCGCCTTTTTCAGGATCCGCGGGTTCCATAACCAGCTGCAGAGCCAGTGAGTTCAGATAGCGGTCCACTCCTGCATTGCCGGAGCCGGGCGGAATAACTTCCGCCGAAACAACATTTCCCTGAGGCGAAACAAGAATTTCCAGAGATGTTTCAAGCAGACGTTCATTACTGTCAGGAAATTTTTCAAACGAAACAGAGGGAAAAGACAAAACAGCTCTTGTATTGCCGTCGGCCCAGTCAAGCGACCAGTTCCGTGCGGCACATCAATACCCCCCAGAGGATCCACTTCAGGAAGGGCTGCGGGCGGAGCGGTCTGCAGGCGGCTTACCGGTATATTGTCCAGTACTTCCGTATAACGCGTAACCGGCGCAGGGGCTTCGGGGGAACTCACCGCAGAAGAATCAGAAATGCTGGAAATCCCTGCCGGCTGTCTTCTCTCGCGGATGCTGTCAGCCGGCGCGGCGCCCGTAAAACGGGGGGCCGCACGGCTTCCCGCCGACATGGACGCCCGCAGACGAATCCGCAGAGTTTGAGCGGCAGGACTGGGCTCGTTCAAAGAAAACAAGGCCGCAATAAGAAAAGCAATCAGTATTGCAGCATGCGTGCCTAAAGAATAGACAAGCGATTTCCTGAGAGTCACTGACCGCTCCGGATTGTTTGAAGAGAAACCGCTTCCAGTCCGGCAAGGCGTATTCTGTCCATTGCAGTAACAACCTTTCCATAGGGAGCGCCCTCATCGGCACGGATAATAACTTCTTCGGCAGAAGTTTCCTCAGCCAATTTCTGAATATCAGCACTCAAGCTGTCCCAGTTTGTTTCCTGACCGTTTAAATCCGCGGTACCGTCTTTAAGCAGTGTCAGAATAATTCCTTCCGACTGAATATCTTCCGAGGTTTCAGAAACCGGCAGATTGACATCGATATAACGCTCCTGTCTGAAACTTGTATTCAGAATAAAGAAAAGCACCAGGAGAAAAATAATATCTATCAGCGGTGTCAGATGCAGCCCTGCCCTAGACCTTTGCCGTCTTCGACTCTCTCGCGCGCGCACCAGCGGCCCCCGCCTTATACAGGCATTCATTAACGACATCTTCCATGCGGTCCGCATGGCGATCCACCAGTGCTTCAAAAAAATGCTGTGCAAGCATTGCCGGAATTGCCACGGCCAGACCGGCGGCTGTAGTAACCAGGGCCCGAGAGATACCTCCTGCCAGTACATAGGGATCGGAATTTCCTGTGGCTTTCATCCGTCCAAAAGCTGTAATCATACCGGAAACAGTTCCAAACAGCCCCAGCAGAGTTGCAATATTTCCTATACCCGACAAAAGCGGCAGATAACGCTCCATTCTGTCCAGCCATCTGTTGCGGAGAGCTTCCAGCCTCTGCCGGTACACCGAGGCACTGCCCCGGAGCCGGGAAGAAAGGCCGAATTCCAGAATTTCTCTTACGGGTGACACCTCCGGCTCTTCCAGATTCTGCAGAATCTGTCTTGCCGAATCCCGGCCGATGCGCTCAAGAACCTGCGGCAGACCGTCCGGCCGTTTCCAGCGGATACGGAAAAAGAACACACTCCTTTCCAGAATTACCGCCAGCGCGGCCACCGACAATAGAATAATAGGCAAAAGTATAAACCAGTTAGCACCGATCAGTTCGCTCACCTGCTCCTCCACTTCACACGCAATTCCAGCGAAGGACGCCGGAATTCTGAATCTGTATAACCATTGAGCGCGGCAGAAAACTGCCGTCCGTTATTCCAGTGTACCCCTGCACCCATTATCGGCAAAGAACCCCGCAAACCCGGCAAACCGCCGCCTGTATACATATCTTCACTGCCGCCTTGAATATGAACTCCAAGGCGCCCCCATTCATAAGAAGCTGAAGTTTCCCAGAAAAACAGTTTTTGAGCAAGAAAATATCCGCTGTTTCCCTTGAAAGTTACAATACCCGGAGAAAAACCATGTGAGTAGAAAACATCCAGTTTTACACAGGTATCTTCAGCAGGAATAACGGACGGCAGCGCTGTTCCAGAGCCGCGAAGCAAACGGCCGTAATCAGCTTCCATGCTGAAGCGCAGCAAGTTATTATTGGCCCATTCATGTTCCAACCCGGCCCGGCAGGAATAATAAGAAGGAATTTCTGCTTCAAATAATCCAATACGCTCACTTTCAGCCCAGCCGCTGTACATATCCATGCGCCCTGTAAGAATTTGACTGTAGAGATAAAATATCCAGGAATTACGGAAATGCCACAGCAACTCCGCGAACGGCGCAAAAACAGGCGTTTCATTCCACCTGTAAAGCGTATCAAGACCGCCCTGGAGTGATAATGCCGCATCAGCAAAGCGGAAGCCCAGAGAAACGCCTCCAACAACAAGGCCCTGATAAGCACCGCCCCCGCCCCGGAAACCCGTCTCAAAACGCGCGGCGCCGAAAAGGCCGTCCAGGGGTAAAGCCGTTTGTATACCTGTACTTAATAAAAGAGAGCCGGCAGGCTGTTTGTTTTCAGCGGTATGATAAAGGGCGTTTAATTCAGCTCTCCAGTCTGCACGGCCGGAAGCTGAAGACCACTGTATCTGTCCCATACCCAGGGGCAGAAAGTCTGTATTTCCGGTCCCGGTTTTGCCGCCCAGAAGCAGATTAGCGGAAAACGGGCCGATTTTTGATGCAAACAGGCCGGCTGCATACGGCCGCGGCGATTCATAATGCGAGGGGATCTGCCCGTACGCACCCGCTTCCCAGCCTTCAGGAAACGAACGGGCAGCCAGTACATCAGAATTTTCCCGGTAGTTGTATCCGGCTTCAAAGCGCCACTTCCCCTCCCCGTTTACCGGGCTGCTTTTCCAGCCTGAAGGCTGCGCCTCTGTACGGAAATCTGTACGAAAAGCCCCAGCCGGCAGTAATTGACCGGCGGTCTGCTCCTCCATCAGAGTGTTATCAACTTTATCAGCTGTTTGAAGCCCCGCCGCCTCCGGCCGTTCAAGATGCTCCTTTTCCAGAGGGTAAATACGCCGGAAAGACGGAGGACCAATTTCCCAGTTCTGCCATTCCTGAACCGCGGCAATATCAGGCTGAGGTATATCCGGGCGGATGTGACGCGGCAGAACAAGATCGGGCAGAACAAGATCCCCGGCAGCCGCTGAAAAAACAGGCAGAAAAAAAGCAGAAATCAGAATAAGCAGAAACCCGGGACGCAAAAAGGCCTCTGAGGGTGGACGCAGTACAGTCATTAAAACTATCTTATCGAAAAAACGCCCCTGCCGGAAGGAAGCAAAAAGGAATATAAATGAATAGTAATAGAGAACTGTGGAAAAATCTGATAGCCGTGGAAGGAATAGACGGAGCCGGCACAACAACACTCACCCGCCGTCTGACAGAAGAACTCCTCAAACAAGGCATTCCTGTTACCAGCGGATTTGAACCGACAGACGGACCAATAGGCAGACTGATCCGCCGGGGAATCTCCGGGGAATATTCATTGAGCCGCAAAACTCTTGCCATGCTTTTTGCCGCCGACCGCCGGGAACACATCTACGGACCGGAAGGCATAGAGGAAACGCTTAATTCCGGTTCTCTATACATTACCGACCGCTATTTCTTTTCATCTCTGGCATACCAGAGCATGGATGCCCCATGGGAGTGGGTGAACACGCTCAACGCCGGCTATCCACTGCCCGGACTGCTTATATACCTTCATCTGCCCGCCTCGGAAGCCATGCAGCGTATATCAGGCCGGGGAACCCGTGATATTTACGAAACCGAGAATCAGCAGAATAAAGTGGCACAGCT
>PDWJ01005183.1_pt1 | contig 15029 bp, 15 predicted proteins | sample 1430881 | NCBI WGS metagenome assembly PDWJ01 (sample SAMN01162460, study PRJNA174530) | Oral metagenome, whole genome shotgun sequencing project. | biome: Marine environment; feature: Marine mammal; material: Swab sample of the gingival sulcus; isolation source: swab sample of gingival sulcus... | reverse complement strand
TTTATTATAAACAAAAGAGAATTTATAATATCCATCAATATTAATTAATGTATCTATTCCTGTATTCTTTCCGTCATAACAATACGTGATTGTTGGATGTCTTAATAATATTTGACATCCATACAAGGTGAAAACACAAAATAAAATTACTATCTTTTTCATGTGAATTATTTTTTCAAAAGCTCTCTATAGTGACATATAAAACGATCTCCAAACTTACCTTCTTGATATTTTTCACGAAACTCTATAATTAAATCATTATAATTTGTCATTTTACATTCCTTTATAAGTTTGTTAGCGATTGGAAATCCCTCTTGTTTCAACGCATCTTCAATTTCACTATAGTTATCAAAACGTGTTTGTTCAGGTGGTATTTTCTTAAAGTCTAAAACACTTGTAGTTGCATTCCATATTACCACAACGGGACTGTGCAATTCCGGAAAATAAACTTCTTCTTGCACGCTTTTAACATATATAACTACAGAATCCGCCTTGAACAACTCCTTAATTTCAGACTCTATTATTTCAATATCAGCTGAGCATTTTAATTCTGTTTGTTTGCTTTCTGAAGAGGCTATACACCCAACCATCAATATTGAACACACCAACATAAAGATATTTTTCATTACCTATCCAATTAAATACATTGAACACCTTTAAACTTTTTCAATCTGATTAATTCTACTATCTATTTACTCTAAAAAATTCCGGAACATAAACAGATAGCTCATAAGGCAAGAAAAGACCATTATGTAGTATCACACATTCATTTGTAAGTAAAAAATTATCTTCTGCATCATGAAGAGAGAATATACAATGACTAATTATAACCTTCAAAACTTCATACTTATGTTTGGGAATCATTCCTTGTTCATAATCTTTGACTAAATCATGCCAAAGTGTTGAAATATGATTTCCTTGTTTTACTAAAATCATATTCAATACTGAGCTATAATCTTGATTAGGAAATATATCTTCTAAAAATAACGGTTTTCCTGTTTCTTTTAAAAAAGTAAAATAATCACTCCAACCGGATTTTAGTTTCCCTTTACGACAAACTATAGCAATCTTAACAGATATTGTAGAATCAGTATCACATATATAATAGCTTAAACTGTCAAGACCTTTAAATATTGCTGTTTCTAAATCCAATGCATAATTGGTGTCTAAATCAAACATATGCTCCATATACCTTTTCAAATGTTGATTAATCTGTTCTGCACCGGAAAAATCTTTAAACTTAGGGTATATTATTGAACCGTCTGACTTAGGCAACAGTTTTTCAACATTAAATGTTTGTCTGTCTTGTCCTTTTGCTAAAAAGACAGAAAGAATAAAAACCAATCCATATATTATTTTCTTTTTCATCATTATATATTTTACCATTTATCATCATTCTCATTTAACCAATGTTTCACATCAGATTCATTATATTTTTTTATTCTAAAAAATTCCGGAATATAAACAGATAATTCATAAGGTAAAATAAGACCATTATGCAACATAACACATTCATCTGTAAGTAAGAAGACGCCTCCTGGATCAAAAATAGATAGCATATAATGATCAACTATAAACATCAAAATTTCATACTTATATTTAGGAATTATTCCTTGCTCATAATCTTTAGTTAAATCTTTTCTAAGCATTGAAATCTGATCAACTTGTTGTTTTAAAATCATATTCGATATTGGAGCATCATAACCTTGATTAGGAAGTACATCATCTAAAAATAACTGTTTTCCTGTTTTTTTTGAAAACGTAAAATAATCACTCCAACCGGATTTTAGTTTTCCTTTATGACAAATTATAGTCATCTTAACAGATATTGTAGAATCAGTATCACATATATAATAGCTTAAACTATCCAACCCTTTAAATATTGCCGCTTCTAAATCCAATGCATAACTGGTGTCTAAATCAAACATATGCTCCATGTGCCTCTTCAAATGTTGATTAATATGTTCTGCACCGGAAAAACCTTTAAGCTTAGGGTATATTATTGAACTGTCTGACTTAGGCAATAGATTTTCAACATTAAATGTTTGTCTGTCTTGTCCTTTTGCTAAAAAGACAGAGAAAACAAAAACTAACCCATATATTATTTTCTTTTTCATCATTCATTTACATTTCAAAGATACGTTTTTTAACTGACTTACTACTTTAAGTGTTCGATAATCCTACATGTTATTGAATAAATATCATCCAATTTTTCATAGCTATCAACAAAATATGTTGTTGTCATTTTCACTTTCAAATCTTTTTTATCTGTATATGCATACAGACTAAGAAACTCACTATTATTCAATAGGTTTAGTAAATCATTATCTTTTGAAAGTTCACTTAACAACCGAGAATCACTTGACTTAATTATATTTTTATCAAAAAAAGAATTAGCATAAATACTATGCTTCTTCTTAAAAAGAGAAAACAATCTATCAAGCATGGTTATTTGATTAATCTCAACAATCTTTTTCCTATCAGTGCTAATTTCAAACTCACAAACAAGAGGTTTTGCATCAGTTTCTAAAAACGACACCTTAATGTCCTTAAAAGAGAATACTATTTTAAGTTTATTAACATCCTTTGATGGTGTTTGAATACATTTAAAATCAAACCCATGATTTTCAGAAAAAGATAACCAGAATTCTTTTTTCTTTAAAACATCATTATGTAATTGAGAAATTATCATATTCTTAAAAATTTTGTATTACTATCACTTTTTAAAATCTTATCATAATAATTGCCATACCAGGTTCACAACACTATGTGTTTGAATGTAGCTATACTGTATCAAACATAAATATTACAAAGTTTCACCCTCCTTACTCTTGAACATTTTATTAAAGCAACTACAATTAGTTTGATGCAAAAGCACCAGTTTCCTGAAACTTTATAACTATAACACAGCTGACCAAATAAAAGTAATAGAGGAGGCTTACCAATACCCTCTTTCAATAGCATCAATAATATCCTGTATACGTATTTCTTTTCCTACCCTATTGATAAATTTTTCTTTTCTGAAAAATTTATTAAATAAATTCTTTATGCCCCATAAATCATCTTCAGAAGCAAAGTACTCATTTAAGTTCATATTAGAAAAATCAACCTCAAATTTATTTTTCAATTTTTCAAATAAATCAATAACATCATCTCCATCAAGTCCTATATCTTGTCCTAACGTAGATTCTTTCACCAATTTATTTTTACTAATTCCAGTATGAGATGAGATTAATTCTATCACAGATAAGGTTAAATTATTCTCCATTTGTAATTTGATTATAAATTATTTGCGTATTGTAGAACACCATAATTAAAAGAAAATAAGATTTTTACGAAGCAAAAAACGCCCCTATAAAATGAATTTATTGGTTTCAAGGCAATATTCGTTTAATTAATTTTCCCAAATTTTAGCGTCTTTATGTGCTAATAAAAATAAATTACCTTTTTGATCTATAACTTTAAATGATAAATTATACGTTCCCCCATGTGCTGCTTTTACAAAATCATCTTTCAATAAATATTTTATGGCAGACATATTTTCTAAATATATTATGTATCTCCATAAATCTTCTTGCCTATCTGCCATATATATCTTATCTCTGTAATAATATAAATATTTGTTTGTTTGCCTAAGAATACCAGATAAATGATTTTTAAATAAAAACTTGGTCAAATCAATAAACTTTTTCTTTTCATTTACAGTCTCAAAAAACGATAATGCTTCATTTTGATATGAAAGAGTATCATTAATACAACCTACTTTTTTCATCTTCTCTAAAGTTTCTACAAATAGACAACTATCATTACTAATGATGTAAGAAAAACCTATTTTACGATATTTTGTTAACAAACCATTCATTTCCTGAATAGAGGTTGTAATAGTATCTATTTCACTTTCAAAAGTGATAATATTTCTTTCTTTAGGATTAGAAAGTTTTAGACAAGAATTTAATATCAACAAACTCCCTAATACCAATAATAATCTATTTCCCATAAAATCCTCTTATAATCATTTGTGTATCTTTTTCATCATCAAAAAAACCATACCAATTTGACATGTCACTATTTTCATGTCATTATTTTGAGCAATAACAATCCGAGTTTTTAAAGATAAATACGGATTTATTTTTATCAAATTCATTTTGCTTTTTTGAAAGGATTTGTCCCCCAATCAGAAGAAAAATCAAATCCTTTACTATTTAATTCATTTCGCTGATTTTCATCCATAAGCATAATAACATAATTTTCATGCGTTATTGTTGAAAGGATTTCCTTTCCATTTTGTAACAATGCAATATCCTCAAAATAATAATTTTGCCAATCAATATATCTCTTAGATTTTATGAAATGTTTCAAACTATCATTTAATAAATATTCAACTGAATAACCACTAACAAAAACCTTTTCTTTCTTTTTCCTTTTTTGTATCAAATACTTAGACAATTTCACAATTTCTGATACAGTATCATACCCTTTTAAAAGAATATTAAATTCTACAGTATTACATTTTGGGAAAACGATATCAAGTAAATAAAACCATTTTTCGTCATCATCTTGATTAAAAGAGGCATCACAGTAATATTTCATATTATCTTTCATTATTCTATTTTTTATATTATCACTAATATTATTTTACGGCCACTTGTAATAATACTTCCAGTATTTAGGATTAATGATAATGTCTTATTCATACTTATATGAAATAGAAGCATTGTTCCTCATTTTACTCTTTCAATTTTAAACTTGACGAAATTCCTAACTCTTTTCGTTTTTGTAAATACACTTTTTTTTGAAAAGGTCCAAATACATTTGAATATCTTGAAATTTGGTTTATACTATCAAATCCAAAATGCTTACATACCTTCGTTTTATCAATTATCCAATATTGTTTAAAAGAACCATTTTCAAATGCTTTGTTGTACTGTGAATATGTCATAGTATCTCTTCCTCTAATACTATTAAAAGGTCGTTGAGACACTATAACAAATGTAGAATCATATGCATAGTCTAAAACACATTGTCCAATAACTATCGTATTTTCTCCATTTACTATGGATAAACCATATTTTCCTTCATGAACAAATTTATATCCATTACCTAAATTTGGATAATTTGAAATCAAATCTGAACAGCTTGTTGTAATTAGCATTATCGATGTGTAAAAAATTAATCTAAACATAATTTTATCGGTCATTTGCATTTCTTTTCATTTGATTAATAGATATGAATATACAATCTTAATTTTTCATATTCAGGTATATATTTCTCAAACAAAGGTGTAAAATGATTTAACATAAGATTTTTAACAATAGGTTCAGGTATAGTATCTTTTGAAAAAGCTTTTTCTACAATAAGATGCTTGTTATCATTATACATATAATAACAGTTCCACCGAACAGCATCATATACATCTGATTGAAGTAATTCTTTTTGCACCTTAACTCTTGCTTTTAAAAAGCTTTTCCGAGTAATCGTATCGTCAATTTTTTGATTATCCTTATTTAACAAAATGATAGGTCTTGGTCCACAAGGACAACTTAAATAAATACTGGTTATGTAAATACGTCTTTTTAATAAAAAGTCAATAAAATTAATATCAGATAACAACAGTGTATCCTTAGATTTTGAGGTGTCTGAAAACATCCAAACATCAACAATATCTTGTGGAATATCCATAACTTTTTTTGTAAATATAAAATCTCGCATATTTAATTCTGAAACCATCTTATAAATTTTCGGATATCTTATGTTAAATCCCGAATCATTTATTAAATATTCATGTAATTCTTCAGTACCCGGAATAGTTACATGACTAAAAAAATACCTATCAATCCCTTGAAATATAAAAGGCAAATTGCTTTCAATTCTTGAAGAGGTATATTTCTTATATCGCATATATTCATAACCCATATAGGCTGTAAATAACACAGATATTGCTATGATAATAACGAATAAATATTTTTTTGTTTTCATTGTACTCCTCGAATAAAATTAAAATATTTTATATACTCATTTTCATTTTCCATAATTAAAATTATCACATGTTTTTGCTTGTTAAACGAATATCCGTACCATTTTGTTGCTGAATGAAATAGAAACTAAGGAAAAGATAATACAACCTTAATCAAACGCCCAATCGAAATTTCTACAAAATAAAAATAGTCCTATAAACAAAAAATTCATTACTGTAAAGAAGATATTAATGAATGTAAACAATTTCAAATTACTCCTGTAGTGAAAATGAAAGAAAATTCCTACAAATATAAGAGGCGTATTAATTATTGACATCAAGAAACATATTACGTATAAAGTTTCAATATAATTTGATACTAAATGTATTTTATCATCTATAAAAAAAAACGTATATATTGTTAAAGAGCAAATACATAAAGCTAAAACTATTGAACTTAATATCTTGTATTTTTTAATCATTATTAAAATAATTTTTAAGAGGTGACCAATCATTTAAATAGTATATTCTGAAATCTAACCTTTTAAGTTTCCTGAGGCTTTTGTTTCATATAAAATAATAAATTATGAAAAACAATAAATATAATAGTGCGATTGCATCAACTACGACTCGCCTTATCACGTTCGCTAGAAACACTATAACTAAGTAAATAAAGAAATAAATATAATCTATATCTACTGCATTTAAATTGCTCATTGTATACAAATAAACAACCAAAGCAGACAACAGTATTGTTACACTTAAATAGCCTATTTTATATTTCTTTGTTTCTCTGGAAAAATATTTGTTCATATCTATTTTCGGACATTTCTAAGTTCTTGTAAAAATTTTAAATATATATGATACTGCAGTGTTGGAGCTCCTTTTACAATTGTATTATGCCAACCAATGGAAGTACCATCCACAGCATTAAATAACATTGCTCTTGGAAAGGCTCCAGGTGCATTAACATTAATTGCGTATATGCCCATCCCTTGTCCATTTTGTAAATAATTCTCATTTGAATTGTAACGGCTAATCCCCCTGCAACAGCTCCTGCTCCAGAGTTTACCATACCTAAAACCCAAACACCAACACCTTCAACCATATACCTTGTTACAGCACCATCTTTATTATAAGATTGATTTGGAAATAATTGAGATGTGTTTTCATCACCTATATAACCAGCATTATATTTACCAAATAAATCTGTAACACCCCCCTTCACTCTATCACCATCTCCACCCGACAAATCACTTTGATACGAATAATAATCAATAGATTCATGTAAACTCATTCCATAACCGGAACGAGGTCTTAAGGAATTCATAGTTAATTTTTTATTTTAAAAACTACGTATAAATTCTTCCCGATTAAATCGCTCTATAATGCTTTTATCAATCAAAAGATCTATATTTTTCGGGTCTTTCTTCAATTTTAGATTTATTCTTTCTAAAACTTTTTCTTTTCCTTCCAAAAATAACAATACATAATCCTTATTCACCTCGTCTCCGGCTGTTGATAAAGGAGATTTCATATACTCCAAATAAGCATTATACGCATCTTTATATTTTTGATGAGCTAACTTTTGTTTACCTTGTTTTTCATATATTAGCCCTAAAACAAATATTGCTTGGGGGTGTTTTTTTCGACTTAATAATTCTTTCAAACTTTTAATGGCTTTATCATACTGTCCTAAACCACGATACACAGCAGATTGATTCAAATAAGCATAATAAAAACTACTATCTTTTTGTATAGCTGTGTTTAGATATGTTAACGCTTCTTTCAGTAAAGTCTCTTTACGTTGTAAATTATAATTATTTTGTTGACTTTCTTGTAATAGCTTAACAGCGTTATCATTTAGAATAAAAATATCTGAGTTGCTTGTATCTGCATAAAATGCTAATTCTCTTTCTGTTTGTTCTCTTTCTGTTTGTTCTCTTTCTGTTTGTTCTATTTGTATTTGTTTTATTTGATTTTTCTTCATTTTTTTATTCTTACAAGAAAAACAGATTAGTAACATCACTAAAAATAATAATTTTATATTCTTCATTGTTATTTTTTTTTAATCTAATGAGTCCATGCATCAATTAAAAATCCTATTTGTATCTTGTAATGCCCTTGTCTTGGCATTGGCACAACAGCTCCTACCCCTTCAGAATAACTATATCCAATATTAAATCTCAAGTACACATCGTCATAAACATTAGGTAATGCAAATACAGCATTACCAACATTATATCTACCAGATTGAATGACAGAAGGTCCTAAAAAAGCATGAAGTGGATGTGAACTAATAACTTTATTACCTGAAAGCACATCAACACTTCCAGAAAAATTAACAGCACCCTTTATACTAGCAGGAGTATAGCCAGTTGCAGAAACATCGGCATAATATTTCCCATCACTATCCAGATATACTTTTGCATTTCCTCTCACTCTTGACCATCCTCCGAGTAGCCCAATTCCTTCTGCAGGCAAATATTGAATATGTATTTTATCATAAGAATATGAATCTATTGGATAATAAACGCCACCACCTAATCCTCCATCAATTTGCTCACTCTGATACGAATAATAATCAATAGATTCATGTAAACTCATTCCATAACCGGAACGAGGTCTTAAGGAATTCACGGTTAATTTTTCCCCACTACTATTAATATTATTATTCACAATATCATCATAACTTTTTTCAGCTAAAAAATCATCATTAGGAGTAGGTTCTGGCTTTGGTCCACCAAAATTAAAAACTTGAGTATAAGTTAATCCCACCTTATCAGATGCTTCATTCCAACTCATACCCGGATTTTTCTTCATTTCTGAATGTGCATAAGCAAAGTGAGTAAAACCACTTCCTATTAATGAACCACCAAACTGTGGCTGACCTAAAGCTGTCAAAACAATCCCTCCAGCTATCATTGCTCCGGCTCCAACATCCCACCAAGTAATCTCCCCACTTGGATCCGTATATTTCAACGGATTATTCAACACATAACTGTATTTATTAAAGTTTTGCGGGTCGGTGGTGTTTTGCACATAATTATCCGGACTAAGGAAACGACAAAGAACAGGGTCATAAATACGGCCATTCATATTAATCAAGTCAAAGCCATCCAAATGCTCATGCATGGTATAACCCCTGTCCAGAATATGAGTGGTATTTGGATCTAACGGCTTACAAGTATATGGGTTTACCCTTATACCCCAAGCGGTATATCGTAGTTGCTCTACCGTATTACCTTGCTCATTGCTAAGGGCAAGGATACTACCTTGATAATCTCTATGTAAATAGTACAGGTTTCCGGTAGATTCATGCTGTTTTTTCTTATATACGGCAAATGCACCATTACCTCCATTTAAATAGATACGCCACTCATTATATTTTCCTTTCTGCACCAAACTAATCCCATGGCCATAATAATACGTTTGTTGAGGCGAACCAGTTTTAACCTGCCTAATACGCTGTTCACCCACCCCATATTCAAAATAGATGTGTTGGTCTCCTTGTGTAATTACTGCCGTTTTGTCTAATGCATTATAATCAATATCTTGCTTTTGTTTATAACTATCTGTAATATCATCATTTACTGCCGTTATCTTACTTACCGCATACGGGTTTTTTCCATTGCCCAAAGGGGTATTGTATGTATAGTTTCCCAATTGATTGTTGCTGATAATATTACCATTAGGGGCATAACTTAACTGCTGATCGTAAAGAACCGGATCTACCGGAGGTCCTCCGGGAACCACAGAAGGAAGTGCCCGTTTTACTTTCTCTCTTGTTAATCGATTTAAAGCATCATATTGGTAATAGAAATGTCTCTGTAACTTTTTATCGCTTTTAGAAGTCAAATTGTGATTATCATCCCATGAATAAACTAGGTTTAAGATGTTTTTATTATCTTTGATAGAGGCCGGAAAATGGGTTTTACTATAATATTGTAAAGTAGTTATGACATTATTCCCGTATTCATATTGAGTTAACGCCCCATATTCATCTCTTGCCAAGGCTTGCCAAAGCATTTTACTACCCGATAAAGATACACGACTTACTTGATTTAATTCGCCGGTATTGCTATCATAGTGGTATTTCAACTTTATTAAGTTGTTATAATTCTTTATTTTCACCCTGCTCAGATTATCATATTCATACATTACTTTTACCGGAGCCATTCCGCTTATGGTTTCCGTCTCTTTTTTCACTCGTAATAAATTATCATAATCGTATTCTAATTTATGTTTAGAAGAAGCTACAGAAGTCAATAACCCTAATTTCTTTGTATCATATTTCGATCTAATGGTATGGTATTGATTCGTTTCTACAATCACCCGTCCCAATCGGTCATACAAATATTCGGTGCGATTGCCTTTATAATCCTCTTGCCAAACCATTTGCCCGAAAGCATCATATTCCGATAATATGGTTCCGGCACTAGGGTCTTCTAAGCGAGTACGATTGCCGTTTTTATCATACGTTAAAGATATGGTGGCTTCCCCCTTATTGGTTTTAATGGTTTTTGGCTTACCATCGGCATAATATGTATAGTGTATTACATTTTCTTGATCTTTTACTTCTATGGGCCATCCCAAAGCATTGGTAGTAGTTTTTTTATACACCCCGGGACCGCTTACCGTAGTGGTTAGCTTATCGTATTTATATAGTGTAGGATTATTTTCCAATCCGGGATGCACCTCTTCTTTGATACGATTCATCTCATCATATTCATATCGAATTTTTTGGACATTATGACTTCCATATACAATACCCCCTTGCTGTTCCGATACCGTTCTGATTACCTGTCCTTTTTGGTCGTAATAGCTTTTTACATATTCTTCTCCATCTGTTTCTTCTATTGTTTTATAAATGGCAGCAACATGGGTTGGAACGTCAGTATCTTTGCTACTAACCCACTCTCTTTCTACTGTTGTTTTTGTTTTATCAGGATACTGTGTTTTTGTTAAACGATTAAAACCGTCATATTCATACTTTGTAGTTAGACCATTGGCATCAGTGGTTTGACTTGGGTTTCCATACGGTTTATTGTATTGGGTTGTTGTAACTAAATTATGATTTCCATTTTTTACCGTAGTTTTTGTTAAGAACCGATGGTTATAATCATCATTATATTCATATTGTGTCTCCCTTTGAGGAATCTGAGAAGAATTAGGTGCTGATACTTGTTTTAATATCACATTTCCATAATCATCATACTCAAAATGTTTTTTTATCCCTAAATTATCCTCCTTGTTAAGATATACATTTTTGGGTAGAGGATAATGTTGATGTCCTTTGGGATAAATCTCTGTTTTTGTTGTTTGTTCAATGGTTTGCGAACTTCCTTTTAGTACTTTAATATTTTTAACTTGTTTAGGGACATTAATCACCCAATTGGCTTCATCAATAGGATGGTATTGATAAGAGGTTGTTTCTTTGGTTATATAATTGTTATTGATATTTGAGCTTTTTCCTTTATGAACTACAGATTTTTCAATCTGCCCATATTTTTTATACCAATATTTATAGTAATTCTTAACACATTGTTTACTTAATAATGCTCCCGTTTCATAATCGTATTGAGATGAGTATTTACTATCTAATAAAATGTTTTTATGTCGCCAATTTGTATAATAACAATTGTTTTGAAGGATATAAGAGAAAGCACTATATTGAATCAAATGATCTAACTTCATTACTGATTCACTTTGGGGTAACAATAATGCATATGCTTGATTTTTCAAAGAATAACGCGTTTCTGTTAATGTTAAGTCCAAAGAACTATTCACCGTTTTTTTCTTAAATCCTAAGAACCCTCGCCCTTTTGGGTGTACCACTCCTTCATAAAACTTATATTGATTGTTGTACTCTTTTCCATTAATACGATATTTGATTTTATCCGTTACCAATAAAGGAGCCGAAAAACCAATATATCCACTTAATATATGACCTGCTTCATTTGTTGGTTGCTTATATTCATAATGAGCCTGTTTGGTTAGATAATTATATTGTATAGAAATGGTATCTTGATATTCAGTAATAATCTTATTGATATGCTTAGACATATCATTCTTTCTAAAGTAGTAAATACTTTTAGTCGTATCTCCAACTTTTTTATGATTAATAATAATATCTTCTTGCCCATCTCCATTAATATCTAAAAATTTATTACTACCATAATCTATTGCTTCTACAATATTAGCATCTTCTCTAATCTTCTTATGTAAATACGAATTAAATCCAACTCCGGTACTAATATGTATATTTGCTCGCATTTCTGTTATTGAAGACTTTTTTGGTTTAAATATTTCAACAATATCACTCATGCCATCTCGATTCATATCAATCACATAACAAAAATATTCTTTATTCTCCAAGCCAGGATCTCCATAATCATTAGACGTTGGAGGAACTCCATTTTTCCAGCATATCGGATTTTGATTATTTTCTGCCCATATTCCGGCTCCTACATTGTATTTTAATTCCCAATGTGTATTACTATTCCAAGTTAACACATCTACCCTTCCATCTCCATTAAAATCACCAGTAAAAACCCGATGATGACGAGTAGGATATCCATCTAAATAAATCAAATTAAAAGTATTATTTGAATTATTTGGTTTTGTAAAAACGAAAACACCTCCATCATGAAATATTAACACATCTGATTTTCCATCGGCATTAAAATCATTAATCCTCATGAACATATTATCTGAATATAAAGGAAAGCTAAAAGTTGTAGTTTCTTTAAAAGAAGGTAAATCATAAGTCTTTATCTCAATATAAGGAGGAGAAGATACTTTTCCAAAACGGATTAATTCCATTTTTGAATCTCCATTAAAATCGCCTAACTGATAATCAAGTCCATTATTATCATCCATAGGTACTTCTGACTCTTTTACAAGAGAAAAAGAGTGCCCAAGTCCAGTATTTTGAAAACTAGTGAGTACATATTTATCATCTTTCTTCCCACTTCTGTCAACAAAAAGAACCCTAATAAAATCTTTAATTCCATCATTATTAAAATCTGTAATTAAATAACTTACTATTTTATTATAAGCAGAAGTTCCTTTATTGTTGCTAACCCAACTATTTCCATGTCCTGCTCGATAAAAACCACCATGTTTATCATTTAAAAAAATTACAGATACATATCGTTTATCATCTTTTTCATCTTTACCATAAACTGCTATTATATCAGTATATCCATCTGCATTAAAATCCCCATAACTAAAATCATTGGTGTAATAATAATCACTTATGTAGCCATATATGTTTAGTTTAACACTTTTAGGTAGTTTTATCTGTCCTTTTATTAAATTACTATTAGGGACATTAGCACGTTCAAATGTAATATCTTTTAATTTTTCATATTTATCACCATAGCAACTTACACTCTTTACATACATGTTTTTTATTGTTATAGTGTCATGAATCCCATTTACATTAGCATAATTTATTTCATATTTTCTATATGTTATACCATTATCAACAATACGTATCTCTTTTAACTTTTTACTGGAAACAATTTTATTCCCATGAATATATTTTTCTGTTTTAATTTTATCTCCATATTCAAATTTTACACTATATAATATATCTTCATCTTTATTTCTCACCTCTACTCTCTCCAAAACTACTTCTACCACTTCTCCTTTTTCTTTGATTTGCTTATAAACATAAAGAATTTTATTCCCCATTCGATCTTCTGTAGAAGATTTTAACCACATCATTACTGTTGAAAAATTACTATTACCGGGAATATTATCTTGCACAAAAAATCGGCTATTCTGAGTGCGTCCGTAAAAATGTTTTAATCCCTGATTGTCATATACAGTAAATTTTGAAGGCCCATCATATCCCCCAAAAGCAAAAGATTTATGTGCCACTATTTTTTGGTACGAAGCTATTTCCGTACGATATTCCGATAAATCTGCTCCATAATTTCCTTTGACTACAATAAGCCGTTGCCCATTTAACATATATTTATCGCCATTAAAATCCACTCCAGTTTTTCGATGATCCAAAAAATGATTTTCTCCCGTACGTGTAATGGAGCCCAATCCGGATAAACTCCAACCATAGCCCAGCAAACCATTTCCGGATTGACTGTTATATGTTAAAGCAAAATTGGGTTGCAAGCCATTAATACCCGGAGGCACTTCAATAGGCAATGAGTAAGTAAAACCTCCGGTTTCATTTACCGAATAGTTTGAGGGTTGCGAACCCACTACAGTAGTTTTTGTTTGACCATTTGCTACCATTGCAAAAGAGCCTATGATTAATCCTATAATAATATTTTTGATATAATTTTTCATTGGTTTAAAATTCATAATAAACATATTAATTTACAGAATATCAGTTCTACATTTTTATTCTTTTACTATTTTTAAGGAACGTGAAAATGCCTTGTTTTTTATATCTATAAAATAGAAACCCGAAATTTCATTGGACAAGTTTAAAATTAATTCTTGTTGAAAACGCCCGTGTTGTATTAATCTTCCATTAATATCTCGTAGGGTATATTCAAAAAAATCATCACTATTAATATGAATTTTTACTTGCTCTTTCGTCGGATTTGGAAAGGCTTTGATGCCAATCGTGTTTTTTGCTTCCGCTGTTGGTGTCGGATGCATCACAAAATCATATACTTGTTTCGTAATGAGGGTATCTTGCTTAGAGGTTGCCTCTTTACTCTTCAAAAGAATATATTCTCGTGTAGTCCGATTGCCATTAGCATCATAATCAAATTCTATCACACCTTGTACTTTTTGTGAATAGGCAGAAATACCTAAAAAAATAAATAATAGTAATAAAAAACTCTTCCCTTTCATAGCTATTTTTTTGTTTAAGTAATTAAGGGCGCAAATTTGTATCGGTTTTTTTTAATAAACAAGAAAAAAATAAAATATTTTTAATAAAATCATTAAAAAAATATTATATTTGTGTCTTCCAAAGGAAATAAAACTATGAGCAGGGAATTTATCCCTATCTAATATAAAAATTTACTAAATATTAACCCCTAAATTCTATTTATTATGAGCATTAGTAATTTAAACAACAATCATTTAACTG
>PDWJ01004840.1_pt1 | contig 15031 bp, 16 predicted proteins | sample 1430881 | NCBI WGS metagenome assembly PDWJ01 (sample SAMN01162460, study PRJNA174530) | Oral metagenome, whole genome shotgun sequencing project. | biome: Marine environment; feature: Marine mammal; material: Swab sample of the gingival sulcus; isolation source: swab sample of gingival sulcus... | reverse complement strand
GCGGGATGTGGGGGAAGGGGCGGTTTGTTGATGCTGTGGGTGGGGTTTGTGGGAAGGATTAGCTAGGGGTGGAGGCTGGAAGCGGGGTTTTTGGGGCAGATAAGCAGGTGGGCAGATGAGCAGGTGGGATAATGATCGAAAAATTTTTTTTGTGCAGCTCCTCACCTGCCCACCTGCCCCAAAAGCTTTGATCAGCCCCGGTCTCCGCCTTCCAGTCTCCGCCTTCCAGTCTCCGGTTTCCGGTTTCCGGTTTCCGGTTTCCATTCGGGCCCACAAATTTTTTTAGCAAAAACAAACTTAAATTGAAGATTAGTGAAATCTGAGGAAAACCAGGTATTGACAGGAGCAAAATCTTTTTTTATACTGCAACCAAATTGTTTCAGTCGTAAACCGTTCAACGACTAACAGCGTTTCCAAAAAAAGCAGGACGCTGAACGAAACAAAACATGATCCAGAAAAAAACAAAAGACAACTGAGATGATGATCTGTTCGCATACTGAATTTTCCCGGCAGTATCCTGAAGGCAGTGCATCATTCTGGCAAGAGTCAATACAAAAAGGGCGGACACGGCCCGAAAGGAGGCAAGGAATACGTGTCGTTGTTTTAAGATAATCATCAAAACGGGAATAAAGTAAAAACACACATTTTTCAATTGAATTTTAGGAGGAAAAATGAAAAAGTTATTTAAACTTATTCTGATTGCGTTTGTTGCCCTGATCATGGCGGCGCCCGCGTATGCCGTTACTAATCTTACCGGCGCGTGCGGACAGGTATTGAGCACAGCAGGTGAAACCTATGTGATGACCCAGGATATTGATTGCAGTAATGCAAGCGACTGGCCTGGCTGCGAAGGATCCGGCAATCACGTATACGGTCTGATCGTTGCGGCCGATAATGTGACTATTGAAGGTAACGGATATCACATCATTGGCGGCAATGCTGACGATAAATGCTGCAAAGTCGTTCTTGACGAAATTGATGAGTGCGATGGACATCCCTGCCGCCACTCTTTGGCCGACGCTGCAGGTAATCAGGCGCTTGACTCCGGTATTTTAAATGCACTTCCGGCTACCGGTTCCAGCGGTTTTAACGGCCTGACCGTTAAAGACGTTGAGATTTCCGGTTTCTGTGACGGCATCTTTGTATCCGGCAGTTGCGGCGGTGCTAAAGGCAGTGTGCCTGGCGATTATATCAGCAAACTGCACATTGAGGATAACTTTATCCACAATAATGGGCAGAATTGTGACCCCACTAAGCCCCAGCCTCCCTTTGATGAAGGCGGCGTTCCCCAGCTTCAGAACTATAACGACGGTATCTTTGTTACCGTGGTCGGCGTTCCTGCGCCTTCAGCAGGTAACAAAACCTCAACCTGGTGCGATGATACCAATTCAGAGGATGTCGTTATTAAGAACAACAGCGTTTGGGCCCAGAAGGGCTGCGGGATTGAAAGCTGCGCAGGCGGCAACGGCATCAACGTTCAGGGGGGTATTGAAGATGAGGATGTTGCAACCACTTGGTACGGCGGATGTATTAAAGTTTGTGGCAATAAGGTTCAGGAAGCGGCCATGTCCGGCATTATGCTGACCCATGCCCTTCAGTTTGTTAAAGTCTGCTCTAATGCACTCACCCACAACGGATTTGGCGGCGTCACCATTCCTTGCGATTTCTCAGACAAGAATATCATCACCAAGAATGCTATTTTTGATAACTGGGGTCCGGGTATCGGCCTGAACTGCGCCCAGAAAGTAGACGCCAACCTGATCAAAGGCGCCAAGAAAACTTTCTGGAACGTACCCGGCTGGATAGGTAGCGGAACTGACGGGACCGGTATATTTGCGGTTGAAGGAAAACCATTTACCACCGATGATCCAGGCGAGGGTTATGTCATTACCAATAATGTCTCTTGCAGCAACGCAGATCAGGATATTGATACTGTCGGTGCAGGCGCGGTTCAGACACTTGAGTACAACCAGTGTGCTTCCTCTGCCCCTGCCGGTCAATGCGACTTTGGCTGCGCCAGCAATCTTCCGAAGACATGGGCTGACTTTAATGGTGACGGCCAAACTAATCCGACCGACAACGGACTTTATCTTAATAGCGTTAATGCTGACAATCTCGAAAAGCAGTCCCCTTGGATGTTTGACTGATTATTTGGTACGAACTGAATTGATGATTTAAAATTGTGTGGCAGGGGTTATGAAAGACTCTTGAGGTCCTTGCAAAAAAACACAGGGTCAAGATCGCCCCGCCACCCATATTCAACGTTTGGCTTAGCCATTAAATAAAACATTTAGGCCAAGCCGAGAACAAAAACAAAGGAGAAATAAAAAAATGAAAAAAGCATTATTACTTGTAACTTCTATTCTTTTACTCAGCTTGTTTGCTTCACCGGCCATGGCTTTGGACGCATCTTCTCCCACCCTGTGGTGGGATGTGGTTGTTAATGGTACAGTTGCTGATCTTGATGGTACTCCTGACACGCTGGTGGGTCTGTTCGCCGTAGGAAACAGATTTCAAAACTTCGAGAATGGCTATGTTGAATTTGAGGGTGGGTTACCTGTTGGTGTTGAAGAACCTTCTGGGAACGACGTGTGGCTCATGGATATGACCCTTGAGGTGGCCGCGGAGGTAGGATCCTATACTTTTGATTTTACTAAACAATATGAAAGCTTTACAATGGTGGACACAAACGGCAACTTTTATCCTGACACGACTACATACGCTGTGACCGTGTACGCACCACCCGTTCCCGTTCCTGGGGCCCTTCTGCTTCTGAGCTCAGGTCTTCTGGCTCTGGTCGGCATCCGCCGCAGGGCATAACATAAAAGCATAACAACTGTTCAATGAAATGCCGAACGGCGTTTCTTAATCTTAAGAACAGGAAAATAATTAGGTCCGGTGTCCGATATCTTTTGGATGCCGGACCTATAAATACTATCGGAGACTCTGGAGATAAAAAAATTTTAACAAGATCTAATGCAGACAGCGTCCCTGAATCATTGTTCTGGTCAGTACCAGCTAAATCACAGGTCACAGGTGTATCAAATGAATATTGTAACATACTGAAATAAAAATATAATTCTATAGCTTGTTCTCCTTATTCATTCCTTTTTTTTGAGTTCCCTTGGGCGCACAGCATTATTGTATTGGTTGGCTCCTGGATCGCAATTTCGCCTTACACTGAATTGATGATTTAAAATTGCGTCAGGGGGTGAAAAGTCCCCGGGCAAGACACAGAACTGCGGCCCACACTGCCAATGCCAACATATTCAATGACCGAATTAGCCGCTGGATAAAACATCTAGATGGTAATTCGGAAACAAAGGAGAAAGGAAAAATGAAAAAAGTATTATTATTGTTAAGTTCTGTTCTTCTGCTTAGCCTGTTTGCTTCACCGGCCATGGCTTTGGACGCATCTTCTCCCACCCTGTGGTTTGATGTGGAGGTTAATGGTGTACCTGTTCCTGGGGAGCCGGACACGGTGGTGTATGTCAACCAGGTCTGTTCGCCGTAGGAAACAGATTTCAAAACTTCGAGAATGGCTATGTTGAATTTGAGGGTGGGTTACCTGTTGGTGTTGAAGAACCTTCTGGGAACGATGTGTGGCTCATGGGTATGACCCTTGTGGTGGCCGCGGCGGAAGGATCCTATACTTTTCCGGGAGAGGGAGCTTCGCTTGACTTTATAGATTCAGACGAAAATGTTATACCGCTTGACCTTTATACCCACACCATAACCTTTTACGTAGTTCCCGTTCCCGGAACCCTGATGCTTCTGTGCTCAGGTCTTCTGGGTCTGATCGGTATCCGCCGCAGATCCTAAGTCATAATAACACGTTCAATAGGTCGGACCGCTACGCGCTCCGACCTATCGTCCGCCGGATGAGTTGCGCTCCATTAGGCTTGACAGCCGAAGCGCATAAGCGCTCCGCCTATCACATCATTGGCGGCAATGCTGACGATAGAAGGACAACCATTTACCTGCGATGATCCAGGCGAGGGTTATGTCATTACCAATAATGTCTCTTGCGGTAACGCAGGCCAAGATATTGATACAAGCAATGCCGGTCTGATTCACACACTTGAATACAACCAATGCACTTCCTCTGACCCTGCCGGTCAATGTGACTTTGCCTGCGCCAGCGGCCTTCCGTTGACCGTGGGTGACTTTAATGGTGACGGTGCTGTGGATTCGTCTGATTACGGAGCTTATATTAACAGCGTTAATGCTGACGATTTCGATAAGCAGTCTCCCTGGATGTTTGATTAATGTTGGGTCCGGAGGCTGGAAAACGGAGACTGGAAGTGGAAGTTTGAGTTCCGGTTTCCGGTCTCCGGCCTCCGAATAACGCCCTTCCCCCTAACAACGGACAAACCCAACCAAGTGAATATTCCCATGAAAAATTCAATCTATCTCCTTCTCCCTGTTTTGTTCTGGCTGGTTACCGGCTGTGCCGCCACCAACCAGGAAACCGCAACCGCCGGAAAGGTTTTTGCCCCCAGGGCTGTTGAATCCAAGGCGTCCGGTAAAAAAAATTACGTAAAAACCAGGCAGACGGCTCACCCGGAAAAGGCTGCGGGGGAAAAGTCGTCGCAGAACAAGATTCTTAAAAGATTCGAAGCTGCCTTTAACAACCGCATTCAGGAACCTGTTTCCCCCCTGAATCCTTCCAGGGGGCCTCTTGACGCACCCATTACCATCATCCAGTACTCAAGCTTTCAATGCCCTGTATGCGGCTACATGGCCACAGGGGTTATGAAGGAGGTGCGGGATCACTATAACGGCAACATCCGGCTGGTGTTCAAAAATTATCCCCTGACATATCAGAAACGGGCCTTGTCAGCTGCACAGGCTGCACTTGCCGCCCATAAACAGGGAAAATTCTGGGAATTTCACAACCGTCTTTATACCGACGTGCGCGGCACGCAGGAACGGATGATGCTAAAGAGTGCAGCGCATTTGGGACTGAATATTGATCAATTCAACCAAGACCGCCATTCAAAAGAAACGGCCGCCCAGATTGCAGCCGAAACAGCCAGAGCCGCTGAACTTGGCTTCTCAGATGTGCCGGTCTTTATTGTAAACGGCGTGGTGATGGATGGGTTGTTTCCCAAGGAGTATTTTGTTGCGGTTATTGATAAGCTTTTAGCTGAGAGTGAGCAGGTGGGCAGGTGAGAAAGTGAGCAGGTGAGAAAGTAAGGCGGTATGTTTTGTTTATATATCCGCTTAACCTCTTCCGGTTTCCGTTCCCCCTATGCCTAAAAAACACCCGGAATGAAACGTTTAGTCACTTTTCTACAATACGCGTTATATTCAGGATCAGATGAGAGATGACGCTCTTCTGTGAGGGCTCTCAGGTAATAGAGGAGAGACCAGGCGGCCATGGATCCGATGCCGGCCATGAACCGGGCAAGTCCTGCATCCCAGTGCTGTATCAGCGCCGGAAGCGCGCCCAGGTACCAGGTTAACAGTTTGGCGGCATATGCAGGGTGTCTTACATATCTGAAAGGACCGGTGGTCACAACGCCCCTGTGGGTCAGGTTGCTGGCCTTAAGGTTTAAAGCCAGGGCGGAAAGGGCATAGACCGTTATCAGAAGGATCATCACGGATCCTGTCAGGGCCCGGGCCCAGGGATGATGAAAGTCAGGATAATTGCCAAAGGACCATCCAAACGCCTCAGCGGTCAGGTAGTTAAGCGGCGGATAACACGCCAGGCAGACAACCCAGCCCAGGAGCGTGGCATCCACGGAACGGATTTCGTTTTTAAGGCGCGGGTGTTCCAGGGCATACCCCAGGGTGTAAAGGGAAACATCCGTGAGGATCATCAGGCTAAAGGGAAGCCAGTAGATATTGGCAAAGGAATATCCGGTAACGGACAGATTGTAAATCGTATGAAAAAGCCACGCGGTGTTGTGCAGCAAATACGACAGCATGAGCGGCAGAAAGAAAATTTTCAGGAGCCAGGCCCGGAGTGCTGTTTTTTCCTCAACGCCGGGTGTTTTTCTGCCCAGGTGAATGAGCAGGTGCCAGACCAGGCGGCTTTTGGGCTTGATTCCACACGGAAGTGTCAGATAATAGGGCACAAGAAGAATCAGAAAAACCGGCAGAAGCTGAACAAACATCTGTTCGGCCGTCAACTGAAAAAAGAAAAAATCATGTGTCACAGAAAACAACCTGTCTGCACAGGGCAGATATTTAATGCAGAAAAAACCCGTCAATACCAAAGATGCGCCGCAAAGATAGTTGACCATGGCTTTTTTGAGAAAAGGCAAGGTCAGCCGGGCGGCTTTTGTCTTTTTGCCGGGAGTCATGATGGGATGAGTTTAGCTTAAAATTGTTTTTCAGGCAAGTTTAAAACGGGGGAGACCGGAAACCGGAGACCGGAAGTTGGTGGTTGGAAGTGGAACAGGAATTATACTTTGGGGAGGCAGGGGGTTGATATTTTGTCCGTCTTTTGGTGGCAGGAGATATTAATACAGGGAAGGCATATTAAGATGATGGCTGTAAACATTCAGGAAGTTATTCAAAGGGGGGGCAGAGGTTTTTATTCGGGTTTTTCCTTGCGCTGCCATTTGTCCGGGTCGCAGGTTTCCGGCCTTTACGCGCCGGCGGCCGGTCAAAGGGGCTTCACACTGATTGAATTATTGATCGTTGCCGTTACCATGTCCGTTGCAGCGGTGCTGAGTGTGTCCGTTCTTTCCGGGAATACGGATCAGGAGAACTTCAGCGCAACGGTGAATACCTTTGCACAGATTGAAAAGGGGCTTTTGGGCGTTACCAGTGACCGGGTCAAGGGAGATGTGCGGTTTGCCGGATATGTCCAGGACATGGGCGCCCTGCCGGCACTTTATGATGTGCTGGGCACACCGCGTGATAAATCCGATGACCAGCCTTTAGGGCTTTGGATGTCCGGCACACAGGTTGATGCGGACAACGACCAGAAGGCGGATGGCGGCGATCTGGACGGTGACGGGGAAATTGATCTGATTTTTTACAGGGCTTATACCTTTAACAACAGGGTAGAGTTTGTCCGGTTAGGTTGGCGCGGCGGCTATATCAATGCCCCGGCGGGCAATGTTCTGAACGACGGATGGGGGAATCCCCTTGTATTTGAAAAGATCGACGATACCTTCTCTGTCACCAGCCTGGGGGCCGACGGGAAAAAAGGCGGCCGGGGGTATAACATGGATATTGTCCGGTCTTTCAGAAAACGGGATTATACTGCTTCGGTCTCAGGGCATGTCTGCCCCCACACGGTGTTTACCTCGCCGGACAATATCAGGCTGAGAGGGTACAGCGGGGGGGGGGAATATCCCCCGCCGGTGGAGGTCAGAATCTACCATGCGCCGGAGAAGGCGGACTGTCCATTATATAATGATGACAAAAAATCAGGCTACCCTTTATCAGAGTGTCTTGCATACACCTCCGTATTCTTAACGGAAGAGGATATTGAGGATGGTTATTTCCGGCTGGACAACATTCCTGTGGGCAGCGAACGTTTCCTGCTGGTGCTTCAGCCGGTGAACGATGATGGCGGGAACCAGAAGTATGCTGGAATGGGATATAAAATTACCGTTGAGCCCGGCGAAATCTGGCTTGGGACTTTAGGAACGATGCCCTAGTGGGGAGAAAAAAAGATGACAATGATCAATAATGAAAAAGGGGTTGCCGTAATCACCACGGTTTTTATCATGGTCTCTTTTCTTTCCGCGGCCCTGCTGGTGACTTATCCGCTGAACAAGGCGGTAAAGGACCACTCCGAAGATTATAATAACGACAGATACGATTACCGGGCCAAAAAGGCCATGTTCGGTGAACTGACAGACCAGTGCGGCACAAAACTGACCCACGTGAGAAGTTTTTACGGGGATTATCCCGGGTGGGGGATCCATGCAGGTGCAGGCGGCGGCGGCGGAAGGGCGTCGAGAAATTATGAAGCCTGGTATATGTCCCGGCGGTGCTTTGGATTCGGCACCAGGGTAGGTATAGTGGTGCCGGAGGATTACAAATTTGCAGACGGATTCTGGTCCGGATACCACGGCAAACGCTATGTGCGCAGGCTGCCCATTGACAACTGGGGGTATAATCCGAATCCTGCCCCTAAGGGCGAGAAAGAAGAAGGCAGTTACTACAGGCCCTTTGGCCGCCCTCCCTATGACCCCAATTTTTATAATCTGTATATCCAATCCGCTTGCAGCGGAGGTTTGGATTATAATGACTATGCTAAACAGGTAAACTTTAAGCATCTACATCTGAATATGGAGATATATACCAAAACCGTTGTGGATATCAGGGATTACAGGGAAAACGCAAAAACGTTGGATACGGATGACCTGAATCTCGCCAGTGTTGGCGCCCTTAATATAACAGGCACCATCTATTTTGATTTGGTAAAAAGGGAAAATAAACAGGGGTATGTGTTGTACCGTTTTATGCAGCAGATTCCAGAGACTAACTCCGTACGGAAGATCTATAGCGTAGTCGGCCAGAAAAAACTGATGATTCTGGTAAGGGAAAACGGCCGCTGGCGTGTCAGGCAAACAAAAATACTGGCGCAACCAGTAAGCGTATATCCCCAACGATCCCAACAAGATCAAACGAATATGGGAATGGGAAACATGAGGGAAGCCTTGAAAACTTACAGGATAAATTTTTATGGATAGACGCTGCCCATACAACAGACAGATCGTTTTAGGTCCGGCCGGGGGATGCGGTGGGTTTTCCCTTATAGAGGTGCTTGTGGCCCTGGCCCTGGCTGCCATGATCGCGGTTTATGCGGGGATAAAAACCGGGGATATGGATATGGAAGACAAATTTTATCAGACCTGCAACCGCATGGAGGAAATCAAGGCGGCCCTCATCGGTAAACCCGGGCTTTATTGCAACGGCGTCCCCCAGTTTACCGGCTATGTATCTGACACGGGCAACCTGCCCAACCTCTACTATACCGGCGAAGAGGGGGAAACCCATGCTGCAAGCCGGACCGATTCCGTGACAATAACAGCCCTGGAAGGGGAAAACGGCCTGGCAGCCTGTCTCAAGCAGGGGATTCGTCCCCAGCCCAAAGCCCTGTGGGCCAAACCTGCGGGCATACCCCAATGGCAGTACCATGAAGAGGGAAAAATCTGGGCCGGCTGGCGGGGACCTTACATGACCCGGGACAGGCTTGTTGATGCCTGGGGCAACCCCTTTTTGTTTATTGTGGGTGAAGTCGTGGGCAATAACAAAAAGACCTACAGGTGCAGGAAAACCTTTGATGCCACCAAGGATAGCCGGGATCCCTGGCAGGATCCGATCCGGTGGGAGGTGATTCTGGACAATGGCGCCGCCAATGCCAGGACATGGCTGCCTCCCGGTTCGGAACATGACTACGAAAGCAGGAGTGATGATGGAGGAAAAGAGCATAAGAGCATACAGGAGACCTACCATTCCGATTTCCTGACTGTTCTCAGCCTCGGGGCGGACAATCAGCCAGGAGGTACAGGGGTTAATAAAGATATTTCCATGGTCATTGAATCCAATGAATATCTCGGGGAGGTGGCCGGTAACTGCGGGGATTCCCAGGCCCTGACCGCAGACCGGGTCTGCCTTGTTTTTCCTGATTACACCGAAGACGGAGACCCGGACAAGGGCATCATGGAAATCTGTATCCCTGATTCATCAAATAAAAGGCTGAATGACAATTCCCTGGATTATTATGTGGGAACGGAGTATGATCCAAGCCAAAGAGTTGGCATTTTAAAAGTCGGATACTACTTCATAAACGAGACAGAATTTAACGGCGTTGATTTTGCGTCCACCGGGATTAATTTCAGGTTCGGTGCAAGCGATTCAGTGATTTCCAGGAGAACCTACGACTGTGCGGACTGTCCTCAAAATGAGATGGCGGGGTGTACGTGTACGAAGTATGATATTAAAAGCCATTGCTATTTGAATCCCGGCGTTGATGCTGATTTGCTTTTCAAATGCGATGAGTGGGGCACCTTTTTAAACGAAAATTTTGGTGTGCTTGACTTTGACCTCTCCGGTACCGATGAGACGACTGGTCGTCCCTGGGAATTTAGATGCACCTGCACAAACAAGGGCCAGGTGCCATGCAGGGATGCCATCTGCGTTGATTCTTTTGAATTCAAAGAAGGAGAAGGAAGGTCGGGAACAGATGACTTCGTATGTACCAACGAGGAATTCTTAGGTGGCAAATCCGTCATTACCTGCGAAGACACGCCCACAGATTGCCGCAAATGGCTATGCGATGAGCCCCCCCCCGGTTGTGACTGTGAAGAAACGGTGAGCCGGGATTTCTATGATGATCCAGCCGAATATGCCAACGCCAACTGGCAGAAGCTGGACATTCCCATCGGAATCCGGACGATAAAGGCCGGTAGTATCTATTATACTATTCCTGTGAGCCAGGGGGGGAATTGGGTTGGTACGATATGTGACTAGGGGAGACCGGAGACTGTGGGAGCAGGTGAGAAAGAGGGCAGGTGATTTTGGATTGAAGATGTTATGCTTCTGACATATGTTTACTGAAAATGATGGAAAAATAAAAAGCACAAGTGATGAATCTAAAAAAAGACAGGTGTAAAAACTTACCAGAACCCAGGAATTCCGGCAGGCAGAATTCTCACCTGCTGACCCGCCCGCCTGCGCACCCGCCCGCCTGCGCACCCGCCCGCCTGTACCGCCCCCCAGCCTGTGTCCAGGGGTTCACAGTACTGGAAGTACTGATATCCGTAACCCTCATCACCCTGTTGGCCACCCTGGTGGTCACAAGCATGGGAAAATTTGACGATGACGTTAAAATTGCCGTGGCCCTTAAGGATATGAAAACTCTTAAGACCACACTTGCGCAGAGGGTATATCCGGATATGGGGAAAATTCCATGCGGACCCAGGGAAGGTGCGGATGATAAAAGGAAAAGGATGGAGTCCCTGTTCGTTCCGGCCTATTTGTTCATGGAAATTGAGATGATCCGGGATATGTATAAAAATGATAATGGGGATGATAGCAATAACCCGTACAAGGATCACGTCATACCGGATTATATAACTCAGTGGGCTGTATATAAAAGCAGTGGCTGGCGGGGGCCTTACCTGAGGGGGCCCACCGGCGCCATTGACGCCACCTATTTTGCGCCGGAGGATTTCCCTAAAATCGCAGGCAGCAATGTGTTTCTGGACGCTATGCTGACACCCTGGGCCGATTATTGCGAGGAAAAGGCGGCGGCGGCGGAGGCCCGGGGGAACCAGGAGATGGCCAGGCTGTACCGCCAGGGAAAATATTATCACATTGTCGGGCCTGGAAAGCTTTATCATGGTGGAAAATATGTGATCCCCCCAAGCACTGCCGTTATCGTGTCCAGGGGAAGCGACTGCCTTCCGGGTGCCAGGGCTGTCCTGGACAGTATTGTGGACCCCTGTATTGAAAGCTGCAGCAGCAGGTGGAACGTGGATAGTTATTGCAAAGAGATGTGTACTGGGGCTAAAATTCCCAGGAACTTTGTTGCTTTTAAGGAGTGCACCGAAGATATATGCCCGCTGAAACTTGCTCAGAAAAGCAATGAATGTCTCAGAGAATGTTCTTCTGCAGGGTTTAAAGCACTTCAGGTTACAGATCCGGACAGTCCCGGGTATGTGGACATTGGTGATGATATTATTATGTCTGTGTTTGGGAATTTGAGGCGAAGTCCGATGGAATAGTTGTGTTTGGAGACTGGAAACCGGAGAGCGGAGGTTGGCAGGAAGAATGGCTGAGGATAGAATCAAGCCCGGCACATGTGAAATATTTTTTATCAGGTGAAAAATTAAATATCAGGAACATAAAAAATTATGGGTATACTGTACAGGAAAAATATAAACAGGTTTTTCCAACCCGTTGGCAGAGGTATAGACCTCCTTTCCCAACTGCCCCCCCGCGCCCCTGCTCCCCTGCTCCCCTGCCCCCCTGCCCCCCAGGCCTTCACCCTGATGGAAGTCCTGGTCACCCTGATCATTATCGGCATGATGGGGATGGTGGCCTCAATCATCTTCACGACAAGCGAAGGGGACGCCGCTTTTGACCATTCTTACCAGGCCACGGTGGAAATCATGGATCAGATCCAAAAAGCGATCCTCGGGGAGAATATCCCCTTTAACCGGGGGGTCCAGATAAACGGATATGTGGCGAACATCGGGGCGCTTCCGGTTCTGAACGACAACGGCCAGCCCGAAGGGCTCTGGAAGCGGCCCAAAGGGATTGCTTCTGCCAGGTACCACCCAGGTGTCAGGATCAAAACCGGTTGGGACGGCCCTTATGTGGCGGTGCCTGACACAGGTTTCCTCAGCGACGGGTGGGGAACTGCCTTGTCCTTTGAAATAGGTCCGGACAAAAGTATGACCATTACCAGTTTCGGCGGGGACAAAAAACTGGGCGGATCCGGTCCGGCAGAGGATATTGTTATAAAAATAGAGCCGCACCAGTATATGGCCCCACTGGGGTTTTCGTTCAGAGGGGTCAGGGGGGATCTTGATTACGGCGCCTCGAAGTTTATAATTAATTATCCGGATCCTGAAACCGGATCCGTTGCATCGCAAGAGCTTATGATGGACCGGTACACTTCTGATAAACTGGTATTCGGCCTTTATATTTCCGACGGAGAAGACAGGCCCCTTTATCCCATCGGGTTGCGAAGCATGACCGCCAGTATTAAACACGGGGATGAAGAGCAGGAGACGGTTGTTGTGTTTCCTGTTCAGCCCGGGATGAATTATTTGGGGACGATTGAATAAGTCCCATGGTCTCAGAGCCTGTTTGATAATTGATCAATCGGCCGCAATCCCATGAAAATGGCCCCAATTCTCCCCAATTTTATGCGAATAGTCCGGCTGTTAACAGAAAATTTGTGAAAATTGGTTCTTATTTTCATGAGATTTCGCTTCGGTCCCCTAATTACCAGGCAATCTCTGAATTAAAAAATTTATTTATTTAATCTCAAAAATTACAAGGAAAAATTGATGAAAAAGAAGCACATGATTTACTTTGGCCTTTTCGGGGCTGCCCTGGTTCTGTCTTTTCTGACAGGATGTGTCTCGTCAACACAACACGTTCAGCCTGCGCCTGAATATGCTGCTGCGGGTGAAGACAGGTGTCCGGAGGATATTCTGGCCATAGTAGGGGAGCGGGCTATTTACATTTCCGAATTTCAGGAAAAGTTTCAGTCGATCCTGCACCGGCGTAAAAATATTGAAAAACAAAAAAGCGAAACCCTTGATCAGATGATTCTCATGAGCCTTTTGTCCCTTGCAGCAAAAGATGAAGGGTTAGACAGGGCACATGATGTTTCAGATGCCGTTACAAGCGCGGTGGAAGATGTCCTCGCCCGGCAGTATCATAAAAAAAAGATCAAACCCTTGATGCAGGTTTCCAAAGAGGAAATAGACAATTACTATAACACCCATCTGGAGGAGTTCGAGACCCCGGAGAAGGTGAGGCTTAGACACATTCTGGTGGCTGTGGAAACGGATGCCCCCGAAGAAATATGGACTGAAGCTGAAAAAAAAGCCCGTGAACTGAAAAGAAAAATCGAAGAAGGAGCCGATTTTAAAATTCTTGCCAAACAGCATTCCGATGACAAACGAACCGGGTTAAGGGGCGGGGCCATGTGGCAGCGGGAGGAGTCATCCACCTCATATTTTACGAAAAAAAATATGCCGGAAGGTGTTCCGGAGGATATCTTTTCGTTGGGCGCAGGCCAGGTCACTGCGCCGGTCAGGACCGCCAGGGGGTATGAATTGTTTAAAGTCACAGCAAAGCGGGATTCTTATATCCTTCCATATAAGCAGGTCAAGTATAAAATCAAACACCTTATAGAAGATCAAAAATACAACGAAATTATAGATAAAACCGCTGCACGGATGAAAAAAAAGCATGGGGTCGTTCTGCATAAGGACCGCCTGGCATCGGTTAAAATCCAAAAGAAAAAAAAGAAAAGGGGATGAGTGAGAAGATAGATGATTCCCGTCGTTGACGGGAACGAAAGATTGGAGGCCGGAAGAGCGGACTTACAGCTACGCCGGAATTTTAAGGCACAGGATCAAAATAAAACCGCCCGTTCTCAGGGCGGCAGGCTGGGTGAATTTTATTTTGATCATGGGCCTAAATCCTGTGGATTCGGCATATCCGGTCTCCGGTTTCCCTTTTCCCACCTGCTCAATTCTTCTGCCCGCCAGCGTCCCTACCCTCCAGCACCTCAGCAGGCACGGGCAGAAGGGCCGTAGAGGGCGGAAGGTTGTGCTTGGTGTAGCGTACCACGCGGATAACGCTCACAAGTATGATCAGGAACACAACCACCAGCAGGAGTTTTATGAATTTTTGCTTTGCGCCGGATTTCTGCCTGAAAGATGACTCTTTGCTTTTGAATGACGTTTTTTTTTCTTCAGTTTCCATTTAATAAAATTCCTATGATGTTTTAACGCGATCGGAAACCGGAAGAGCAAGGTCGATTTCCGGCCTCCGGTTTCCGGTCTCCGGCCTCCTTTATAAATAATCCATGCCAGGAGAATGATCAATCCAAATCCCGGGCAGAAGATCCATATTAGTGAAAATTAGTGCAGATTGGTGAAAATTGATGAATCTCCTGTGGAAGTTCCATCGTCAGGGAGGATAAGAAGAATCGTATGAAAGAGATAGAACGTGCCCCACTTACGGATGTAGAAGCAGGACAGAGCGGGACAGTAAAAACAATGAACAGCGGCCCCGGATTTATCAACCGCATGGCTGCCATGGGCGTAAGTCCCGGTGTCCAGGTGACGGTTATGCAGAATTTTAAGAAACGGCCCCTGATTATCATGGCCCGCAATACCTTTATTGCCATAAGCCGCCTTGAGGCTGGACAGATTGAGATGGAGACCGGAAACCGGAGACCGGAGATTGAAGGATGAAGGGAACAGGCTTTAAATGCATAACCCAACGAGATAAATCACAACATATCGGTATATCAAGGCAATGTCATATCAATTATGTTGCTGCTTTATGAGATATCCATTTAGTT
>PDWJ01003475.1_pt1 | contig 15031 bp, 10 predicted proteins | sample 1430881 | NCBI WGS metagenome assembly PDWJ01 (sample SAMN01162460, study PRJNA174530) | Oral metagenome, whole genome shotgun sequencing project. | biome: Marine environment; feature: Marine mammal; material: Swab sample of the gingival sulcus; isolation source: swab sample of gingival sulcus... | reverse complement strand
AAACTCAAGATGGCAGGAAGTTGCGGCCATATCGACGCAGATGGAAAGTTGAGCGGTTTTTTGCCTGGCTTCAAAATTTCAGACGCGTGGTTGTGAGGTCTGAATATCATGTGCAGAATTTTCGATCCATGGTTCAACTGGGGTGCGCCATCATTCTATTAAAACTTTTTTGAGATGGCTTGTAATCGTTTGATACGTTATAGTAGAGGCGCTTTTAAAATATTTTCTCCAATCTAAAAAGTCGGGGTGTTTTATCTTATTCATGGCATAAATCATTCCGAAGGCACTTTCATAACAAGCAACTGTTGACCCGTCTCATTCATAATACTTTTTATCCTTTCGCCAACTACTCTCTTATCTTCGAAAGCATAAATACATATAATATGCCTTACTCCCTCGGGAGTATTTCTTTGAAGAATATACCTCGTTGGCAGCGGTTGTCTTTGTTGTAATTCTGAATGATACCAAGCTTCGGCATTTTCTATGGAAATAAAATTTTTATCCAGACAAACAAAATACTCTTTTTTATCTATATTTTGCTTTAGTTTCCCTTCCGCATATTCTTTAATTTCATTTTTTTTATCTTTAAGTTTAATATTTTTTTTGTTACTTTCTAACTCCGATACCTTGTCATTTTTATTCAATCTTTTTTTCTTAATTTTGCTTATAATGTTATTAGGTCGGATTTTTCTTATATACTTCTCTAAAGAACTTTCACTTAAATTGAACTTTTGAGTTGCTGATAGACCTTTCTCGTGAAATTTTAACCCGCTCGGCGTCACTAAGTGCCCTGTTGTTAAGAATAGTGAGGAACCATCTATTAGTTCAAATATTTCTTGTAAGGTTCCTTTACCAAATGTTTTCTCTCCTATTGAATCAGCCCTTCCGTTGTCAGTTAATGCCGAAATGAAAACCTCAGCAGCACTGGCTGTTTGTTTGTCTTGCAAAAGGTGAATTTTTTTTGTCGAATACTGATCAGGTGTGGTGCTAAAGTAGATTTTATTTATTTTGTTTTTTTGGACTTCTACGATTTTTTCTCCATTGCCCAAAAATAGACTCGCTGTATCCATTGCGGCATGAAAATCGCCACCACCATTACCACGAAGATCAATGATTATTTCAGGCTCGTTGCTAAATTTACTAAGAACAAACTTTAGCTCCCGACTAGTCCCAGGTATAAAGTTTTGTATTTTTATAATCGGAACACCCAATCGCCGTGACCATCGAATAGTATCTGATTTTATTTTTCGACGTATGATTCGTATTTTCGCCTTTACTCCACTCTCTTTTTGTACTCCCAAATTGACAGATGTCCCCGTTTTCCCCCTGATCATGGGAACCACCTTTAAAGCAGGCATGCCCATAATCGAAACGCCATTTACCGACTTTAGAATGTCGCCACATTTAATACCGGCTCGTGCCGCTGGACTTCCCATGTAAGGAAAGCAAACTATATCCCCGGTATGATTTCTCTCAATCTCCATGCCAACTCCAGCATAGGTGCTTTTTTGGGATATTTTGAAACCTTCGTATTCATCAACTGACAAATAGGTAGAATACGTATCAAGTTTTCCCACTATTTCTTGCAAAGATGAATGTAAATCTATTGCTTCTGTCTTATATTGCAAAGAATGTTCCTTGACAATTTTTATTGCTTGCTGCTGAACTGATATTGCAATATTGTTTTCCGCCATGGCCAGTTCAGTGTAAATGGTCTCAAGAATATAAAATACTAATAGAACCATTGTAGAAATAAAAAATCTATTCATAACTGTTCTACAGTAAATGTTTAATGCTATAATGATGCTGCAATCTCCATCAAAGCTGTCACCTCTTTGTCAAGTATCTGTATTTTTGCCTTCCGTTCTTCAACGGAAAGTTTTGTGTCAAGACGTATTTTATTTATTTTTCCTGATAATTCTTTAAGCTTCTTATGTACCTGCTTTTTCTCTTCGTCTTTTAAAGAATTCTCAGCCTTAATATTGCTAATAGATTGGTTGATATTATTTAAATCCTTATCAAGCTCCACCAGCATTTTTGTCTGGCGGGAAATCTCAATATATTTGGCTCGTCGTTTTCTCTCAAGTTGCAACGAATTTTCCTTTGCAATTCGTAGCTTTTCCTTTTCAATCTCAAGTTTTTCTTTCCTCTCCCCAAGACGTTCTCTATAGGCCTCCTCTCCGTGAACTATATAGCCTAAAAGACCACCTTCTCTGGGGTCATCGGTAGTCGCACAACCATTGTTTAAAAAAATGACCGATATAAGCAACAGCAATATTTTCCTCATGAAAAACCTCAAGTAATATTTTTTCATCTGCCTTGAAAAAATGCTTATTTATCTATAACAATACTATACTCTAAATTTTTGATCAATCTTAGCCAAAGATTGTGTTTGCTCTTCAAGTTCAGCAATGGAATCTTCGAGTGATTTTATTTCACCTTCAAGCCTGGCTAATTCTATTTTCGTTTTTACTTTTTCTTTTTTAAGCACGGTCTTTTGAATTGTTACTTCATCCTGTGCCCGCTTTAGTTTCTTTTCCGTTTCGAATAGCAGTTTTTTCACCACGCGCTTCTCCTGCAGCAAATCTGTTTTTTTAATTTGTTTTTTATTGTTTGCGTTAAGAAGCTGATTAACCTTCTCATTCAGCTGGTTAATTTCGCTCTTCAATGTCACATTATACTGCTGTGTCTCCATGTTAATTTGCCGAGCGGAATTAATACAAGCATTCAGATAATCCTCTTGACTTGCGTATTCTGCTTTTCTATTGGCGACATGGGCCCCATAGACGCCACCTCCTATCCCGCCGAGCACAGCACCAATTCCTGCGCCCAATAGAGAGCTCTCTGTATCCCCTCCAAGAACCTGGCCAATAACGCCTCCTATGACAGCTCCTATTGCTGTACCACCTCCTACACCTTCTGCTGCCGTTCTTTGTTTATCTGTCATGGTCGCACAACCAAACAGCATCAATAGCATCAATATCGCATAAATAGCTTTTCTCATTCTATTTCTCCTTTTTTAATAAAATGGTTCTCGGTTCAAATTGATTTATAGCCGCTCAAGGTCTTTTCGCCATTGATCAGCATTGGTACGGCGGGTTTTTTGATATGAATCAAAATGTGTCGCAAAGAGATCATTGACACGGTTCTGATCCGCTGCTCCTTTTAGCAACAGATAATCCCCATACTTGTCAATTGCGCTCTTAACAGTCTCACTTGAGATCTTTTCCAGCTCCTGAAACATCTCACCATAGCTAATTAATCCCTCGCGAATATTTTTTTCTTTTGTTTCAATCTGTTTTTCAATGGAATCGATCAATTGTGTTTTTCCTAATTTTTTAGCTATTCTGAACGCATTTTGTTTACCCGGCAGCTCTTTTATTTCTCTTGAATAGATCATGTATAGCGTATTGGAAGCAATTTTAACAAAAGCGTAGGCTGAATCAAATGCCGCTTTATTGGTAATTGAATCAATGTTTTTTGCCGATTCGATTATTTCAGCTAATTGTGTTTCAGAAAAATCTTTAATTGCATCATTTTTCTCCAACTGATGAGCCGCTGACAATAGGCTGTTTACCTGTTTGCTTACTTGTCGCTCTGTTTCGGGATGGTCCTCAATAGCCGGCATCGGCGGGCGACGCTTTACCCTATAATCTTCCCAAGTCTCTGCCAATGTCTTAGAGGTTTTCTGACTGGTATAGATGGGTGATGAAATCACCAAGCGTATACCTAGAGTAGGCTGTCGAATAGTTGTTAATTCTCCTTTTATCATTTTATAGAATGGTATTTCTGCTCTCATGGAGGATCGAAGGTCACCTTCGGATGTAAAAACATTCCCCCCGCGAAGTGTAAAGCCACCCGGTCGACCCTGATAGTATTCAACATGATACAAAGTAATTGTCATTTCGGACACATTACCTAACATATCGTGTAGTTTCAAAGGATTTGGCTTTAGAAGTCCAATTTTTTTTACTTTTCCATGAGACGATTTTTTACCAGAAAACCATTCATACTGAGTGAGTGAACCATCATAGGGATGTCTTTTATCAAAATCGAGTGAATCCACTTCTGCACCGCCCCGTGCAGCAAATTCCCATTCAATTTCTGTCGGCAGCCGCAAATAGCCGTATGTTTCTTCCTGCTTAGGTATCTGGTCCCGCGCATTTTTATACAACCAGAGTGTGTATTTATTTATAAAATCCTGTGCTTCAAACCAGGAGATATTCCGGATCGGGTATTGGGGATTTTTCGCTTCTCCAATCATAATGGAATAATATTGAGCTTCTGTCACCTCATACTTTCCAATATAATAAACCCAATCTCTCATATCATGAAGATTGTTTGCGATAAATGCACCGCCAATAACCACTCTTGTGGGATATTCTCTAAAACCACCCGCCGATCTATCACCCACCTTGAATTCCTTCATATCCCAAGGGCCATCCCCCACACCGATAAAAACCGGCCGAAAGACCATTTTCCCATCATTGGGCATCGGTAACACCAGATCGTCAGATAATGGCTGAGGATTGTTGATATCATCGGCGGCTATGACGCTGAAAACAGGCACTAACAGTAAAATCAAAACGGCAACAACACGATTCATCGTTTTGCTCCTTACAAATTATAAGTCATGCCAAGAATAATCTTATTATATGTAAAATTCATCCCAATTATTAAATCACAGGCACCAAAAAAGGTGATATTATTCATCACGTAATGCCTCCGACGGCTCAATTTTTGTTACGCGGATAGCGGCTATGATAGCGGCAATCAATGCGATAGTAACCGTTCCCAATAGAATCATTGCCGCATATTCTGTCGAAAGTTTACAAAAGTGGACTCCTTGATCTAAATCGAAGCCTATCATATTCTCTAAATATGGGCTAAACCATTGGTTAATGAGCTTGGAGAAAAGTAAAAACAGCCCCATCGAGAAGAAATATCCAGAAATACCAATCAACACGCCTTGATACAATGGAAATAGGAATAAAGTAGTGCCAGAGACCCCCATGAGACGCAATACCCCAATCTCCTTTTTTTTGCGCACAACCGAAGCGTATAAACTTGCAGTTAACGAGGCGGTACTACCCGTGAGCCCAACCAAAGCCAATAGCCAAAAGATGAGAGTCATCCCTTTATCCAGATTTTTTACTTTGTTGATGGCAATCATTTCCGTGGAAACTGTAAGCCCGTCTTCTTCAAAATATTTTCGCAACCCATCTACCGTATCGATAGAGTTGGCATACAACCGAAACCCAGCATAACCACGTCTGGAAAGGGTAAATCTTTTTTCCGAGTCATTATACTCAATTTTACGAATTTGATGTTGCTTGAGAATACCCCCTAATTGAGCCGGGATTAAAGCGGAGCTTCGCTGAAGGGACGGTATGGCGACAGTCCGCACCGGAAAAAAGAGCTCTCCGTGATCCGACACAATATGGAGGAAAACAGTTTTGTCCGGTGGTGACACTGAAGGCGATAACATAATTTTCAATATATCCGTATGGCGACCACTGCTTTCCCAAAACGGGGAAGGATTAAACCCAATTTGGCCTGCCTCCTGCATATTACCTGAAAGTACTTGAAGTTTAACTACTTGTGATTCTTCAACACCTGGAATCGATAATTCGGCAGAGATCGGTTTTATCCAGGGGATAATGACCGCTTTCTTACCGCGCAATTTTCCACGAACATTCACAAAACTCTCGTTGCCAACTGCCTTACTCAATGTAAATAATCGATAGATGAAAACATCATTATCTACTTGATACCTTGCCTGGTTAATCAAATCCACCGGTTCGACCGTTTCAATTTTTGTAAAGCCGGTTTTGCTACACAGCCTTAAAGACTCCACCTGACTGAGAGGTTGGGGAACAATCACTATTGCACCATCGTAAAGGGGGTACGCCTCTCGACTTGAGCCTTTCCACCCAAACTTCGGCACAGCCGAACCATCCTTATAATCTTCGAGCGCTTCCAGAAATGTAAGGGGAAAATAGGCTGATTTAAGTGTGGTTGCCCTAGGAGATAGTATTCCCACCACCGTCACATTTCGTTTACCATATTCTAACCGTCCATTTATTGAACGGCTTACGCGGGTATGGAGGGTATCGCTAATTTTAGCCCCTAAAGCCTCTGCCGCATATGCAGTCAGAACACACTCATCAGGGCCGGGAATCGGAGCCCCATTTTCCAATAGCAGGGGATCGCCGGTATCGGTTGGGACGACATCCAGTTTAATCCGTTTTCCAACATCTCCCACTGCTGCATCAATTGTTGCTGAAATACGACGTGTGTTGGGGATAATGCTGGCCACATCCGGACGCACTTTCATTTCTCCAAACCAATCCCGACCAAATGTTTTACTGATCATGGGACGAATCTCCCGGTAGCGTGGGTCTTGAATCAAGATGTCACGACTCGCTTTGATCACACCGTATTTCAATCCAAACAGCAACAATAAGGGTGCTAGCACAGCAGCCACGGCCATGATCTGGCAGAGGGTAAGGATCCATTCATGGAGTAAATCCTTCCAGGAAAGATGCAGAATGATACCGATAGAGGACTTAGCCATGTCCATTCCGTATCAACTTTGCCAGCTCGCACGGCTCTTTTTCCACACAGATCGATCGGGTTTTATGTTGACCTTCACGTTCAAGCTCAAATGTAAACAACCTGTCCGCCACATCGACCACCAAATTCAGATCATGGGTCACCATCACCAAGGAGACAGACATGGTGGATGTCAATATTTTAAACTCATTGATAATCTCTTTTGCCGTCAATTTATCTACCGCGGCAGTTGGCTCGTCGGCCAATACAATGGCTGGCTGATGCGACAATGCACGTGAAATTGCCACTCGTTGCCGCTGGCCACCGGAAAGGTATTGCGGTTTTTTATCCAACTGATCATCGATCTTTAAACGTTTTGCCATTTCCAGGGCTTTTTCATCCCCAGTGGTAATATTGTTGATTTGGCAAGGTAACATAATGTTTTCACGAACGGTGAGAAATGGTAAAAGTCCTCCCGTTTGGAGGACATACCCCACGCTTTCTTTCCGGAAGAGCGCCAACTCCGGTTCCGACATGGACACCACTGACCGTTCCTCGCCATTACCATTAAAAACCAGAAATTTATCGGCACTATCTGGCATTAAAATCAACCCCAACAAATCCAGCAAAGTGCTTTTGCCGCAGCCGCTTGCACCGACTACGGCAACAAATTGACCAATGTTCACTGTAAACTCAGGGATAATAAGAGAAAAACAGTTGTCGCCCTTTTCTCTTGCTTTGGCAAGGTTGCTTATGGAATAGGTTTGCTTTTTCATGAACTATTGCATTGCACCAGTTTTTAAGTGATTCTCACATCCTTATGCTCATTTTCCGAGTCCTTCGACATCGCAGTTTCCCCTTCACTGTTGATATTGGAATCGGCACTTTCTTTCCGTAAAAGACTGACCATCCCCAATTGGCCCACCTCTGCAGTGGCCATGAGGGCGGTTTTCGTAGTTTCCCTGCCGGTATAGTACCAGTATCAAATCCATACCTAACATTTATGGCATCTTTTTTATTTCCTACCATTATAGTATCTATTTTCGCCAAATCGAATTACCGAATCGGCATTTTACAAACATAGTTTTTTTGAGTAAGCTCATCCATTATTTGAAGCCTCAAAAAACGGTAATTCTCCACTTCCACCGGAAAATAAAGAAAGCCGTGAGCCAACACCCCTGGCACAATAGGCCTATTTTGTAGTGATTTTCCTCTCAAGTCTGCTGAAATGGAAGATTGTGCTTCGTTGGATTGATAGCCGGCTCAACCACCTAAAACAGCGCCCGTGGCGTCACCAACCGCAGCGCCTTTGCCCAAGATGTAACCGACATTTTCACCCGTAACGATTCCGATCGCCGCGCCGAAAATGGATCCTGCCATCGCGACTAAAAGATCGCTATACGTACCTTCTTTTAAAATCTGGCCTGTTTTAGAATATTTTAGGGCTCGCTTATAAGCTATGGTTCGTGAGAGCATCGGCCAGAGATTTCCCTGTGCATCCTCTAAAAAAGATTGCTCCCCGTTAATGGAAAGCGCATTCTTCCCCTGATTATCAACCACCAACTGACCAGGTAGAATCCCAGCGCTAATGACGTCAAACTCAAACGCCTCCTGGGCCTCTTTTTTCCTTTTCCATACTCTGTCGCCCACAGTGGCATCAGCGATCGAAACAGCATTGGGGTATGTTCTAGCCTTTTGAAGGAAATGGGCGTTCCCTTATATTGCCGAGCACACCTGTTGGGACGAACAGTATCATCATGTAGACTCCAATTAAATGTTTCATGGGTTCTATCCTATCAATGTCAATGTTTGGCCTTTTGTTAAATTTTGTTCATCATGCCATATCGTTGTTTGGCATGATGAACAATTTTAAAGGGCTGTTAAGGCAGATCATATAGGCTTAGCACATAAACATGTTCACCCGGCTCATCATCCTGATTCAGGGCAACCCATCCTTTAGGGCTATCGTGAATCGCAGTGTAGAGTTTAATTTTTGACTCTACATCGTTTAAGAACGATTCTTGTTGATCTTGGCTCCAACTCGCCCAAAGGTCATTGCTCATACTCATAATTCGACTTTCGTAAGGGAGGTCGGTCAAAAATTCAGGAAATAGACCTGTTTCGGCAATTGATACTGCAGCTTTAATTTGATCACCGCAACGGGATGCGACAGCGGGAATAGATTGAAGTGCGTCAAAAAATTTATCTCCGGAGATAGCATTCTTGCGACCAGCAGTCATCAGTTCCTGGAGCACAGTTCTGAGTGAATCTAACTGATTTTTACTTACCAGAACCCGAACATCCAATGAGTCAATAGTCGGGTCAATCAGATCTTTATCGATCACCCAGGCAACTATGTCCCGGGGAGCCTCAACCCCTTTTTCCTTGCCGACCCAATCCACAAGAGCAGCATAACCCATCTGTTGAATTTTCTCTACCACTTCAAGCTCTTCATCAGAAAAATCTTCACCTGAATCTTTGAGTGCCGATATTTCAGGAGCGGTACCTTCCTTAGCCGATTTAACAATATCCACCAAACCATCCGCAACAAGTTTTGACACCCTTGTAAAGGCGTCCAGATCTGTTGAAAAGGCAGAGTGATACATCGGTTCTTTCATCCCTCTATTTGTTGAGAGGCTTTTAAATTGCTTCTCGGCTTTGTTCCAATAATTCTCCGCCCTGGGATCCTTGATGTGGAAGGCGAAAATACTAAGCTTATTGTCGTCAGCAAAACTTCGCAATGTTTCGGCACTCTTACCAGAAGCATTCCATTTGTGTCCTGGCTCATGGCTAGGGGCATCGCCTAAAAGTACAATGATTCTCGCTGCGTTTTCTGTCCACTGAGTATTCCGCATGGCCTGATCCAGCCCGGAAAACAAATCTTCTTCATAATCCTCGCTACCCACTTTCGCCACTTTAACCGTAGCGAGGGTCTTTTTAAAGCCCTCAACATCCTGAAGTTCTGGAGTGTAATTTTTAGTGTTAAATTCAATATTGGGAATTTCCATTGAATCCCGGTAGCCCCACAAGCCGAACCGCACAGAATTGTCTAATTCCTTATTCTGTACTACCTTTGTGGTGATCGACTCAATCACCTTCAAGGTTGCGTCAATATGCTTTTGCATACTTGCGGTCATATCAACAACATAGACCACATCCATTTGAAAGTTCTTTAGCACCTCCTGGTTTTCTCTAAAAAAACCGTTCAGCTTTTGGTCAAACATCGCTTCGGGGTTATTGTGATCAGCTGCTGTTGTAAAATCTTTTGCGGTTTCTTTGGTTTTTTTCATTTCGCTCTTATGCACAGCTGTCTTCTTCTGAGACTTATCCTTATCAATTTCCATCGTTACGTTTTCGATATTGGCGTCTTCATTTGCGATATCCGTTGAGACCTCTTTTAAATTTTTTGAACCCATTGTTACCTTCAAAGACCCCGCCAGGGTCTTATCCATGGCAACGTCTTCGGATTGGGTACTTTTTATTTCTTTGGTATTTTCTTCAGTAGCTCGCGTGGCTACATCTGTATTCAGTTTCGCTTCTCCCCGTCCTGATTTGGGAGCGGAAGCGATCTTCATTATACGGCCTTCTCGCTCAGCCAGCATAATGGGTGAATACTCAAGGATTGGCATCAAATAGAATTTTTCATTGATATCCACTGCATCTTTTGGTTCGACCGCGGTGACTGGAAAATCTTCGGGAATGTTTTTTGATTCGATAGAGGCATAGTATTCTCTGACCATTTTTTGGCGAGCTTCAGACGAATCTGCCATGACCAGAGATCTTAGCGCATTGATATCATTAAACATCAATACTGGTTTTCGACCACTGGGATGCATGTAAGCCAGAGTCATCGTCTGCCGCCATTCCATGACGTCTTCGGCTTTCATCCATCCAACTACGGTCCCACGTTTATCAGTGCCCACTTCATACCAGCCCTCGTTGGCAGTATCCTTTAGGTCCACTTCCGGCCGGGTATAAACATAATAGTTTTGAAATGCTGGAACATTTTCTTCAACAATGGTGCTGTCCTCTTTTGGCTCTTGATAAATATGGGAAAGCGGTCTTGACAACACCCGTAGCGGTAGAAATTTTTTACCAGGGATAACTACCGGTTTGCGCTTTTCCTGTGAAAAGCTTGGGTTGAAAGAAAAACATACCAAACAGAAACTAAAAAGAGATAATACGCCAATCTTTCTCAAGTTCATTTTTCCCTCCTATATTCATTTAACTTAATAATGGTTGATAAAAGAAAAGCCACAAATGTTAATTCGTTTTTAAAGATTCATGTTATCATCATCCACTCCAGACAGTTGTTATTTTTATCAATTTGATACCGAGAGGCTTATGGTATGGTATCCCCATTGTATCTCCAGAAGCTATTGTTTTATCCCTTCAAAACATATGCATTCGCATTTACCCTATAAAAGGCCAGGCTTTCAAGGTTATCCGCACCAGCATTTTAAACTTTTTTAAAGTAACATGACTATATCCCAATGCCTTAAAAATACATTCTGCATTAAAATAGAGAGGCTTATTCTGTTGGACTAAACTTTCTGCTGGTTATCATTCGACTAACCAATTTATTGCTCGCTCTTTCCGCTATACCCACAAGCGATGGGGCTTCTCCTTTTAGATAAGGCGTCGACTGTGATGAGCTTGAAGCACTTTCGATGCCAGAGAATGCAATCTTTCCTGTCCGGGTATCAATTACACTTGCACTGATTTTTATAAATGCCGTAGTCTTCGTTGTTTCGATACCATAGCCCGTAAAAGTTTTTTCTGATACACCCGCCGAAATGATTTTACCTACTAAAATATATTGCGCGGGTAACATTTCCCCCAGGGCAATCGCTGATTCAATATCAATAAAGCCACTAACACCTAATTTTTGTTCATTTAAAATAGCTTTTAGCTTATCTCGTTCGACAACATCAAAAAGCCCCGCATTGACAATCGCGTCAGTCATTAACTCAGCCGTTTGTCTCCCTAGTTTTTCATAGCAATTACTAAAAACATCAAAGTCTAATATAGCTATGATTGGAATCTTTTGTGAACCCCCTGACAAAGCTTCATCTCGATTCCCACTTCTTTTCTTACTTACGACATCTTGGTTAATTTTGGTAGCCACTGGAATTGCATTGTGATCAACATCTTGTTGTTTTTTTTGTTCGCTATCAATAAATTTAAAATCGGTCGATAATGAAGATTGCTGCCAAGGGACTTGTTGCCCCTTGGTATCCTGTATAACTGCTCGCCGGGTTCTATTCATCACCTGATCGATTAACAATCCTGGAGTATCGAGCTGTTTCATCAAATAATGAGTAAAGATCCCGTTACGCCCATTCCCATCAAGGGCTATCTTGCCTGGCGAGGTGGCAAAACCAATAAATGTCCCTGGAGGGGCGTCCATCTCAGCCAGACCTTTTCGCGAAGACCGAAATTTACGGATGAAAGGATTATCACGGCATGAATCCAGCAGCACGATATTGATCTCGTTACCGGCATCATCCATTTCACCTAAAACCCTATTCGCATTGATGGAGCCATATTTCACATCAGAGATCGAATGAGCCACTATATCTACGGGGAGTAAATAATTTTCGTTATCAATTTCCATGGCATGTCCAGCATAGTAAAATAAGCCCACTGCACGATTATCAATCAAGGTTCTCCCAAATTGACGAATAGCCTCCTCCATCTGCCGCTTATTGCCATCGATCAGAAGCAGAACATTAAAACCCAGATCTTTTAGCAGTCTCCCCATATCATGCGCATCGTTGGTTGGGTTTGACAGTGGACCGACCTTGTACCTGCTGTTACCAATGACCAGCGCATTTTTTTTGTTTACATTGGCAATAGCTGACGTTAAGCTGATATTTGAAATTAAAACCAATACCCCCAATAAAAAACAGATCTTTTTAAAATGGAAGCAACTCATCTTTTCTCCTTCATAATCAAAATCAGTTTGTCTTTTGGATGGCCTGAATAGTGGCTTGGTCCAACTTACCGGTAACCGATAATCCGTAATCGGACTGAAATGTGGATACAGCCTTTTGGGTCTTTGGCCCCCAAAGGCCATCCACTGGTCCAGAGGCGTAACCAATTTCATTTAATTTTCTTTGCATGGACCTTACAGTATTGCGCCATTTGGAATTGGCCCTGGTTACCCGCGAAGACCGATATGAGGACGAGGTCCCATGACGATAGTATACCTCAGGCGTTTTTGACACGATAAAATCTACCGCCTTATTGATGACTAGTCTGAGAGCTTTCTCAAGAGGGGTGTTTTCCCACAGACCTAATGCGCCTCCAAGTCCACCATGCCCGGTGTATCCGCCAATAAACCCTCCTAAGCCAATATCAGTGGATCTACCTTCGACGCTGGTTGCGGCTAATATCCGTGATGTTTCAGCGTCTATGAGCCGCAAGTCAATCCCTATATGGGCGTACCTTACACCGCCCGCCATCCCACCAAGTACACCCTTTTTTGATGTCCTGCGATATCCACCAATACCACCGCCGGCCCCGCCTGAATTTGCCTCGAACTCTGTCACAGCTGCAACGACCAACAGTTCCGCCCCTTCAATACGGTGCATTCGCGCGGCGGTTCCTCTGCGAACTAAACCAGATTGTCCCAGGCTTTGCTCTTCAATTAAAGCGTCAAAGTTTTGTCGCTCTAAAACGATATATCGTCCGGTGTTGACCAAAGCGGTGGCCAATTGGTCCGCCATTCCATTACCCTTCGCCCTACTGTACCAACCCACTCTTGTTTTGTCCGTAAACCGGGCGACGGCAACACGTGCTTTTGGCCCATTATAGGCAATGGATCTTGCCTGGTTAATATCAACACCGCCACTCTGATTTGTAGTGCTTGTTCTGACACCGGCAAATTGCCCCAAACAACCAGAAAGAAGGATCGTTAACAAGAGCAGCAAAAGAAAAAAACGCAAATTCTGATTTATCAGTATTGAATTCATCTTCTCTCTCCTAAATTGCTAATGCTTTATTTCAACCATTCTTCGAGGTCTGCTATTTTTAATCTTTCTCATTCTGGTCTTTTTAAGAGTTAAACTGATCAGGCTACCAAGTTAGATTTACAAACACAGAGACTATTATCTATGGAAGTTGAAATACCCACATCTTAGTAGACTGTTGAAAAACAAGATCAGTCCAACCTGCTATATTTGTTAATGGCTTATTTCGTAATTTACGAAGAAGGCTATAAGTATATAGACATAGAAGGTCAAACGAGTCTTATGCATAAGCGTTATCGAGTGTGCTATGTCAAAACACTTTCGGCCTTATTAGTAATTTTATTTTTTCTGCAATTTTTCTCGGATATTTAAAAGCTTCTAAATCCTTTTTAACTTTTAAAATTCTCTTTTGGCCTCTGTCTTGGTTAAACCAGCTAAAGATTGTGCGTTCGAGTCATATTGCTTATTATACAGCTGTAGCCAAGTGACCTTTTTCATTTAACCTAATATTTCTTTTACTCGTTTACGAATTTTCATACACGTATGATATTCTTAGTGACATTTTGTTTAACCATCAGTGGTTGAATTTTTCTTTTGGGCAACATGAGTCGCCATATTTGCTTGACGGATCCCATCAACAAAACTTCTGTTATTATAGCCTTTATGAGCTCCCCGTTTCACCGGATCGTCGCCAGGGACATCTCCCGTTATCTACAAGGTTGCATTAGGTTTCACGGTGTCGGTTTCTTTAGTTGTTTGTGCATTAACGAAAAGACCATTTCTGTTTTTCATTAATACATTCCCAATCCATCAGAGTTTATTTTTTGTCTTTTTTCAAATAAATCTATCAAATTTATTACACATAACTAATATTAGGCAATTTATATGCCAATATATTTTATATACTACTTTTAAGCATAATATAAATTATTTTATTTGGTTAAAATACCTTTAACTTTTTTGATCGTAAGAATATTACAAATTAAGTGAAACGTTACTGAATAAAACGTAATCAGCATTACGTTTAAAAATTTGCAGTCAGATAGACCACACTAGATATTCATAATGAGACGAGAAGGTCCAATCGAGTAGCCGGAGGCTTTTCACAGCTGGCCCCACCCCATTTATCAAGTGGGCCTGCACAAGGCAATTCTCTGATACCACCGCCACCGAATCGTAGTCGGATAATGAAACTTTACAAATAGTTATTTGAAAGACAGTAGACCTTGATCTTTGAGCCATTTGTTTGTAATCTCAATTTTATTTGTCAGCGTCTTGGCAAGTTGAACGGGAGGTTTTGTTTTGCCCAAAGACCGGACTTGGCGCCTGCACGGATACCAACGCCATTAAATTTTAGATTTTTAACAATTATTATAGAATATTACGTTGATTTTAAGAGCTCGTTTTCTCAGAAACGCTTATTTTGGGTTCATATCGATGGCAAAGAGTGCCTCAAGAACCGCCAGGGATCGTTTTAAATTCTCAAAAGAAAAGACCTCCAT
>PDWJ01005979.1_pt1 | contig 15035 bp, 12 predicted proteins | sample 1430881 | NCBI WGS metagenome assembly PDWJ01 (sample SAMN01162460, study PRJNA174530) | Oral metagenome, whole genome shotgun sequencing project. | biome: Marine environment; feature: Marine mammal; material: Swab sample of the gingival sulcus; isolation source: swab sample of gingival sulcus... | reverse complement strand
TGATCGCGGCCGTGGGGCTCAGCGGGCTGGCGTCGGTGTCCGACGCGGAGGCGCGGCCGAGGCGCGGAGATCAGCTCGCCCTGGCGGGCTACAGGGTGATGGTGGAGCCCGAGATTGTCGAGGACTTCGAAGGTCAGCTGGTGACTCGCGCGTTGACCTGGAAGCTACGAGCCGTCTACCTCACCCCCGGCGGCCACGAGGTCCTGGCGCGCGTGCGGCCCCAGCGCGGCGAGCGCGGCGTGGCCCGAGACACCGATGTGCGCGTGGACCGGGCGTGGGAGCGGGCCGACTACCCCCGCCAGAGCCGGCTCTTCGCGAGCTACCGCAAGGCCAAGCGCCGCTTCGACGGGCTGCGCCGCTCGCCGGACATCACGCTCCTCGAGGACGCGGAGGTCGTGTTCGATGGCCCGGCCGCGGGCGTCCACGTCGACGGCCTCGGCGGCAGCGTCCACATCGACGGCCCCGGCGGCAGCGTCCACGTCGGCGGCGGGCATCTCACCGATCCCCAGCCCCAGCCCCCGCCGCCGGCCCTGCCCCCCGTGCCCGTCGGCCCGACCTGCGACGAGGTCCTGCTCGAGCTGGGGCACCACCCGAGCCACCTCGACAGCTGCCGCGGCGTGGACGACCTCTGCGCGGTGACGCTCCTGCGCAAGGGGCACCACCCGAACCACCTCGACAGCTGCAGGGGTGTCGAGGCGAGCTGCGCGGTCCAGCTCCTCGAGGCGGGGCACCACCCGAACCACCTCGACAACTGCACGCCGGATCTGTCGCCGCTGTGCGTCAGGGCGCTCTTCGCCGCGGGGCACCACCCGAACCACCTCGACAGCTGCCGCGGCGTCGACGACGTCTGCGCGGAGACGCTGCTGCGCAAGGGGCAGCACCCCAACCTGCTCGACAACTGCCGGCGTCGGTAGCGGTCCGCCGCGGGCACGGGCGGCCGCCGCGGCGGGGAGTTTTCGCCTCGCGTCGGTTGGGCTAGGGTTCGCAGTCCACTTCACCGGCGCGAGGGGACATGATCAGGATGCGATTCGAGCTCACCGGGCTGGCGGCGGCGGCGCTGCTGCTCGCCGGCGGCTGTGGCGGCGAGGGCCGGCAGCGTCCGGCGCCAGCGCCGGGCCCGGGCGCTGTGCGGGCGGCGGCTCCGAGGTCCGAGGCGGTCACGGACGTCGCCGCGATGGAGGTCCTCGACCTCGACGGGCTCAGGGCCGACATCGCCGCGTCCGGCGCCAAGGTCACCGTCGTCGCCCTATGGGCCACCTGGTGCGCCCCCTGCATCGAGGAGATGCCGGGGCTGTCGCGCTTCTACGAGGCCCACAGGGCCGAGGGGCTCAGGGTCGTGGGGCTGTGCACCGACGATCGGGCCGACATGGACGAGCAGATCCAAGAGGTCCTCGACAAGGCCAAGGTCGCTTACAAGCAGGCGCTGTTGAAGCCGGGCTCCGAGGCGGCCTTCTTTGAGGCGCTCGGCCATCGGTGGGACGGACAGCTCCCCAAGACCGTCGTCTTCGACGCGACGGGCCGGGAGCTCGCGTACCTGCCGGCGGCCGTCGACGACAAGGTGCTCGCCGACAAGGTGGCGCCGCTGTTGCAGCGCCCATAGCCGCCGGGACGGTCGGGCTGTGGCTGCCGAGCGCCTCGAGCACGTGCTGCTGAGCGACGTCCACCTCAGCGAGGTCGTGTCGCCCCCGGCGCCCGGCTGGTTCGAGTACAAGGCGGCTCCGGCGGCTCAGGACGACGATCTCGTCGCGTTCCTGACGTCGATCGAGCGGCGCCGCCCCGAGGCCTTCGCCGCCACCGAGGTGGTCTTCAACGGAGACACCTTCGACTTCGATCTCGTCTACTCGGGCCCCGAGGGGGTCAAGGTGCCCAAGGGCGGGCTGCCGCCGACGCTCGCGGCCTCGATCTATAAGATGGGGCGCATCCTCGACGACCACCCGCGCTTCGTCCGGGGCCTGTCGGGGTTCCTCGCCCGCGGCAACCGGGTGGTCTTCGTGATGGGCAACCACGACCGCGAGCTGAGCTTCCCCGAGGTCCGCGAGGTCTTGCGGGCGCGGCTGGCGGCGGCGGCGCCGGCGGGGCAGGGCGCGCGGGTGGCCGGGGCCATCGCCTTCGAGCCCTGGTTCGTGCTCCGGCCGGGGGTGCTCTTCGCCGAGCACGGCCAGCAGTACGACTCGACGTGCAGCTACCGGGACGTCTTGCGGCCGCTGATCCCGGCGGACCAGGCCCACCCGCCCGAGCTGGAGATGCCGCTCGGCTCGGTGGTGGGTCGCCACATGCTGAGCCGGCTAGGGACCTTCAACCCCTTCAACGACGAGAGCTTCATCCTGTCGTTCGGCCAGTACATGAAGCACTTCTTTCGCCACTACTGGCCGCGCCGCCCGTTCTTTCGGGCCTACGGGGTGGCGACGTGGCTGACGCTCAGGGAGCTGTGGCGCCGGCGCCGGCGCTGGCTGCGGGCCGCGCGCGACGAGGACGCCGCGGCGCGCTACGCCGCCTACGCCGAGCGCCAGGCCGTGGACGACGGCTTCATCGCGCTGCTGGAGCGGCTGGGCTCGCCGCCCATCGCCGACCGGCCGCGGCACCTGATGCACGAGCTGTGGCTCGATCGCTTCGGCTTCATGTTCGTGGCGCTGCTGCTGCTCGGCGTCGGGGTCGCGCTCATCGAGACGGTCGCCCAGGGGCTGCTCCTGGTGGCGCTCGTGCCGGCCCTGGCGTTCGTCCTGCGGTCGATGGGCCGCGGCAGCCTCGCGCTCCAGGAGCGCTCGCGCTGGGGGCTGGTGGCCGAGCAGATCGCCCAGCGGCTGTCGGTGCCGGTCGTCGCCTTCGGCCACAGCCACCGGCCCGAGCGGCGCCCGCTCATCGGCGGCGGCCGCTACTACAACCTCGGCTCGTGGGCGCCGACGATCGAGTCAGACCGGGGCAGCACCCTGTGGCGCGCGCGGCGCTTCCTCATCGTGCGCGCGCCCGGACGCGGCCGCGTCTACGCGGTCTTCGGGCGCTGGGACCCCGATCGAAAGGACACGACGGGCTAGCCGGCGCGGTCGCCGGCGCGGCCGCTCCCCGGGGCCCGGCCCACCGCGACCAAACTGCGGTCAATCGACCCCACCGGGGAGAGTTGTCCTAGGGACTCGCCGGGGTCCGGGGCCCGCCCCGAGGCCCCTGTGGCGTCACGGATCGTCGTTTCCCCGCGAAACACGGCGGATCTCGATCCTGGCACGCGCCTTGCTTAGGAGAAAGGGCGTCGGGTCGTAATCGCGACCGCCCCCGAGACATTAGGCGGATAGAGATACAGAAACATCACTGGGACCGACCCCCCATAGCGCGAGCGACCCTCCTTACACCGACACAAGACGCCGACCACCCTGGTCGGCGTTTTTGTTTGTGCCCCCCCCAACGGGCATGTTCGATGAGCTTGGCCCGCCCAGGCTCGCGGCGTCACCTCAGCCCGGCGAGCCGCCCAGCGCGGACCCGCGCGCCGGGTGGTGTGGCGAGGGGGAGCGCGGGGATCACCCGCGGCCCCCATGTTCGATCTCCGGCGCCGCCGCGTGAGCGTTTACAGGCCGGCCGCGAGGCTCGAAGATACGGCGCGATGGCACCTCACGACGTTCGCGCGCAGAACATCCAGGCGGTCTTGTGGGACCTCGACGGGACCTTGGTCCGCTCGGACAGGCTCCACCGGGACCTCGAGCGCGAGGTCCTCGCCGGCTATGGCGTCGCGCTGTCGGCCGCGGCTCAGGCTGCCTGGGTCGGCGAGCCCACCCGGGCGGTCTTCACGCGGCTGCTGAGCGCGCGCGGGCTGGGCGCCAAGGTCGACGAGGCGCTCGCCCGCAAGCGCGCGGCCGCGCCCGAGCGGATCCTGAGGCGGGCGCTGCCGGTGCGCGGGATCGAGCAGGTGCTCGGCGACATCCCGGCGCGGACCCACCGCTTCGCGCTCGTGACCTCGGCCGAGGGCTATCTGGCGCGCGGGCTCCTCGAGCGCTTTGGGTGGGCCTGGCGCTTTGAGGCGGTCGTGACCGCGGACGACGTCGAGCGGCCCAAGCCCGATCCTCAGCCCTATCGGCTCGCGTGCGAGCGGCTGGGGCTGTCGCCCGCGCGGGCCCTCGTCGTCGAGGACGCGCCCCACGGCGTCAGGGCGGCCAAGGCGGCGGGCTGCCGGGTCGCGGCGCTCCCTGGGACCTTCGAGGCCCCAGCCCTGGCAGAGGCCGACTTCCTGTTGAGCAACGTCGGCGCCGTCGTCGGCCTGCTCGGCGTCCTGGGATAGGGGCGGCGGGGCGTCGCGGCGCGGGGTCGGAGCGGTGGTGGAACGCGCGCGGCGACCCGGCACGCGGCCGCTGGACCGCTTGGAATACCGGCCGTAGGTCCTTGACAAGGCGCGGTGAACTCACTTGCGACGACCCGACCGCCTCTCTATAGTCCGCCGACCATGATCGCACCGAGCGCCTCTTGCCCAGGGCGCCCCCCCCGGCGCGGGCGGGCGCGTCCCCAAGAGAGCGCAAGAGCTCCTAGTTGATTTCAATGGGCTCAGCCCTTTCCCTTGGTATTCCATTGCGGCTCTGAAGAGTCAGGAGAGTGAGATGCGTAGATTTTTGTGGACCAGCGGGGCCGTCGCGGCGGTCTTCGCCCTGGGCGTGACCGCCTGTGACAGCGACGAAGGCACGACCGGCGAGGCCGACACCGTGACCGTCGAGGACACCAGCGTCACCGGCAGCGACACGGCCGTCGCTCAGGACACCGCCGAGCAGGACACCGCCCCCGTCGATCCCTGCGATCCCAACCCCTGCACGACCCCGCCGGCCGACGTCTGCAACAGCGACGCCACGGGCGTCATCAGCCACGCAAGCCCCGGCACCTGCACCGACAACGCCGGCGCCGCCGAGTGCGCCTACACCCCCAGCGAGACGGCCTGTGGTACCGGCGAGATCTGCTCGACGACCACCGCCGAGTGCCTCGCCGCCGGCGACCCCTGCGACTACGTCTACGACGAAAAGGTCAGCGTGGTGACCCACCTCGCCCTCGGTGGCAAGGCGGGCGCGGACGATGAGTGCTGCTTCGACTTCGACGATGACGGTGTGATCGACAACATGTTCGGCGCCGCCCTGGGTGCTTTGTCCGCCCTTGTCGATGTTGACGGCATCCTGCAGGAGCAGCTGGCCAAAGGGAGCCTGATCATCCTCCTCGAGACCGTGGGCGTCGACAGCGTCTCGGACGATGACGCCGTGAGCATCAACGGCTTCATCGGCGCCGACGCCGACGACGACCCGGCCAACAACCTGACGGGCTCGGGCTCCTTCATGGTCGCCACCACGAGCTTCAAGGACGGCACCCGGGCGCCTCGCTCTTCGCCCTGAACCTGCCCCTGTTCGACGGCGTCGACCTGTCCCTGACCATCACCGACACCTCGGTCGAATCCGTCGTTGCGACCGGCACCAACGGAGTGGGCCTCAGCATGGACGGCTCGGAGGTCGACGGCGACGGCGTCACCTACGGCGCCAAGCTCGGCGGTGTTGTGAAGAGGAGCGAGCTGTTCGCTGCGCTTGATGCCTACATGGGGAGCTCCTGCGCCGTGCTCAACACCGACAACGGCAAGTTCATCACGGACGATGGGAAGTGCCCGAAGGAAGGCGTTGACCTCAGCGGTTGCGAGGAGGGTGGCCCCGCCGCGATGGTGAATCAGTGGTGCGAGGCCGCATTCGTTGTCCTCAAGCCTGACATCGACACCGACGACGACGGCGAGGCGGAAGCCTACTCTGTGGGCCTTCGCCTCAAGGCGGACAGCGCCACGATCGTGGGCACCGAGGGCTGCCCCGCGGAGTAGCTCCCCAAGAGGTTCGAGACGAAGGCCCCGCATCGCAATCGATGTGGGGCCTTCGTCGTTCTGGGCCTACTCGAACGGGACATCGGGCGGCGGCATCGTGCCCGCGGAGGCCCCATAGTGCACGTCGTCGCCGTAGCCGAGCATGCCGTCGTTGCCCCAGCACTTCAACGCGCCCGTATTGAGCAGTGCGCAGGTCATGCCACCTGACCACTGATCGTGCATCGTGATGGCGGCAGCGGTGCCGCCAATGCTCACAAGCGGCTGGGTGTCGGCGTAGAGGATGCCAACGTCGTTAGTGTTCTCGTAGCCGAGCACGCCGGCCCAGCCGGACCCCCAGCACTTAATACCGCCACTCGAAAGCAACGCGCATGAAGCGCGCCTGCCGGAAGTAATGTCAATCGCTTGTGCTGCGAGGTCGACGCTCTTGATCCCGTCGAGCTCTTCGTCGAGCTTGCCCCAGCAACGCACACTGCCGCTCGGCGTTACGGCACAGGTATGACTGAGTCCAGCGGCGACGTGAGCAAGGAGGACCGTGAGCGGAACGTCTCCGGCCGTCGCAGGCGACTCGTCGTCACCGATATTCTCGGTGACGCCGGGGTATCCGAGGCGACCGAGGCTGTGGGAGCCCCAGCATCGGACTCGCTGTGTAGAGGTCAGGACACATGTGTGCTTGATGCCAGCAGTGACGGCCGAAACTGGCACGCCAACGTCCACGAGTGGGACGTCGCCTGCGGACTCGTCATCACCAACATCGTCGTCAGTCCCAAGGCCCAGTGCGCCCTCTTGGTTCACGCCCCAGCACCTAAGGCCCCCGGTGTTGAGAACGGCGCAGACATGCCCTGGGGCGACGGAGATGTCGGTCGCCGGGGCTCCGAGCGGAAGGTCCGGGGACGCCGTTGGGTCAGAGGCCGAGTGGGCGATGGATCCATACCCCAACATCGGGATCTCGATCTCACTCAAGCCCCAGCAGCGGACCCCTCCATCAACGAACCTCAGGCACTTGTAGCCGAAGCCCGCTCCAGCCTCGGCGACGTCGCGTCCGGGAAAGACCCAGTGCTCCCCGTCGGCGGCGGTGTCGTCGCTTCCACCCCAGCAGCGGACCTCGCCGTGTACGACCAGACAGGTCCCGCCGAAGCCGACGGTGACACTGCGCGGCTTACACTCGGCCTGGCGGCAAAAGCCCGGCTGGCCGTCGCCGGCGTCGCAGGCGGTGTCGACGGGCGCCAGCGGCGTCGAGCATTGCCCCGTGTCGGCGTCGCAGGTGCCGGCCGCGTGGCACTGGGTCAGGGGGGCGCAGGTCGTCCAGTCGTAGCCCCGACAGGCCCCGGAGTGGCAGCGATCCGTCGCGCTGCAGGCGTCGCCGTCGTCGCAGCTCGTCCCGTCGGCCGCGCTGTGGAGCTCGCAGCTGTTTAGCTGCGTGTCGCAGTAGCTGACCATGCACTCGACATTCGAGGGAGGGCACACGACCGGATCGAGGTCCTCACACTCTCCGTTTTCGTTGCAAAGGACGCCGTCAAAGCAGGGCTTCAGTGGGCAGTCGTCGTCCGTGACGCATTGGCAGGCGCTCGAGTCGAGGACACAGCCCTGCAGGCCCTCCTCGACGCAGCTGGCCGTCTGGCAGGGCTTGTCGGCGGCGCAGACGACGTCGCTGCCCGCGCAGATGCCGTCCTCGCAATGGTCGCCCTCGGTGCAGACCAGACCGTCGTCGCAGCTCGTCCCGTCGGGGGCGTTGGCCGTCGACGGGGCGCAGGTATAGGTCTGCGGGTGACAGAGCTCGGCCCCGTTGCAGATGAAGGGGTCGGCGCAGTCGCTGTCGTGCTGACACTCGCACTGGTCGGTTGGTGTGAAGACGCACTCCCCCATCGCCTCGTCGCAGGCGTCGACCGTGCACGCCACGTCGTCGTCGCAGACGAGCTGCGCGCCGCCGCAGACCCCGGCGTCACAGCGGTCGTTGGTCGTGCAGCTGACGCCGTCGTCACAGGGGGTGCCGGTCAGGGCCTCGGCGACGCACTGGCCGTCGTCGCCACACACGCCCTGATAGCAGACGGCGTCGAGGTGCGCGCAGTCGCTCGGCTGAGCGCACCCCGGGGCGCCGGTGTCGGTCGGTTCTCCGTCCTGGGAGACCTCGGTGTCGGGCGAACTGCTGGCGGTGTCCGGCTCTGTCGAGGTTGAGTCGACGGCGCTGGTCGAGTCCAGCGCGACGTCCTCGCGAACGAGAGGGTCGGGGAAACAGGCGGCCAGGCCGAGGGCCGTGAAGAGCAGGCAGAGGCGAGGGGATGGGGTCATGGGAGCTCGCGTTGTCATGGGGAGAGGACTTCCTTGGCTTCGGCCGGTCGTGCGGGCCACGTCAGCACCGATCAAGCCGACTCGGTGGACCGCCTGTCCAATCAGCGCACAGTGCAATGCCCGTGCCGTGCACCAGCGATCCCGTCGGCGCCGTGGCTTCAGGCGATTGCGCCGCGCACCACCCTCGCCGCTGGGGCCCGCGGTCCCCACCTCGGGGGCGGATCACCCCAGCGGTCGGCGGGTTCGGCGATCAACGCTCGCGTCCGCTGGCCGCCGCCGCTATCATCGCGCGTGTCCGCAGACCCCTAGGAGCCTCGATGCAGCGACGACATCTGACCCTGGCGCGCGGCGCCGCCCTCGTGGCCGCCCTCGCGCTCGCCGCCTGCAGCCAGCGCGCCGCAGACGCTCCCGCGGGCGCGGCCGCGGACCCCGACGCCGCAAAGGCCTCTGGGAACGCCGCCCCCGACAAGCTCACCGCCGACACCCGGCTCGCGTTCGTCCACACGGCCAACCTCGTGGGCGAGCTCGAGCCCTGTGGTTGAAAGTCCAACCAACTTGGCGGTCTTGCCAGGAAAGCGACAGTCGTGAGCGAGCGCGCGTCCTCCGACGCTTGGGACGCGATGCTGATGTTCGACGTGGGCGACACCTTTGTCCCCACCTACCACCTGCCCGAGCACCGGCGGGCCGACGCCGTGGCGACGGCCGAGTTCATCGTGGGCGAGCTCAACCGCGCGGGCCTGGCCGCCATGACGCTGGGCGATCGCGATCTGGCGCTCGGGCGAAAGGCCCTCGAGGCGCTGGCCAAGCGGGCCGAGTTCCCCATCGTCGCCGCCAACCTGGTCGACTCGGCCACGCGAGCGCCCATCTTCGACCCGGGCGTGATCGTCGAGGCCGGCGGCGTCAAGGTCGGCGTGATCGGCCTCATGTCCGCGGCGGCCGCGCTGCGCGTGCTCAAGCCCACCGCAGGTGCCCAGGCCGATCTCCTCGTCACCGATCCCGCGGCCGCGGCCGCGGCCACCGCCGCCGAGCTCACGGCCAAGGGCGCGCAGCTCCTCGTCGCCCTCAGCCACCTTGGCGAGCCCGAGCAGGCCCAGGTCGCCGCGGCCGTGCCCAAGCTCCGGCTCTTCCTCGGTGGGCAGTCGGCCTCGGCCCGGGGTGAGACCCGGGCCGTCGGCGACGCCGTCGCCGTCGGCGGGGGCCAAAAGGGCAAGTACGTCGCCATCACCCCCCTCCACCTCCTCGCCGCCAACGGCGCCGGCGGAGCGCTCGTCGACCGCGAGGCGAAGGCCCGCGCCGAGCGCCGGCTCGAGCGCGCCGAGCGCCGGGTGAGGCGCCTGGAGGAGCGGCTGGCCAAGGCCAAGGCGCCCAAGACAAAGGGCGCGGAGCCCCCCGACGCGGGCGCGAGCAGCCAGCGGCCCGCCCGGCGCTCTCCGGCGGAGATGACCCAGCGCCAGCTCGCCTCCGCGCGCGCTCAGTTCGAGGCCGTCAGGCGGGAGCTCGAGGGGCTGCCGGCGGTGGACGGATCGGCCAACTGGGTGGCCCACGAGATGGTGCCCCTGAGCAAGAAGGTCGCCGACGACGCCGAGGTCAAGGCCGCCGTCGACGCGTTCCTCGCCGCTCACCCGAGCGCGTCACCTGCGTCGAGAGCGAGGCCGCGAGGCCGCGCCGCGCCCAAGGCGCCAGGCTCCAGGCCGCGCCAGATCAAGCGCCGGCCGCCCGGCACGCGCCGGCCGCCCGCGACGGGCCGCTGAGCCCGCGGCGGTCGCGGCCCCCCCGATGAAGGCCGCCCTCGCCGCTGACGACGCGGCGAGGGCGGCGGCGTCTCGGCACCGCGCAGGCCTCAGTCGTCGAAGATGGCGCGGATGTCGTCCATCGTCAGGGGGCTGCCCCCGATGGCCTCGGAGGCCGTGGAAACCACCGAGTTGAAGAGCTCCTTCTTGCGCTCCTGAAGCTCGATGATCTTCTCCTCGACAGTGTTCTCCGCGACGAGCTTGTAGACGAGCACCGGCCGCGTCTGCCCGATGCGGTGGGCCCGATCGGTGGCCTGATCCTCCACGGCCGGGTTCCACCATGGGTCCATGTGGATGACGTAGTCGGCGCTCGTGAGGTTGAGCCCGGTGCCGCCAGCCTTGAGGCTGATGAGGAAGACCGGCGGCCCATCGGGCTTGTTGAACCCGTCGACCAGCGCCTGCCGGTTGCGGGTCCGCCCGTCGAGGTAGAAGTAGCCGATGTCGCTCTCGTCCAGCCACCTGCGCAGGATCTTGAGGTGCGAGGTGAACTGGCTGAAGACCAACAGGCGGTGCTCCTCGGCGACCGCCTCCTCGATGATCTCGTGGATGACGTCGTGCTTGGACGAGTCGGTGACGCCCTTGGCGATGTCGAGCTTGACGAGCTCGGGATGACAGGCGACCTGGCGCAGCTTCAAGAGCGCGTCGAGGATGGTCACCGTGCTCCCGCCGACGCCCTTGTCCTTGATGGACCTCATCACCCGCTGCTTGGCCAGCTTTCGGACCTCGTCGTAGAGCGTCTGCTGGGCCCCCGACAGCGGCATCTTGATGAGCTGTTCGGTCTTCGGAGGCAGCTCCGTGGCTACCTCGTCCTTGACCCGGCGGAGCATGAAGGGCTGCACCTTGATGCGCAGACCCTCGACGTCCTCGGGGGTCTCGGCCCCCGAGCGGACGTAGCGCGCTTTGAAGTTCTTCTTCTCGTCGAGGAAGCCCGGCATCAGGAAGTCGAAGACCGACCACAGCTCGAGCAGCGAGTTCTCGAGCGGCGTACCGGTCAGCGCCAGGCGGTGGCGGGCCTTGAGCTTCTTGGCCGCTGCGGCGGTCTGGCTGTCGGGGTTCTTGATGTACTGCGCCTCGTCCAAGATGACCGCGTGCCAGACGCGGCGCTGCAGGCGGGCGAGGTCCATCCGCAGCAGTGAGTACGTCGTGACGACGAGGTTGGCCTTCTTGACCTTGGGGTACAGCTTGTCCCGGTTGGGGCCGGTGAGCTTGATCGACGTCAGGTCGGGCGTGAACCGCTCGGCCTCGGCGATCCAGTTCGAGGCCACGGACGTCGGGCAGACCACCAGGGTCGGGTGCTCGGCCGGCTCCTCGCCCTGGTACTCCGACAGCATCCAGGTCAACGCCTGGATGGTCTTTCCCAGGCCCATGTCGTCGGCCAAGATCCCGTGAAAGCCCGCTTCGGCCAAGAAATCCAGCCAGTCATAGCCGTGCTTTTGGTAGTGGCGCAGCTCGGCGTTGAGCCCATCGGGCAGGGGCGCGTCCTCGAGCCCGTTGAAGTTGCGCAGCCGCGCGGACAGGCGGTGCCAGTCGTCGTCGGCCTCGACGGGCGCGTCGCCGACGAGGGCGTCGAGCACCGGCGCGTGGTAGCGCGGGACCCGCCCGATGCCGCCCGAGAGCAGGATCTGAGGCAGCTCCATGGCTACCTGGAGGTGGCGCGTGACCCACTCGTCGGGGAGCAGCGCCAGGGTGCCATCCCTAAGCGTCAGGTAGCGGCGCTTGTTCTGATAGAGCTGCAGCAACGCATCGAGCCCGTAGCGCGAGTCCTCGACGACGATCTCTAGGCTCACGTCGAACCAGTCGAGGCCGCTCTTGATGGTGCCGACGAGCCGGGGCTCGAGGTGGCGCGTCCGGAAGCGCTGCAGGCGCTCGCGCCCGAGCACCATCCACTCCTGCTCGAGGCTCGCGAGGTGGTCCTCGAGGAAGGCCAGGGCCGCGGGGGTGTCGAGCAGGAAGGTGCCCGGAGAGGCCACGACCGGGAGCCCGGCCTCGCGCGCGACGTCGAGGGCGCGGCGCTCGTGATCGAGGTCGCGCATCAAGAACAGCGGGTCGTGGCCGTCGGGCGCGCGCAGGACGCCCGGCGCCGACTCGCTCATCACCTGGAGCTCCACCGGGTCGCCGTAGCGGAAGGACAGCTGGACCTTCAGGTTCTCGCCGTCCTCGCCCAGGATCAGCAGCGGCTCCGGCGAGTGGACGTCGGGCAGGACGCCGGGGTCGGCCTCGACCCGGATGAGGTCGCGCATCCGGCGCAGGCCCCGCTCCAAGAAGGTGGGGACCTCGCGCAGCGGCATGCGGGCCTGCTTGCGCGACAGCCCGAAGACGATCGCCCCGATCCCGGGCCCGCCGAGCATGGGCATCAGCGTCTGGTCACCGTCGAAGAGCCAGTAGGCGCCTGGCTCGCCGGCCACCCGCGCGCGCTTGTCCAATGTCCGGCGCTTGCCGTTGACGATGATCTGGATCTTGAGGGACAGCCCCTGGTTCTTCAGGGAGTCGACGCGCACCCGGGGCCGGACGGCGTCGAGGCGCACGTTCACGCGGCGGTCGCCATCCCCGATGTACACCTCCTGCACGCGGGACAGCGCCCGTAGGAAGATGTCCAGGTTGCCGTTGGCGGCCTCGAGGCGCTCCGGATCCTCGTCGTCGGGGTCGAGCAGGCCCGCCATGCGAGCCGCGACCGCCTCCTCGGGTCGGCGCAGGTTCAGGGAGCCGGGCTCCTCGATCAGCGCGCGCCGCAGCTGCGCGGCCAACAGCGGCCGCTCGGCCCCGCGGCCCCGCTTGGTGAAGCGCGAGCGAAGCGCGCGCGCCGCGAGCAGGTCGTCAGGGGTCATCGGCAGGTCGAGCCTGACCACCAACCTGTCCTCAGCTTCGTCCACACCCGTGACTTCGGCGGCGATCTCTTCCGCTTCATCGAGGATCCGACCCCAACCCGCGCTCTCGGCCTGCCGGAGCGTCGGGTCGGCGAGGGCTGCCAGAGCGAGCGCGACACTGTGCTTGCAGATGCCGTGCTTGAAGGGGCAGGAGCACTCCCAGCGGCTGACCGTCGCGTCTTTCGGCGAGAGCTGGAGGCGGATGTGATAGTCTTCACGCCCGCTTCCGGTCACAACGCCCACGACATCATCACCGTCGCGGCGAGCCTCAGCGACCCGACCGCTCTGGAAGTACTGACGTCCTCGAGTGAAGGTCTTCTGACCGACCTGCTTTCGCAGCTTACGGGTGCGGAGCGACTCGATGTCGACCGCGAGCACCATACGTGGTCCCGTTCGTTAACAGACCATCAAATGCGCCGCAAGATGAATCACGACGCCCGAAAAGAGGTGAGGGGGGAGACGGGCGGTACCGCCTCCCCCCTCGGACCCGATCCTGGTCGGGGCGACAGGACTTGAACCTGCGACCCCTTGACCCCCAGTCAAGTGCGCTACCAGACTGCGCCACGCCCCGCCGAGGGATCGGGTGAAGTAACTTGGCTTACATGTTCAGGGCGTTCTTCAAGACCTGCGAGGGCTTGAAGGTGAGCACCCTGCGGGCGGAGATCATGATCTCTTCGCCCGTCTGCGGGTTCCGGCCGACACGCGCTTTCTTCTCGCGCACGATGAAGTTGCCGAAGCCGCTGATCTTGATCTTGCTACCACGACCGAGGGTCTCTTTCATCGTCTCGAAGACGCTCTCGACGAGCTCGGCCGACTCCTTCTTCGAGAAGCCGTCGAGCCGGTCGTAGACGGCCTCGACCAGGTCGGCTTTCGTCATCCTCTCAACGCTCCTCGTGACCTCTAGGATGCCCGGCGGGCGAACGCGACGAGCTGCGCGAAGCCAGCAGGATCGTGGACCGCGATGTCAGCGAGGACCTTGCGGTCGAGGCCTGCGCCCTGACTCGAGAGCCCGTGGATGAGCTCGCCGTACTTGCTGCCATTGATGCGGGCGGCCGCGTTGATACGCGAGATCCACAGGGCGCGGAAGGTGCGCTTCTTCTGGCGGCGATCGCGGTAGGCGTAGGCCCAGCTGCGGTAGACGGCGTTCTTCGCCGTGCGGAACAGCTTGCTCCGGCCACCGCGGTAGCCTTTCGCCGCCTTCAAGATCTTGTTGCGGCGACGGCGCGCCTTGAAGCCGCGCTTGACGCGAGACATGGGACTATCCTCCGTACTCAGCCGTAGGGCAGCAGCCGACGAATGTTGGGTGCGTCAGCCTGATCGACGTATCCACCCTTACGAAGCTTGCGCTTACGCTTGCGCGACTTCTTGGTCAGGATGTGGCCGCGGTAGGCCGAGTTACGCCGGATCTTGCCGCTGGCCGTGAAGCGGAACCGCTTTGCGGCTCCGCGGTGCGTCTTGATCTTTGGCATTGGACTCCTCCAGCCCTGAGGCCAGAGCGGTTTCACGTGCAGACCCAGTCATACACTCTCAGAGCCGGGCCTCTGGTCGGGAAGGCCCGCCAGCGACAAGCTGACGGGCCTTCTCTTGGTAGGCACGGGCGGGATTGAACCGCCGACCCCTACCGCGTCAAGGTAGTGCTCTCCCACTGAGCTACGTGCCTATATGGGACCGCCTCGGTGTGAGGCGCGGCGTAGTAAGTCGTATGACCGACCGGGTGTCAAGCCACTTTTTTGACCCGAGGGCGGGTGGCTCACGAGGCACAACGAGTTGCCTCGTCGAGCGGCCGGCGATTTAGCCCGGTCGGCGGGGGGCGTCAAGCGCAGTGTGAAACACGCGGCGTTTTCCTGGCGGCGCGGCGCCCGCTATCATCGTCGCTGCAGTAGCGAACGAGCGCGCGCCGAAGAGGCGACAGAGGGCGCGCCGAAGAGGCGACAGAGGACGATCGGATGGGCGACGGATGGCGAGGGGAGGGCGCGCCGCGGGGGCGGCGGGGCGGGGGCTTGAGGCCCTTGTCGGCGGTCGTCCCCGCGCGCCGCTCGGCGGCGGTGGCGTGGCGCGATCTCGTCGGGGGCCCGCTCGCCGAGGTGACGGCCCTCGTCGGGCTTCGCGACGGCGTGATCGTCGTCGCGGCCGCGAACGAAGCGGCGCGGCGGGAGATCGTGGCCCGCGCCGGCGCCCTGGTCGGGGCGTTCAACCTGAACGCTGAGCGGCTGCGCGCCCCGGCGGCGTCGGCGTTGGAGTGCTTCATCGCGGATCGCTTCCGGCCGGCGGTGGCGCGCG
>PDWJ01003474.1_pt1 | contig 15036 bp, 15 predicted proteins | sample 1430881 | NCBI WGS metagenome assembly PDWJ01 (sample SAMN01162460, study PRJNA174530) | Oral metagenome, whole genome shotgun sequencing project. | biome: Marine environment; feature: Marine mammal; material: Swab sample of the gingival sulcus; isolation source: swab sample of gingival sulcus... | reverse complement strand
CACCATGGCGATAATGCCGAATCCAAACGCCATGCGCACATGGTTGATGTCCGAGGTGGCATGGGCCATAATATCCCCGGTTTTGGTCTTGTCATAATACGACTGATCCAGGGCAAGCACATGTTCGTACAGGCTGTCCCGAATCTCCCGTTCCAGGCCACGGGCCGACCCCATGAGCAGAATCCGCCAACAATACCGCAACAGGGACATGAAAAGACCTAAGCCAGCAATGGTCAGGCACTGGATGAGCAATACATGGCGGTCAAATCCATCGGCAGCCAGGGTATTCACCGCTTGCTTGACAATCTGGGGGATCCCTAACTGGGCCATATCCACGGTAATCATACAGAGAATACCGACCAGAAGTTTTACAACGTTCTTTTTAAAATAAGGATAGATCAGTTCCACGTATCCGCTCCTGGGCCCAAAAGGCCGGCATACCTGTGGGTCATTTTAAATGAAAGCCCCATGTAACCCCCATTCGGTTCTTTCTATATTTGTTGTGGGCTGTGCCTGGGTATCAATCAGATGGTTAGACAGCGCCGATTTAGGGAAAGATAAACCATTGAGACTGCAATTTCAATGGTTGGGAAACGACGGTGAAGGGGGGAGATCAATTTGATTCGAAAGGGCGTTTCTGTTGACTGGCGACGATGCACCACCTTCCATTTTTAAAGGACCATGCAACAGGATATGGGGGGCATCAGCCTGCGGCAACTTTGGCGCTGGCCGGGCAGCAACTTTTGCTTGACATGGATTTCTCCTAATTCGTAAGATGTACCTTTTCAAATCATTTACGCAGGGGAACACATATGCTCAAGGATAAAAAAATAGGATTCATCGGAAGCGGGAACATGGGGGAGGCACTGGTCAGTGGCCTTGTATTGTCAAAGGCAGCCAAACCGGAAAATATTATCTGTTCAGATATCGATACCGAATTACTGGAAGAGGTACAAAAAAAATACAACATACACATTACAGGCAGCAATATAGAGGTTTGTGAAAAATCTGAGATCATCGTCTATGCAACAAAACCTCAAATTCTGGGTGCGGTACTCAAAGAAACGGCACCTGCCCTGGATAAATCCAAGCTGGTCATTTCCATTGCGGCAGGTGTCCCCCTGGCCGCCATCGCTGCCGGCTTGAATAAAGAACTGCGTCTGATACGGTCCATGCCCAATATCTGTGCCTTTGTTAAGGAGAGCGCCACGGCCATCGCCGCAGGTGAGTTTGTCCAGGATGGCGATGTGGCGCTGGCACGGGCTATTTTTGATTCCGTGGGTGAAACCGTCTTCATTCAGGAAAATGTGCTCATGGACGCATTTACCGGATTAAGTGGATCCGGTCCTGCCTATATTTTCACGATTGTAGATGCCTTGGCTGATGCGGGCGTTAAAATGGGACTCTCCAGAAAAAATTCCCTGTTTCTGTCTACCCAGACTGTTCTGGGTGCGGCCCGCCTGCTTCTGGATTCCAAGGAGCATCCCGGCCAGCTCAAAGACCGGGTGGCCTCTCCTGGCGGGACAGCCATTGCCGGTATCCATACTTTGGAACAGGGGGGGCTTCGCACCACATTGATCAACGCCGTCGAATCAGCATCCAAACGCGCCAAGGAATTGGGAGATATGATGGTTAAGGATTTTATGGCGAATGCCAAAAATGAAACGGACACAAAGGACTGATCATCCAATTGTCAAGACGTGTGACACATCACGGCCCATGAGTGATGTTCTGACAAAACAAAAATTTACGAGTTCTTGAATCTGCTTGCCTTTAAGCCGCCATCGGACACCGATATCATAATCTGTGCCCATTGACGTGCCTTGATGGCCCTTGATGGCGGCCTATCAGTTTTTCACTTTGGGAAGACTTCTATACGTTGAGTTCTTTTTGCAGCCAAGCCTTTATTTTTCCTTCCACTGCATAGACCCCTTTATGCTTTCCCATACCGTCTTTCATGAATTCTGTTTCCAGGTCTTCGGGCAACTGAAAACTGCCCAATTCTTCAGAATCAAATCCTTTTCTTCTGACCAGGATAACGACAGGGTGCTTTTTCCAGGTGTTGATCACAAAATAAACGGTTTCGTTATTATTGTCCCTGGAGTTGTAATAACTTTGTGCTCTCAAAGGTCCCCATTCCAGATGCAGGGCAATGGCTTCTTCGGGGGTCATATCCCAATCTACGGAATTTACCAGGTTGTGATTTTTTCGTATCTCATGAAGTCTCATATTTCCTCCATTTGGTTTTGGATTACATAAACTATTTTACGGTTCTTAGTATAAAGGTCAAGCAAAAGTCATGCCTGCTCAACAAAAATGATATTTATCATAATTTTAATGGGTTAAAAAACAAATGAAATGGAAGATGAAAGGTGAGACAAACAAGAGACAGCCGTTTAGAGACAATTTCGTCTCTAAACGGCTGTCTCGCCTTGTTTAATTAATAGTTTTCACACAAAATTTCAAAATACCCGGCAGGTTTTACACAGGCCGGGCAGGTTTCAGGTGCGGCAGTACCTGTGTGAAGATAACCGCAGTTCAGACAACGCCAGGTCTCTTCAGTGTTCCGGGAAAAACTGCGGTCCTGGGCAATATTATCTGCCAGGTGAAGAAATAATTTTTCATGGTGGTCTTCGGCCACAATAATGGCATGAAAGGTATCTGCCGCCCTGGCATATCCTTCTTCTTCAGCTTCATTCGCAAACCGGGCATACATATCCGTGCTGACATAATGTTCCAGTTCTGCCGAAGAGAGAAGGTTGGCATGGGTATTTTTGATCACTCCCGTTGGAAAGGAGCAGTTTACCGGCAGGTGCCCACCGTTGAAAAATTTAAAAAACCTCAGGGCATGTTCATACTCCTGGCCGGCAGTTTCTTTGAATAGTTTTGCAATTTGAATATACCCCTCTTCCCTGGCCTGGGTGGCAAAAAAATCATACCGGGTCCTGGCCTGGGCTTCTGCCGCAAATGAGGCATGAAGGTTTAGGGCCGTCTGGCTCTCCCTGAATTTACCCATGTGACACGCTACTCCTCAAGCTCGATGGCCTCGGCACCGCATTCTTCTGCAGCCTGGCGGACTACGTCTCTAAGATGGTCGGGAATGGGATCAATCTGAATCGTTGATTTCAGTTCATCTTCATCATATTTAAATACTTCAGGACAAAGATCGTTACAGTTTCTGTCCCCCATACAATTGCTGCTAATCGTCACTTTCATCGTAAAACCCCCTCCTTAAAAGTTAGTCGTACATGAAACCGCTTCGTGCCTGCCGAAAAAATATTCGGCAAGACACACCTTTAGTTGCAACATTACCGGTCACGAAAAATTTTTCACCCATTCCAGTACCCTTTCCGGAATATGTTTTTTTTCAATGACCTACTTCGTATGTAATTAGTTCTACCCGCCTATTTTTCGGCCCAATGATAGATGGGCCATACGGCTTGGCTAAAACAAATGCCACTTTCCTTTTAGCCATCCGCCGTATCGTGGATGATTATAATTCATCCATCAGCTTGCCTCAACTGGCCAGATGCGCCTTTTCTTCATTTGAAGACAGGATGTTCCCGATCAATCTTCGTCATCCTGCCTGCAATCTGGGGCAATGGGATTAGAACCGCACCAGGAATATGTGATTTTTCATACTCGCTGGGCTGGCGAACATCCAGACTGGTTACATTGTTTGCACCGGAATTGTCGATGCTGGCTTTGATTTCATGGAAATCAATGGTGTCCACCGGTGTGAAAGAACTGGCTCCGTTCCATAGCTGCCCCTTACCTGACCCTGTTATCAACCCAGAGATTTAAAACTTTTTTTGGACGCCCCACAGATGGGACAGCGCCAATCGTCGGGCAAGTCTTCAAACTTGGTTCCCTTTTTAATTTTTCCCTTTCTGTCTCCTCGGTCTGGGTCATAAATATAACCGCAATTTGTTACCTGACATTGATACATATCTTTGGGTTCTGCCATTTGTACTACCTCCTTAACTTATAATACATAATAAAAAACTTAAGACAAACACTGACGACTAGGCGCCTGCACGATGCCATTCAAAGACCACATAAGGTCTGTATTGGCGCTTGTCACCTGCCTTAAGCGCATACATAAACTACATTTATATTTTGTTAGTGCCTTACGCCTCAATTCCTGTAAAAAAAAACAAGGAAACAAGGAAATGAAGAGGGGCACATGGGTTGCGGGTTTCCCGCTTTAGTTACCATACTCAATACCAAAAAGCGATACGATAATTTGCCTGAAGCCGTATCCCCCCTGAATGAAGCATGCCACATTCAGGTACAAGACTGTTTCCTGTAGCCGGATATCAGTACATTCCTGTCTCACCGTCGCAGTGGGTGAAAGCGGGCATGAAAGGCCAAAACCCGCAACACTGACATCATTTCAATTGATTTTTCCTTTTTACTTTGACCATGGGCCTGGGTTACAGGGATTCAATTTGCTTTGGATCAGGAGTTGCCGCTTTGTATTCTGGGGTCATTGGGTGTCCCTGCACAATCGGGGGTATAACAGGTGTTATCCACAAAAGAACACTCCTTTTTGCATGACGGGCATTGTTCTGGCGGGGTATCATCTTCCAGGTTATAACCACAATTATTACACATCCAGCTTGTCATATGTTCTCTCCTTATTCACTAAACTCCAGGACCACTCCCAGAGGATTTAAATTGACTCAGGTGACCGCAGGCAAAAACCTATATTCACGTATATCCAATCATTCAAGATCCTATTCAAAATCCAATTCAAGATCCATGCCTGTTGCTAATTAAAATCTTATCCCCACACTTTTCCGGCCCGTTCAAGGCCGGGGTCATGGCCCAACGGACTTAGGCCATGATCAAAATAAAATCGCCCATTTCCTTGCTTTTTAAGTCGCCTTTGACGTGCCTTGCTGGTGACTTAAAAGTCAGCGTATCTGTGGCAGATTGAATTCTGATCATGGGCCTTACAATCGTGCAGCAGCGTTCCTTGCGGCCTGTATCATCCAGGCGTCGGCAATCACCAGTGCACTCATGCTTTCCACGATGGGAACTGCCCTGGCCACAACACAGGGATCGTGACGGCCTTTGGCCTCAAGCACCGTCTCTTTGCCGTTAAAATCCACTGTATTTTGTGCAAGTCCAATGGTGGCCGGTGGTTTAAAGGCCACTTTGAAATACACAGGCTCACCATTGGAAATACCCGCCTGAACGCCGCCGCTGTTATTCGTGCGTGTGCCCAATCCCGCACCTTTTTTCATAAAGGGATCGTTATGTGCGGACCCTGTCATTCGGGTCCCTGAAAAGCCAGACCCGATTTCAAATCCTTTGGTGGCCGGAATGGAGAGAATGGCATGGGCCAGCATGGCTTCCAGCTTATCAAATACAGGCTCTCCCAAACCCGGGGGCAGGTTGCGACATACACAGGACACCACACCGCCCAGAGAATCCTTACCTGCTTTGGCCGCCACCACAGCCGCTTCCATTTTCTGGGCCGCCTCAAGGTCCGGGCAGCGAATCATGGTGCGATCTACCGCCTCACGGGTCAGGGTCTCCATATCCGGTAATTGCGAGTCAACTGCCCCCACGCTGCTGACCCAGGCCACAATATCCACCCCCAGACCGTCTTTCAATAGGTTCTCCGCAATGGCCCCACCGCAGACCCGGCCAATGGTTTCCCGTGCAGAGGAGCGCCCACCGCCGGATGACGCCCGAATGCCGTATTTGGATTGATAGGTGAAATCCCCATGGGAAGGCCGGGGGATATCTGCCATGTCAGCGTAATCTCCGGGACGATGGTCTTTATTTGCTACAAACAAAGAGATGGGCGTCCCCAGGGTTTTTCCCCGCTCCGTGCCCGACTGAATGATCACCCGGTCCATTTCTTTTCGATCCGTAGAGAGATCACTTTGACCTGGGCGGCGGCGATCCAATTGGGCTTGAATCGTTTCTTCAGTCAATGCCATTCCCGGCGGACAGCCGTCCACAACCACGCCAACACCACGACAATGGGATTCTCCAAAGGTTGATATCTTAAACAGTTTTCCAAATGTACTGGACATCATTTTCTCCTGATATCTAACAATCGTTTCCATTCCCCCCAAAACTATCAGTAAAAAATGGGTAAAACGCAAGCTTTTTTTAGGGCGACCCATGGTGTTGCAGCGCTGTCGTGTATGCGTCATTCAGGTTTAAACACGACGCCTTGACAAGCGGTCTGGTATCTGGAATAGTCTCAAGTAACCGTCAAGTCAATATTCACTCTAGTCATAACAAATATACAGGAACGCGAATGAAACGAATTTGTGTCTATTGTGGCTCCAGCTCAGGAAATCATCCGGGGTATACAGCGGCGGCAAGGGCTCTGGGGCAGGCCATGCTTGAGAAAAAGATCGGTTTAGTCTATGGAGGAGCCCAGGTCGGGATCATGGGAAAGATTGCAGACACGGTGCTGGAAGGGGGCGGCGAGGTCATCGGGATCATCCCCAAATCCCTGGCAGATCGGGAGATTTACCACACAGGCCTTACGGCACTGAAGATCGTCAACTCCATGCATGAAAGAAAGACCATGATGGCTAAGCGAGCTGATGGGTTTATCGCCCTGCCCGGGGGACTGGGGACCCTGGAGGAAATTTTTGAGGTCCTGACCTGGGCGCAATTGGGATTTCACAATAAACCCTGCGCCCTGCTCAACGCCCTGGGGTATTATGACCACCTGTCCGCATTTCTTAACCACGCCCTGGACCAGGGCTTTGTCAATCCGGCCTCCCGGTCCCTTATCATCACCGAGGCGGATCCCATTCGTCTGATCCAACGGTTTGAATCATATACGCCTCCGGTAATCAACAAATGGGCCTGACCCATTAAACATGCAATTCGGCGGGTGTGTTACAACGGCAGCGTTTTTTTTCGGAGCCACGCCCTCACTTCAGGCGCCAGGGCCGGGGCAAGTGTTTCGTAAACCGTTTGATGATACGCATTCACCCACTGGATTTCAGCGTCTGTCATTAAGGAGGGGTCCATCAGGTTCCGCTCAAAATGGCAAAGGGTGATATTCTCAAATTTAAAGAAGTGGCCGAAATCGGTTGTTTCATCTTTGGAGACCAGCACCATGTTCTCCAGCCGGATGCCGTATTCCCCCTCCCGATAGAGGCCAGGCTCATTGGTGAGCAGCATCCCCGGTTTTAACGCCACATCCACAGGAAAGGGGCTGATCCGGGCCGGTCCTTCATGGACGCAAAGATAAAATCCCACCCCATGACCGGTGCCATGGCCAAAATCCAGGCCCTGCTGCCAGAGAAATTGACGGGCCAGGGTATCGATCTGATACCCCCGGGTCCCGGCGGGGAACCTTGCGGTGGCCACGGCAATATGCCCCTTGAGGACCAGGGTGTAATCTTTCATCTGTTTTTTGCTTGGGGTGCCCAGGTGAACGGTTCGGGTGATATCGGTGGTACCAGTGAGATAATTGCCACCGGAATCGGTCAGAAAGATCCCGTCCCGGGTCAATGGCATATTGTTTTCTTGGGTTGCCTTATAGTGACACATGGCCGAATGATCACTAAAGGCCATGATGGAATCAAAGGACACTTTGATAAAATCAGCCTGTTCTTTTCGAAATTCAAGCAGGGTTTCAGCAACGGACATCTCTGTCAGGGGGCTGGTTTCCTGGTCCAGCCAATGGAAAAAATTGACCATGGCGCACCCGTCTTTGATGGCGGTGTCACGGATATGGCCGATCTCTACGTCATTTTTAATACATTTCAGCTGGGTCGCAGGATTCTTTTTGTAAATCACCGTTACACTGGAACGGACCTGCCGGCAGAGATAATCGCTGACAACGTCCGGATCCATCAGCAATGTGTCGCCGTCTCCAAGTTCAGCCAGTGCCGCATCCACGGCCCCATAGTCCGCTATGACAATACCATCTCCTTCAAGGGCTGCCCGGATCGGATCGGAGAGTTTATCTGGATTGATGAACAATGTTGTCTCATCCATGGACACAAGTGCAAATGCCAAGGTGACAGGATTGGTGTGGGCATCTTCCCCGCGCAGGTTAAAGGTCCAGGCGATATCATCTAGGGCGGTCATTAAATGACATCTGGCACCATGCCCAACCATCAACTGCCGGATCTCTTTTAGCTTTTCGGTTCTTGTTTTCCCTGCGTAGACCGTGTCCAGAACAGATACCGGGGCCGACGGCATGGCAGGACGTCCCACCCAGATGCCAGAGATCAGGTCCAGCGAGGTATCCAGTTCAATGCCTTTGTTCGACAACAGCGTCCTGTACTTTTTTTCTTGATCCACGGAGACCAGCCTGCCGTCCATGGCAACCCGGCTGCCCTTTTCCAGGGTATCTGCAAGCCAGACCTGGAATTCAGGGACATTTGCCGCCCCCTGCCGAAACAACTCAAATTCATCCATCTGGGCGCGGGCCTGGATCCAATATCGAAAATCGGTCCATAACCCGGCCACCGAGGCTGTAACCACGGCGGTGCCCGCCGAGCCTGTAAATCCGGTCAGCCAGTGACGGGCATGCCAATGGTCTGCGGTGTATTCACTCTGGTGGGGATCCGCACTGGGCACCACCACGGCATCCACCCCTTTCGATGTCATGGCGGCTCTCAGCAGCTCTAATTTTTCTGCGGTCTTCAATTCCATTCTTTTTAAGTGTCTCCCATGTTAAACTTTATGGATTTCCTTACATGTTTTATGCCACTTTCTCAATCTTTTTTGCGAATCACGGCATCTAAATCACGGCATAAAGGTGACGACACACTGATACAAAAAGGCCCGTTTTTTGCTTGACTATACAACCGTGTGTTTTTATAGTGTCCGACACTCATAATTGATGTGTAAGTTATGCTGTACGTTTAATTTTTTAATCTGGTTATAACACCAAAAAAGGGGAGAAAGAAATGAAATCTATAATGAAATCCATTGCCATCACCGTTGTCGCAACTGCTTTGTTTGCGTTACCTGGGTTTGCTGCCGACACCATTAAATTAGGGGTGGCCGGTGCCCATTCCGGTGATTTGGCCTCCTATGGGCTGCCCTCTGTGAATGCCGCCAAACTCGTGGTCAAAAACATCAATGCCAAAGGCGGCATTCTTGGGAAAAAAGTTGAGCTTCTGGTGGAAGACGACGTCTGTAAACCTGAAGTGGCCGGCAATACCGCCACCAAACTGGTTTCTGATGGCGCTGACCTGGTGCTGGGACATATCTGTTCCGGTGCAACAAAAGCGGCACTGGGCTTTTACAAAGATGCCAAAATTCCGGCCATGTCACCATCCGCCACCAGCCCTGGCCTGACCCTGTCTGGAGAATACCCCAACTTCTTTAGAACCATCCCCCACGATGCCAAACAGGCGGAGCTTCAGGTAAAATTTGCCGTTGAAAAACTGGGTGTTAAAACCGTTGCCATTCTCCATGACAAAGGCGATTACGGTAAAGGCAATGCCAAACTTGCCAAAGAATATTTTGAGAAAGCCGGCGTGGATGTCGTACTTTTCGAAGGCGTCACCCCAGGTGCGGTTGATTATTCCGCCATCGTGACCAAGGTCCGCCGGAAAAAACCGGAGCTGGTGGTTTGGGGCGGTTACCATCCTGAAGCCTCCAAAATCGTTGCCCTGATGCGTAAAATAAAGAATGAAAACCTATTTCATGGGGGCTGACGGTTTAAAAGACGAAACCTTTATCAAGGTGGCCGGGAAATACGCAGAAGGCGTTTTTGCCACAGGCCCCATGGACATCTCCAACAACCCCTTGGCCAAACAGGCTAAAAAAGAACACCAGGACGAATTTGGTTCTGACCCCGGTGCATTCTTTGATGCGGCCTATGCTGCGGCTCAGGCGTTGCTCAACGCGGTTGAAAAGGCAGGGACCACCGATTATGACGCTGTGGTCAAGGCGTTAAGAACCGAGTATGTTGACACCCCTTTGGGAAAAATTCGTTTTGACGAGGCCGGGGATGCCACAGGTATCGGTTTCACGGTATACCAGGTTGTCAACGGCGCGTTTAAAGAACAAAAGTAAACGCCCGTCATAAGTACGAAAAGGGCAGGTCGTCGTGCTGCCCGAAACCCAGAAAAGTGTATCTATAACGGCCACGGGCCGTCCCTGGTCTATCGAATCCCAGGCGTTGGCCCACAACAAAACAAGAAAGTAATTCAGTAAGTTACTGAGACTTTCATATAGAAATACACCTTTCAGGTTTCGAATCGGCACGTAACGGATGATACCTGCCCTTTATTTTTGTCAATAGACCATGCGGGACCCATAATTTTTAAAGCAGGTAACTATGGAGTTTGATTTTTTTCTAGAACTTTTCTTTGGCGGGCTGACCCGGGGCAGCATCTACGCCCTCATTGCCTTGGGATATACCATGGTGTATGGGATTATCCAGCTAATCAACTTTGCCCACGGAGAAATCTATATGATCGGGGCGTTTACCGGTCTGATTGTATCCAGCATCTTAACCATGGCGGGATTTCCCCAGTTGGCCGTTGTCGTTGTTGCGGTCTGCGCCGCTGTCATTTATTCGTGCGGCTACGCCTATACCATGGAGAAAATTGCCTATAAACCGTTGCGCAATGCCCCTCGCCTCTCTGCCTTGATTTCAGCCATTGGTATGTCCCTTTTTCTCCAAAACTATGTATTGCTTGCCCAGACCTCTGATTTTCTTCCCTTTCCCAGCCTGATCCCCGATTTTGAATTCTGGGAACCCTATGCCCACATCATGACCTCCCCTGAGCTTGTGATCATCATCACCACGATCATTGTCATGGTGGGACTGACGATTCTTATCAAATTTACCCAGATCGGCAAGGCCATGCGGGCCACCTCCCAGGACAATACCATGGCAGCGCTGCTGGGCATCAATGTTGACCGGATCATCTCCATCACCTTTATTGTGGGCTCTGCCACTGCCGCCATTGGCGGCCTGCTCATTGCCTCGCACATTGGCCAGATCAATTTTTACATGGGATTTATCGCAGGGATTAAGGCCTTTGTGGCGGCCGTTCTCGGCGGTATTGGGTCCATTCCCGGCGCAGTGCTCGGCTCCCTGGTGTTGGGATGGACTGAAAGTTTTTTCACCGGATACATCTCCAGTGACTATGAAGATGTGTTTGCATTTTTGTTTCTGGTCCTCATTTTGATCTTCAGACCATCCGGTATCCTCGGCAGATCCGAAACCCAAAAAGTATAGGCTGTTCTACCGCGCTATGGATCTTTGCTGACGAAATACACATTAATTTAAAGATATATTATGAATTTAGCACAAGAATTTAAAAAATCTGCCCTGGTTTCCATCTGGTTTATGTTTCTCACATTTCCCTTGATGGTCATCAAGGTGAATACGGTGACCCATACCGTTGAATGGCGATGGACAAACATGCTCTTCATTGGTGTGGGGTCTTTCTTTTTTTCCATTCTCTGGCGCCACATGCTCCGGCAAAAGGAACTGGGGGCGAAACCGGACAAAGATAAACAGGTTTCCATTCTGGGACGATTTTTTGCGGAAAAAAGAAACCAGGTCGGGGGGCTCATCGCCTTGGCCATCATCACCTTGGCCTTTCCCCATGTGTTTTCCATGTACCAGACCAACATCATGATCTCCGCGTTGATTTATGTGATGCTGGGATTAGGACTGAACATCGTCATCGGTCTGGCAGGGCTTTTAGATCTGGGCTATGTGGCCTTTTTTGCCGTGGGGGCCTATTCCTACGCCCTGCTCAACGCCCATTTTGGCCTGAACTTCTGGTTGGCCCTACCCTTGGGCGGGCTGTTGTCGGCAATCTTTGGCCTCATTTTGGGCTATCCAGTGTTGCGGCTGCGGGGCGATTATCTGGCCATTGTAACCCTGGGATTTGGTGAAATCATCCGACTGGTGCTGGAAAACTGGAGTGACTTTTCCAACGGCCCTGCCGGGATTGCCAATATCCCCAAGCCCTCCTTGTTCGGTATTGATCTTTCCCTTGAGGGATACACCATCAGCTTGTTTTACATTATCATCGCCCTGGTTCTGTTCACCATTTTCTTCATTAACCGCCTGGAAAACTCCAGGATCGGCCGGGCATGGATTGCTTTAAAGGATGATGAGATTGCCTGCCAGTCCATGGGGATCGATAAAGCCAGAACCAAACTTCGGGCCTTTGCCCTGGGAGCCTCCTGGGCGGGTATGGGCGGTGTGGTGTTTGCCGCAAAGACCACGTTCATTAACCCCGCCTCATTTACCATCTGGGAATCGGTGATCATTTTGTGTACCGTTGTTTTGGGCGGTATGGGGTCCATCACTGGTGTTATTGTCGGGGCCATGCTCCTCATTCTCCTGCCCGAGTACCTGCGGGCCTTTGCTGAGTACCGAATGATCTGCTTTGGTGCGGTGCTGGTGCTCATGATGGTGTTCAAACCCGGCGGTATGATTGAAAACGTCCGAAAAACCTACAAGTTTAAAGCCAAATAAGACCATGAAACCAATCTTAGAAGTAAATAACCTGACCATGGATTTCGGTGGTCTCAGGGCCATTGATCACCTTGATCTGTCCATCGAGCAAGGGCAGATCGCCGCGTTGATCGGGCCCAACGGCGCCGGCAAGACCACCTTTTTTAACTGCATCACCGGCATCTACACCCCCACCCAGGGCGAGGTGCTTATCCGGCCAAAGGGAAAAGGGGCGCCCCAGCGCCTCAATGGACTGAAACCCAACCATGTCACCAAAAAGGGGTTGGCCAGAACCTTTCAGAATATTCGGCTGTTTTCTTCCATGACCGTATTGGAAAACGTGATGATTGGCTGCCATCCCATTACCCATGCCGGCATTTTAGGGGCCTTGCTCCGGGGAAAATCCACTATGTCGGAGGAGCAATTCATTGTAGACAAAAGCTACGATATCTTAAAAAAGATAGGCTTGGCACAATACGTGGACGAATTGGCGGTTAACCTGCCCTACGGCGCCCAGCGCCGCCTGGAGATTGCACGGGCCCTTGCAACGGATCCCTTTCTTTTACTTTTGGACGAACCTGCCGCAGGGATGAACCCCAAAGAGACCCTGGAACTGGATGAGTTGATCATCCGCCTTCGAGATGAAGAACACATCAGCATTTTGCTCATAGAGCATGATATGAAACTGGTGATGAGTCTGTCAGACCGGATCTTTGTTGTGGACTACGGCAAAAAAATCGCTGAGGGCACCCCTGAAGCGGTCAGAAACAACCCAACGGTAATCAAAGCCTACCTGGGAGAGGATATCGATGCTTAAACTCAGACACATAGAAACCTTTTACGGGAATATCCAGGCGCTTAAAGATATTAATATGGATGTCAATGAAGGTGAAATCATAACCCTCATTGGGGCCAACGGGGCGGGGAAATCCACCACCCTGATGACCCTGTGCGGCGTCACCCTGCCCAAATCCGGCACCATTGAATTCCAGGGTCAGGAGATCACCGGCATGGCCCCGGATAAAATCGCAGCCTTAGGCATCAGTCAGGTGCCTGAAGGCCGCAGAATTTTTCCCTATCTTACGGTCATGGAAAATCTGGACATGGGGACTTTTCTACGCAAAGACAAGGAAAATATCAAACGGGATATTGACCATGTGTTTGCGCTGTTTCCAAGACTTGCCGAACGGCGAAACCAGCAGGGCGGGACCTTATCCGGCGGCGAACAGCAGATGCTGGCCATTTCCCGGGCCATCATGAGCCGGCCCAAACTGCTGCTCCTTGACGAGCCGTCATTAGGGCTTGCCCCCATTATCGTGACGCAGATTTTTGACATTATCCGAAAAATCAACCAGGAGGACAAGGTCACCATCTTTTTGGTAGAGCAAAATGCAAACCTGGCCTTAAAAATTGCAGATCGCGGGTATGTGATGGAAACCGGCGTTATTACCATGACCGATACCGGTAAACATCTTTTGTCCAACGAGGATGTAAAAAAAGCCTATCTTGGCATGTAAGACCATTCAACGTTGTTATACCAAAGTTTACACTTGCGAAATGACGATGATGGCAGATTTATTCTAACGGCCAAGCGCTTATGTATGGCAGGTCTTTCGAATGGTTTAAAAGTTTCGACAGGGGCTTACGCCCCTGTACCCCGCTGGTGGGAAATCGCCTTGGCAGATACACCCTGATCGGCGACTTTCCCACGCGTTACTTTTAAATTCTTTAATTTCGGTATGTTCAATACCAGTTCCACTGCACCAATTCAAAACATATAGTATAGTTATCCTATTGATATCAATAATTTTTTATAGGGCATCGAAAAAAATTTATCCCCACAAAAAAAATAAGGTTGACAGAATTGTAAATGAGTGCTATTTGAAAACCATTATCATTTAAATAGAGGACAGGCAAGTGACGCATCATAAAGACCGATTTGACACCATTATCGAGAAACTCAGGGAAAAGGGCCACAAGATTACCCCCCAGCGTATGGCCATTGTCAAGATTTTGGCCAAAAGCCAAGCCCATCCCAGTGTTGAAGATATTTTCAGTCAGATCAAACATGATTTTCCGACCATGAGCCTTGCCACGGTGTATCGAAATATTGTGTTGATTAAATCGATTGGGGAAGTCCTTGAACTCGGCTTTCCAGATGGAAGCAACCGGTATGATGGAAATAAACCCTATCCTCATCCCCATGTGGTGTGTATCAAGTGTCATAAAATCGTTGATCCGGATCTGGACAGCCTGGATCACATGACCCGGGAAGTTGCCTTAGAGACGAACTTTAAGATTTTAAACCACAGGTTGGATTTCTTCGGTATTTGCAGTGATTGCAGTGCTGAAAAAATGGCCGATACTCACATTTAATTTTTTTTTGGTTTCTTTATGATAATAATTATTATTTGAAATTAAATTCCGAATGTGGTCACGTGATGGGCCGCAACAGATCCCCAAGGCCGGAGGCGCGGTGAATTCTTTGGGTGGTTGCCGTAGAGATAATCTGTGGCATCGGGCCGGCCAGTGTAAAAAATGAACGGGCCCGGGTGATGCCGGTATATATCAGTTCCCGGGTCATCACCGGATTCATGGTA
>PDWJ01003733.1_pt1 | contig 15037 bp, 16 predicted proteins | sample 1430881 | NCBI WGS metagenome assembly PDWJ01 (sample SAMN01162460, study PRJNA174530) | Oral metagenome, whole genome shotgun sequencing project. | biome: Marine environment; feature: Marine mammal; material: Swab sample of the gingival sulcus; isolation source: swab sample of gingival sulcus... | reverse complement strand
TTATACCTATTTAAAATAAAGATTTTTTAAAATTTCTATTTGTTTACTTTGTAAAAAGTTAAATTTAAATTCACACTCTTTTAAATAGTAAAAAAAATTATCTTTATTTATCCCTTTATATTTTTTGAGATTTTCTTCTAAATATTTCCAAAATATTGAGATGGGAGTTTTATAGGAGTTTTGGGATTGTAATTTATGCCATTTTAGATAGTTTTCAAAGTTTCTATTGTCTTCTTCTATCTCATAAACAGGAAGTTCTGGCATTAATAATGTAAATATTTTACCATTTGAATAAAATCCTATAATATTTATTGCTTCATAAAGTGATTTATTTTTGTTTTTCTTTTTATTGTTTGTGAAGTAATAAAATTCTTCATATGAACTATTATCAACAGGTAAACTATAATGTAAATCTTCTAAATATGAAGTAATTAATTTTCTAAATAGGGAGTATCTATTTTGTATTGTTCGATAGTTTACATTTAGCATATTTGCACATTTATTTGCACTTATATTGGTACAAAATAGTTCAATAGTTTTATAGTCCATAAGATATTTTGTCATTGAAAATTTTCTATGGCAAGAGGAACATTTTTTATAACTATTTTGAAGTTCATATAATCTTTTATTATTACAAAAAGGACATCTGATATTTTTCATTCTGTATTATATTGAAAATTTTATTTATTTGTTCTAAAAGTACATAAGATATAAGACTTATCAGGCTAATTTTAACTTTCTTCTAATAAACTCAAATTAAAAATAATCTAAAGGAATTAATTATGTGTCAATGAACATGGGCATGAGCACTCAAGCGAAGCTAGTGCTTCTCATCAAGCAGCCCATGAAACTTTACATCATAATCCTCAATTAAATGATGTAAAAACAGTCTCTGTTATCAAAAAAATTTTAGATAAAAATGATCATGAATCATCTCATAACAGAGCTCATTTTGATAAAAATAAGGTACTAGGAATAAATCTTATGTCTAGTCCTGGAAGTGGAAAAACTACACTTTTAGAGCATATTTATGATATTGTTGATTTTGATTTTGCTGTTGTTGAGGGTGATTTAGAAACAAGTAAAGATGCCCAAAGATTACAAGATAAGGGAATAAAAGCAGTTCAAATACAAACAGGAAGTGCCTGTCATTTAGATGCTTTTATGGTGCATAAAGGTTTACATGACATATCTTTGGGTGATATCGATGTTTGCTTTGTAGAAAATGTGGGAAATCTTGTGTGTCCAGCTTCTTACGATGTGGGAACCCATTTAAATATTGTCTTAGTATCAGTTCCTGAGGGTGAAGATAAAATAGCAAAATATCCTGTGATGTTTAGGCAAGCTGATTTAATACTTTTTACAAAAACTGATTTGTTGCCTTATTTTGACTATGACTTAGAAAAAGAAAAAGAAGTGGCAAGAAAGCTAAAACCAAATGTTGATATTCTAGAAGTAAGTATTAAAGATAAAGATTCTTTAAAAGCTGTTGTTGATTGGATTAATTTTAAAAGAAAGATGAGAGTTTAATATGTGTTTATCTATACCATCTAAAATAATAAAAATTGATGAAGAAAACAACATAGCAACAGTTGATACGATGGGTGTAAAAAGAAATGCCTCTTTAGATTTAATTGACCAAGAAGTTACAATAGGAGATTATGTTTTGCTTCATATTGGTTTTGCTATGAATAAGATTGATGAAGAGGATGCTTTAGAGTCTTTGAAACTGTATCAGAAAATAGTTGATGAAATGGAAGAAGAAGATAGGCGCTTAGCCATTTTAGAAGAAAATGAAGCCTGTATTAACTAAGGTTAAAGATGTCTGAACTACAACTAAAAGATTTATATGATGGGTTTAGAGATGCAAAAACCATAAAGGCATACAAAAAAATCATAGATGAAGATATAAAAAAACTAGATAAGACTATAAATATAATGGAAGTTTGTGGAGGTCATACCCATACTATTATGAAATATGGTATTCCTCAACTTTTAGATAAAAAGATAAATTTTATTCATGGTCCTGGTTGTCCAGTTTGCGTTATGCCAAAGGAAAGAATAGATAGTGCCTATGAATTATCCCTGCAAAAAGATGTGATACTTGTAACTTTGGGTGATATGATAAAAGTTCCTGGAAGTAAAGGGTCCTTACAAGATGCAAGAAGTAAAGGTGCAGATGTAAGATTTGTTTACTCTCCCCTTGATTGTATAAAAATAGCTAAAGAAAACCAAGATAAAACTGTAATATTTTTTGCCATAGGTTTTGAAACAACTACACCAATGACTGCAGCACTTATTGAACATACTATGAAAATGAATATAAAAAATATACTTTTTCATATAAATCATGTAACAGTTCCTGAAGTCATGGAAAGTTTATTAAAAGACGAGGACTGTAAAATAGATGCCTTTTTAGGGCCATCTCATGTAAGTGTGATAAGTGGTAGTAAAATATATGAAAACTTCCCCAAAATATATAAAAAACCAACAGTTGTAGCGGGATTTGAACCTGTTGATGTGATGCAATCTATCTCTCAAATTCTAAAGCAGTTTGTGGAAAATAGAAGTGAACTAGAAATAGAATATAAAAGAGCAGTTTCCTATGAAGGAAATACAAAAGCCCAAGAATTAATAAATAAATATTTCACAAAAATTCCTTTTACTTTTAGAGGTGTAGGAGAAGTGAAAAATAGTGGCTATGAACTAAAAAAAGAGTTTGATAAGTACAATGCAAAAATAGTCTATAAAGATGTCTTACCAAATAAAAAGGTAAAAGAAAACAAAGCTTGTATTTGCCCTGATATACTAAAAGGGATTGCAAAACCAAATGATTGTAAAATTTTTGGAAAAGTTTGTACTCCTACAAATCCAGTTGGTTCATGTATGGTAAGTAGTGAGGGGGCTTGTAGTGCTTATTTTAAATATGGTAATTTGCGTTAAAAGAAGGTGAACTGTTTCACCTTTTTAGCAAATTACGAGATTTCCGATGTACGAACGAAGTGAGTACTAGAAATGTCCGAGGATTTGCGTTAAGCTTCTCTAGTAAATAAGTAAATTTAAAAGTAGTATTTTAAGAGGTTGCAGAATGAAAATTAAAGTATTTTACGAAGATACAGATATTGGTGGTGTTGTTTATTACGCGAATTATTTAAAATTTTGTGAGAGAGCAAGAAGTAATATTTTTTTTGAAAAAGGTTTATCTCCCCATAAAGATAATGAATTTTTTGTGGTAAAAAAAATTGAAGCAAACTACATAAAATCTGCAACTTTTGCAGATGATCTAGAAGTTACTACAAAATTAGTATCAAAAAAAAATGCTAGTATTGAAGTTTATCATGAGATTTTAAGAGGTGAAGAACTTTTATTTACTGCAACTATGAAATTAGCATATTTAAAAAACTATAAACCTAGTAAAATACCCAAAGAGATTTTTGATATATTTGATTAAATATATTACAAGTTTAAAACGATAAAATACGCTTAATTTATAAAAAGGAAAATATGTGTTAGAAGTTTTTATTATAGGGTATTGTTTATATTTTTTATTTACAGTATATACTTCATTTATGCAGATTGGTCATGTAAAAAATGCAAAAAAGTTAGAAGCTATTATTTTAGATGATAAAAAATACATCGAGGCGGCAGACTATTCAATAGAAAAAGAAAAGATTTCCATATTGTCATCTTTTTATAGTTTTGTATTTTTTATTATTTGGCTAGGTTTTGGATTAAATTTGTTAGATTCTTTGATTACCACCCATGAACCTTGGCTAAAAGCAGTGCTTTTCGTAGATGCTTTTATTATTATAAATTGGCTTTTTGGTTTACCTTTTGATTTATATTCTACATTTAAACTTGATAAAAAATATGGATTTTCAAACATGACTATTTCTTTATTTATCAAAGATACTATTAAATCGGGTTTATTATTTTTAGTATTTGGTTCAGCTGTTATTGCAGGTATTGCACTTATTATTCAAAACTTTTCAAACTGGTGGATTTGGGGCTTTGCTTTCATTTTTGCTGTAATTATTCTAATAAATATGCTTTATCCAGTTATTAGAGATAAAATGTTTGACAAATTCGAACCTTTAAAAGATAAAGATTTAGAAGAAAAAATTAATAATTTACTTAAAGAAGTTGGATTTAAGAGTTCGGGTATATTTTCAGTTGATGCAAGCAAGAGAGATAATAGGCTAAATGCTTATTTTGGAGGACTTGGAAGTACTAAAAGAGTGGTATTATTTGATACTTTAGTTGAAAAATTATCTCATGATGAATTACTAGCTGTATTAGGTCATGAATTAGGACATTTCAAAAATGGTGATATTTTAAAAAATATTGGTATCATGGGTGTTGTTATGTTTGTATTTTTTGCTATTTTTGGTAACTTAGGGGAGGAAATTTTTCTACAACTTAAAATGCAAAATGAAGCTTATTCTATTATAACTTTGTTTTTAATTTTTTCTCCTGTTTTGTCATTTTTCTTAATGCCTTTAATTTCTTTGATTAGCAGACATAATGAATACGCAGCAGATGAATTTGGTTCAAATTTACAAAGTAAAAAAGATTTAGTAAGTGCTTTATTAAAATTAGCAAATGAAAATAAATCATTTCCACTATCGCATCCTCTTTACATCTTTTTTTACTATTCTCATCCACCATTAGTGGAGAGATTTAAAGAGTTAGGTTATGATGTACATGATAGTTCATCTGAGATATTAAAAGATAATACTTTTAAAGATATTCATGAATAGCTTAAATCTATTTATATTTTTAGCACTACTTGGAGGATTTGTTTTAGGAGCTTTAGTTTTCTGGCTTTTTTTAAGACAAAAACTAAATCTCATTAAAGAGCAAAATTTATTTTTAAAAGAGAATCTAAGAATTCAGGAGCAAAGATTTCAAGACTCTTTACAGTATGAGAAAAATACAAATGAGCTTAAGATAAACTCTTTAAAAAAATCTTTTGAGGATAAAAAAGAGTATCTAGAAAGTGAATTTAATATAAAAGAAGAAAATTTAAAAGAAAAAATTCAACTATTAGAGAACTCAAAAGATAGACTTAAATTAGAGTTTGAAAATTTAGCAAATAGACTTTTTGAAGAAAATAATAAAAAATCGAACTCAAATTTATCTCAAGTATTAACACCTTTTAAGGAGCAGTTAAATCAGTTTGGTAAAAGAGTAAATGATATATATAGTGATGAAACAAAACAAAGAAGCTCTTTATTAGCTGAAATACAAAATCTAAAACTTTTAAATAATCAAATTTCTCAAGATGCTATTAATTTAACAAAAGCATTAAAAGGGGAAAACAAAACTCAAGGTGATTGGGGAGAAATGATTCTTTCAAAAATTTTAGAAAATACAGGTCTTAGAGAAGGTGTAGAATACTCTACTCAAGGTTCGTATACAGATGAAAATGGTAAAAGATTAAGACCTGATGTTGTTCTTCACCTTCCTCAAGATAAAGATATTATCATTGATTCTAAGGTTTCTCTTGTTTCATATACAAAATATGTCCAGAGTGAAGACGAAAAACAAAAAGAGCTTGCATCGAAGGACTTAGTATCTTCAATACAAGCACATATTAAAGGTTTAAGTGTAAAAAGATATGAAGATATACAAGATTTAAAAACTCTTGATTTTGTTTTACTATTTATACCTATTGAAGGGGCTTTTATGCTTGCTGCTTCTAAAGATCAAAATCTTTTTAAATTTGCCTTTGAAAAAAATATTATGCTTGTATCTCCATCGACACTTTATGTAACCCTTAGGACTATTGAAAATATTTGGAGATATGAACATCAAAATGAAAATGCTTTGCTTATATCAAAAAAAGCGGCTGATTTATACGATAAATTTGCAGGTTTTGTTTCTGATATGGAAAGTATTGGAGCAAATATAAATAAAACTCAAAAAGCTTATGATGAATCTATGAAAAAACTAACAACAGGAAGAGGAAATCTTTTAAGAAGAAGTGAAGAGTTTATAGACCTTGGCGTACAAACAAAGAAAAAAATAGATAGTCAAAAATTATTAGGTGAATAGAAATAGATTAAATCTATTTCAATTCATCTAAAAGTATAATATCCACTAAATCATTCTTTTTTAAATCTTCTGAATCTTCTTTTTGTATAAGTAGAGCAGGGCTTTCTAGCATATTTGTAAGAATAGCACTTGTTCCTTGTTTTTTACCCTCAAAATCAATTTTATATTCGTTATTTTCATATTTTACATTGCAAGCTGTGAATATTGTTTTTTTCATTTTTAAAGGAAAATTTTGATTAATTTTAGCTTTTACAATAGGAAGTTGTTTTTTAGCACCTTCAAGTTTATATATCATTGGTAAAAGATATAAAATAGCACATACAGTTGAAGAGTAAGCAAATCCTGGAAGAGCAATAATTAATTTTTCATCTTTAATTGCACATAAAATATGCATACCTGGTTTTATAGTAACACCATGGAAAAGTACTTCTGCATTTAATTTATCTTTTATCACATCTTGTACAAAGTCATAATCGCCAACTGAAACTCCACCTGTTGTCACAACGATATCACAACTTTCTAAAGCTGTTTCTAAAAGATTTGTAATTGAGTTAATATCATCTTTTACTACACCCATTTGTAAAGTTTCTGCACCTGCTTTTTTAGCTAAAGCTTCAATTGTTAGGTGATTTGAACTTCTTATTTGAGACTCATTTGTTTGTTCTTCTCCTAAATCTAAAATTTCACTTCCAGTACTAGCAATAGCAACAGTTGGCTTACAGTAAACAACTATTTGAACGATATTAAGAGAAGCTAAAACTCCTATTTCTGCAAAACCTATTATTGTTCCTTTTTTAATTAAAACTTCATCTTTTTTGTAATTCTCACCTATCTCTCTTACAGCAAATCCTTTAGGGACTTTTTTAATTATTTTGATACTCTCATTTTCAACTTCAACATTTTCAATAGGTATTAAAGTATCAGCACCATTAGGCATAAGTGAACCTGTAAATGTTTTAATACAGAGATTTTTTTCAACTTCTGATTCCACAACTGTACCAGCTGGATTTCTATCAATAATTTTGATAGTTTTACTGTCTTGATCTTCATATCTAATTGCATAACCATCCATGGCTGATGTTGGATATTTAGGTGAATTTTCTTTGGCAATGATATCTTCAGCTAATACTCTTCCCAAGCTATTTGTTAAAAAAAGTCTTTCCTTAATTTTTTCTTTAAAAACTATATTAGATAATAAAGTTAAAGATTTTTCATAAGTTATAAATTTTCTCATATTTTTCTCCAAAAATTAATAAAGTAATATTATCATATGCTTTAGAAAAATTAACTTTAAAGACCATTTTAAGCTATATTTAATTGATTTATCGAAAAGCTACATAAAGATAGTTTACGATTGTTACAAAATGAAATTATTTACTCTTTTTTAGTAAGAAATAATTGACTTAAATCAAAAAAGAGGTATAATTTTACCAGTGTTATATAACAAAAACTTATATAACGTTTTATAATGTTTATTATAAGCTGTTTTGATTAGTTTATATAAGCGTACAATACAAAGGAGGAAAAATGGCAAAAACAAGTGAAAATTCTAAAAATATTTCGTCTGAAGCTTTAAGCCGTAGGGATTTTTTTAGAAAAACTGCAACATATTCTGTTGGTGCAATAGCAGCTGCAAATGTGTTATCACCTGTTGAAGTTAAGGCTGACGATCCAGCTATTATAAATGAAGCGCCTTGGGGGCAAAAGTTAGGTGATCCCGTAGATAAGAATCTTTATGGTATACCATCTCCTTATGAACATAATAATATAAGAAGAACCCATGATTTATTATCTTCAGGTGACGCTTATGCTTCTATTTCGATGTGTCCAATTCATGAGTCTGAAGGAATTATTACTCCAAATGGTTTATTCTTTACAAGAAATCATGGAGGAACAGCTCACATTGATCCAAATGAGTGGAGATTGATGATACATGGAAAAGTTAAAAAAGAAGTAGTTCTAACTTTAGATGATTTGCAAAAATATCCAAGTGAATCAAGGTTTTATTTTATAGAGTGTCCAGCAAATGGAAGTCCAGAATGGAGAGGACCTCAGTTTAATAACCTTCAATTTATGAAAGGTATGATGAGTTCTGCTCAATGGACCGGGGTTATGCTAAAAACTATTTTAGAGGATATTGGTCTAGAAAAAGATGCTATTTGGATGTTAGCTGAGGGTGCTGATAATGCTTCAAATCCTAGAACTATACCTGTTGAAAAAGCTCTTGAAGATGTTATGGTTGTTTGGGGACAAAATGGTGAAGCCCTAAGACCAGAGCAAGGTTACCCTGTAAGACTTGTAGTTCCAGGTTGGGAAGGTAACTTAAATACTAAATGGTTAAGAAGATTAGAGTTCTCTGATAAACCTTGGCACTCAAAAGAAGAGACTTCAAAATATACAATGCTTCAAAAATCAGGAAAAGCAATCAGATATTTCTGGGTAAATGAGGTAAATTCTGTTATAACTTCTCCATGTCCCGAGAAACCATGGACACATCTGAAAAAAGGTGAAATGGTTGAAATTGAAGGTATTGCTTGGACTGGTCATGGTACTATTACTGGTGTTGATATCTCTTTTGATGGTGGTGATAATTGGATTGAAGCTAATTTAAAAGGTCTTGTTTTACCTAAGTGTTGGACTAGATTCTCTTATACTTATAAATGGGATGGGAAACCAATTCTTTTAGCAAGTAGAGCAAGGGATGATTTTGGAAATATTCAACCAACAGTAGATGAAGAGACTGCAGTAGTTGGTGTTGAATCTGTATATCATAGAAATGCCATAGTAACTTGGGAAATAACTAAAAAAGGAGAGTGTAACAATGTTCAAATTAGAAAACATAAAAAATCTTAAGTCAACTCTTCTTGCCTCTTTATTAGTGGGAACAGTTGCCTTTGCAGGTACTTCAGTTGATGGTGCTGTTGATTATTCATCAAAAGATGGTAGCAAATATGGACCTTATCATTTAAATAATCAAAAAGTTAAGTCTTATAACATTGGTAGAACTCCAACTAAAAAAGAGATTAAAGTGTGGGATATTGATGTGGCTTCAGATGGTAAAGCTTTACCTAAATATGATATGAAGCATGGTAAACCTATACTTGAAAATGGTAAACCTAAAAAGGCACAAGGTTCTGTTGAGTGGGGTGAAGAGCTTTATGATCAACAATGTGCTATGTGTCATGGTGAATTTGGTATAGGTGGTAAGGGTTATCCAGCCCTTTCAGGTGGTTCAATAGATACTTTGACTCGACAAAGACTAAATCCAGCTGATGAAAATCCAAATCCAGAAAATCCAGAAAAAACTATTGGGTCGTACTGGCCATATGCAACTACTTTATTTTGGTATATTCAAGATTCAATGCCTTTCCCTAATCCAAAAACTTTAACTAATAGTGAAACTTATGCACTTACTGCATTTTTATTATCTGTAAATGAAGTTGAATATGAGGGTGAGTCTATTGATGATGAGTTTGTTTTAGATAGAGAAAAAATGCTTAAAATCAAAATGCCAAATGAAGATGGTTTTTACCCTGTTGTTAATACAAAAGACCCTAAACAAGGGGTTAAAAATATGACTAAATATTTATCTGAGCCTAAAAACTATGGTAAGGGTACAAGATGTATGAAAGATTGTATTAAAGAAGATGTAAACAATTTGCTTATGAAAATAAGAAATGACCTATCATCTGGTATTCAACAGGAAGTTTCTATAAAAAGAGATTTACCTGAAGTAAAAGAGGATAAAAAAGCAGATCCTGGACAAGCTGGATATGAAGCGAAGTGTTCTGCGTGCCATGCCAATGCTGCCATAGGTGCTCCTGTTGTTGGAGATAAAGAAGCTTGGACAGAAGTTATGGAACAAGGGCTTGATGCAGTTTATAACAATGCTTTAAATGGTAAAAATGCTATGCCTCCAAAAGGTGGACATATGGATAGTCCTGATGATGAAATCAAAACAATTGTTGATTACATGATTGAGGCAAGTAAATAATTAAATTAAAGGAGATATGACTGTGAGTTTAATTAAAAAGATAGTAACTACTACGGTAGTTACTGGATTGATAGCAATTAGTTCTTATGCTTCAGATAAAAGCCTTGTAAAAGAAGGTGAAGAGATTTTTAAAACCAAGAAGCTTGGTAATTGTATTGCATGTCATGATGCAAATGGTGTAAAGATTGATGGACCGGGAAGTATGGGACCTAAACTTCAAAGTTTGCAGTATTGGCCAGAGGAAGCTTTGTATGACAAAGTTTATAATCCAAACACAACTAATCCTGTATCTCAAATGCCTGCATTTGGGAAAAATGGTGTGTTAAGTGATGGTGAAATAAAAGCAGTAGTTGCTTATTTGAAAACTATAAAATAAAAGGAAATAAAGATGATGAAAAGAAGAAATTTTTTAGGATTAGGTTTAGGTGTATTAGCTGCGTCAGTTATTCCATCTAGTTTAAGTGCAGTTGATTTTAGAAAAGATAAGCCTAAGGCGTGGACAGCAACTAAGATTGATGTTGCTATGAAAGAGATTTTTGGAACATCAGATGCAACTGAAGGAAAAGTTAAGTTAAAAGCTCCAGATATCGCTGAAAATGGTGCTGTTATTCCTATTAAGGTAAATGCTAAATCTGGTTCAAGAGTTGCTATTTTACAAGATGCAAACCCTGAGGCATTAGTTGCGGTGTTTACTGTACCAAAAGGTGGACTGGTTCAGTATGATGTTAGAATAAAAATGGCTAAAACTGGTACTGTTCTTGCAGTTGTTGAAGATGCTGGAAAATTATATAAAGCTTCTAAGCAAGTTAAAGTAACAATTGGTGGTTGTGGTGGTTGATTTAGTTCAACGCATAAAATAAAAAAATAAATAATTAAAAAAACAAAGGAATTTATAATGGCTAAAACTAAAAAAACTAGAATTAAAGCAAAATTAAAAAAAGGTATTGTAACTGTTAAAGCACTTGCGAATCACGTAATGTTATCTTATCAAGAAGCGGAAAGAGCAAAAAAAGAGGCGAATTTCATTACATATGTTGTTGCAAAAGTAAATGATAAGGTTGTATTTGAAGCTTCTACAAGTCAATTTTTATCAAAAAACCCTTTCTTTAAATTTGCGTTTAAAGCAGATGCTGTTGGAGCAAAAAAAGGTGATAAGCTTGAGTTTTCTTGGGTTGACTTAAAAGGTAACACAAGAAAAGATAAAGCTAAGATAAAATAATCATTTTTATCAAAATAAAAATAGGAGATAGTATGTTATTAAAAATTGCAAAAGCAACAGCATTAGTGGCTTTATCTACTTGTGTGTTAAATGCAAAATCATTTGATACTCAAGCAGAGAAAGATAGACTTGCTCTAATTAAATATTTTGAAGCAAAGTTTGAAGATCCACTAAAAAATAGAAGTACTTTTTTCCCATATTCTACTGATGATGAGTTGAAAAACAACATCATCGGTGGATTAAAGCATGAAGATTTTGCTTTAGGAAATTATGCATTCTCGAAAAATGGTAAAGTTTCTTATGAAGCTATCAAAGAATTCCCTCCTTATGAAGAGTTTGTTGAAGCTGGTGAAGAGTTATATGGTGAAAAGTTTGCAAATGGTAAATCTTTTAAAGACTGTTTTCCAGATCCTGTGGCAGCAGGATCATCTTATCCATATTTTGATGAAAAAAGAAAAGAAGTTATTACTTTAACTCAATCAATTAATGAGTGTTTAGAAGCAAATGGTGAGAAAAAATGGAAAACATCAAAAGGTAATATGGCAGTACTTCAATCATATTTTGCACAAGCAGCTCAAGATGAAGAAAAAGTTATAGATGTAAAAATCAAAAGTGCAGATGCGGCAGCTGCTTATGAAAGAGGGAAAGAATACTATTATACTCAAAGGGGATACTTAGGATTGAGCTGTGCTGAGTGTCACGTTCAAGGTTCAGCTCAAAGAGTTAGAAATGAATCTTTATCTCAATTACTTGGTCAAGTTACTCATTTCCCTGTATATAGATTAAAATGGGGTGCAAAAGATAAAAACAACAATGGACTAGGTACACTAGAGAGAAGAATGTCTGGATGTATAAAAGATCAAGGTCAAAATCCACCAAAAAATACAAGTAAGCAGATGAAAGATTTACTATTTTTTATGTCTTATATGTCAAATGGTATGAAAATTGACGGTCCAGATATTAGAAAGTAAGGTAGGATATAGTTATGAAAAAATTAGTTAGTTTATCGTTGTGTACTGTAACTCTTTTTTCACTTAGCCTTTGCGCTTCTTCTTTTAGTGTAGAGTCTGCTGTAAAAGAGGATATAGATAAAGTTTGTAGTGTAAAGATAAATGGAATTAAGAAAGTACTAGAAACTGCAAAGGCTTATAATGCAGTTGCTATAAAAGAAGGTGTTGAGTTTAGAAGACTTGGAGTAAATAACTCTGATTTAATTATTTCTGTTGAAGATGCAATTAAAACAGGTAAAAAAGAGGTTAATCCTAAAGACTTTAAGGGTAAAACTTCAGATACTAAACTAGAAACAAATTATGCAGCTGAGCGAGCGTGTAAGTTTGCTATTGCAGCTTTAGTTCAGTCACATGAAGGAAAATCAACTTGGAGATTAGCAGTGCCAGGTGATGGATATAAGTATTAATCATTTATTTGATTAATACTTACTAAATATAAGGAAAATATATGACAATCTTAAAAAAACTATTACTTACATCTACTATTGTAGGTCTTTGTACAACAACAGCTTTAGCTGAGGGGAATTCAAAATTTGTTCCTATCTCAAAGGGTGTAAAATCAATTGAGATGAATTTAAATGGTGAAAAATTTACTCTTATGAGAAATCAAACTGCTGGGAATAAAATTTCACCACTTTATGAAACAACATTTAGAGGAGCTCCTCAACCTATAAAACTTGCAGAAGGTGTTGAAACTGTTGGAGAATTAGAGTTCATTGAGTATATGAAAAAAGCTCAAACAGATGAAAATATCGCAATTATTGACTCAAGAAAGCCAGGTTGGTTTGCAAGACTTAGAATACCGGGTGCAGTTAATGTTCCTTTTACAAACTTCAATGAAAGAGCAAGTGCAGTTGAAGCTATGGAAGATGAAATGGGTGTTGTTGAGAAAAAAGATGGAGAATTAGATTTCTCAAATGCAAAAACATTAGTTCTTTATTGTAATGGATACTGGTGCGGACAAACTCCTTCAATGGTTGTAAGAACTAAATACTCTCTATTAAAAATGGGATATCCTGCAGAAAAAATAAAATATTATAGAGGTGGTATGCAAGCGTGGACTTCTCTTGGATTTACAGTGGCAGGAACTGGTAAATAATTTATAAGGAATAAAAATGAGTAAATTAAGTAGAAGAGAATTTGTTTATATGATGGCAGTACTGGGTTCAGCTCCAGTATTTGCTAATTCACATACAAGAATGGTTGAGACTACTAAGAAATTAGAAGATTATTATAAACTTAAGCCTTTTGGTAATGCAAGGTTCATTCATATGACAGATTCTCATGCACAGCTTTTACCTGTATATTTTAGAGAGCCTAGTGTAAACTTAGGTTTTCATGGTAACTTTGGAAAGCCTCCTCATATCGTTGGGGAAAAATTCTTAGATTATTATGGAATTAAAGGAAATAAAAGACTTGAATATGCTTATACCTGTGTAGATTTTGCAAAAAATGCTAAAGCTATGGGAAGAACTGGTGGATTCTCTCAGATAAAAACAGTGATTGATTTTCTAAAAGAGAGCTTTGGAAAAGATAAAACTCTGATTTTAGATGGTGGTGATACTTGGCAAGGTTCTTGGACATCACTTCAAACAAGAGGTAGGGACATGGTTGGTGCTATGAATTTACTTGGTGTTGATGTTGCTGTTGGACACTGGGAATTTACTTATCAGGCAAAAGAAATACTTGAAAACGTAAAACTTCTTGATGCAGAATTTTTAGCTCAAAATGTAAAAGTAAAAGAAGATGCTTTATTTGAGGGTACAGCTGAGGCTTATGATGAAGATACAGGACATGCATTTAAACCATATACTATTAGAAAAATGGGTAATGCTAGAGTCGCTGTAATTGGTCAAGCTTTCCCATATACAACTATTGCAAATCCTCAAAGATTTATTCCTGATTGGACTTTCTCTATTGATGTTGATGGTATGCAAGAATTAATAGATGAAGTTAGAGAAGATGAAAAACCTGATGCTGTAATTGTTTTATCTCACAATGGTTATGATACAGATAAAAAAATGGCTGAAGTTGTAACAGGAATTGATTTTATTTTAGGTGGACATACTCACGATGGTGTTCCTGAAGCTTATCCTGTAAAAAATAAAGCTGGTGTTACTTATGTTTGTAATGCCGGTTCAAATGGTAAATTTTTAAATGTACTTGATTTAGATATTCAAAAAGGAAAAATCAAAGACTTTAAATTTACCCTTCTTCCTATTTTCTCAGATTTGATTCCAGAAGATCCAAAGATGAAAAAATATATTGAAGATGTAAGAGCTCCATTTAAAAAAGATTTAGATAGAGTAATTGCTACAACTGAACAAACTTTGTTTAGAAGAGGAAACTTCAATGGTTCTTGGGATCAGATAATTTGTGATGCCTTACTTGATGTAAAAGGTGCAGATATTTCTTTATCACCAGGATTTAGATGGGGAACTTCAGTAATGCCTGGTCAAAATATTACTTTTGATGATTTAGCTACTCAAACAGCTATGACCTATCCTGAAACATATGCAAGAGATATAAAAGGTTCAGATATTAAGATTATTTTAGAAGATGTTGCAGATAATCTATTTAATCCAGATCCTTTCTATCAGCAAGGTGGGGATATGGTTAGAACAGGTGGAATTTCTTACAAAATCAATCCAAAAGAAATTATGGGTAAAAGAATTACTGATATTACACTTACTAAAACTGGTAAAAAACTGGATCCAAATAAGATGTATAAAGTTGCAGGTTGGTCAACTGTTGGTG
>PDWJ01003616.1_pt1 | contig 15041 bp, 14 predicted proteins | sample 1430881 | NCBI WGS metagenome assembly PDWJ01 (sample SAMN01162460, study PRJNA174530) | Oral metagenome, whole genome shotgun sequencing project. | biome: Marine environment; feature: Marine mammal; material: Swab sample of the gingival sulcus; isolation source: swab sample of gingival sulcus... | reverse complement strand
CGGTTCAGGCATACCGTCCTCGTAAGGCTCAATGATTAGATGTACTTCTCCAAATTGTCCCGCACCTCCTGATTGTTTCTTATGACGATAATCTGCTGCTGCCACTTTGGTAATTGTTTCTCTGTACGGAATTTTCGGTGGGTAGAACTCAATATCCATTTTTTCATTGTGTTTTAGACGCCACTTCATCGTATTCAAGTGGTATTCACCCTGTCCGTAAACGATAATCTGCTTCAATTCTTTGGAGTATTCCACAAGCAGTGTTGCATCTTCCTCGTGGCAGCGTGTAAGTAATTCTCCTAATCTTTCATCATCACTTTCTTCAACGGCGCGTACTGCGGTACGGAATTTAGGTTCAGGATAGACGATTGGCGGATAGGATACATCAAAACCTTTGGCATTTAAAGCGTGTCCATTTTTTGTGTTTTTTAATTTTACGGTTGCACCAATATCTCCTGCTTGTAATTCGGTAACTTTCTCCCTCTTTCGTCCTGCGACTACGTAAAGTTGTGACAAACGTTCTTTTCCTTGATTTGCTGAATTGTACAAATCGTCACCCTCTTTCACAACTCCTGACATTACCTTGAAGTATGAAACCTCACCCAAGTGTGGCTCTATTGAAGTTTTGAAAACGAACAAGGAAGTTTTGCCCGAAGTATCGCAAGGAACAGTTTTTTCCGTAGTTGTTTTTGCTTCTGCCGCTTCTTTTGGGGATGGGAAAACGTTGTGTGCAAAACGCATCAAACGACGTACACCCATCGCTTTTTCGGCGGAAATACAGAAAATAGGATACAATTCTCTTGCGAGCATTCCTTTTTTGATTCCCTCTCGCATTTCATCTTCCGTTAAAGAGCCTTTTTCAAAGTACAACTCCATCAGATTTTCATCATTTTCAGCAGCCTTTTCTACCAATTCGTTGTGTAATTCGTCGGCTCTATCTTTATGCTCGTCAGGAATTTCCACCGCTTCAATCAATTTACCCGCTGCATCCCAACGATACATTTTCATTTCCAGCACGTCCACAACTTCTGTGAAGTTTTCTCCTACTCCCACAGGAAATTGCACGATGGCTAACTTTCCTTTACCAAAACTTACTTTACATTCTTCGATGGTTTGTTCGAAATTGGCTTTTTCATCGTCCAGTTTGTTGATGGCAAAAAGTATCGGCTTATTTAATTTCTTGGTGTGTCGGCTCATAATTTCAGCTCCCACTTCCACTCCGTGCTTTGCATTCAATACCATAATTCCAACAGCACAAACGTTTAGTGCAGCCACTGCACCTTCTACAAAGTCAGGCATTCCCGGGGTGTCGATGATATTCAGTTTGTCACCTTTCCACTCGGTATAAAGTACCGTTGAAAATACGGAATTACCATAATCTTGTTCTACGGGGAAATAGTCCGAAACAGTGTTTTTTTCTTCTACACTTCCGCGTCTTTGAATTACGCCACCTTCGTGCATCATACACTCTGCTAAGGTCGTTTTCCCCGAACCCGAAGCACCAATCAAAGCGATGTTTCTGAGTTCTTCCGGTTTATAAATTTTCATAATACGTTTAGTTTTTGAGTTAAAATTTCTAAATTGCCCCAAAAGATAGTAATTTTCCTTTACGTAGCACACAAACGTTTGAGATTTTTTTCAAATGCTGTTAGAAAACATAAAAAAAGCAAAAACAGATGACAAATAGATAGCTTAGTAGAAAAAATGGTATTTTTTTCAATAAATTTCGAATAGATGTCGTATTTTAGCCGTTCAAAACAAAAAAAAATAAAAGGGGAATAGGCTTTATGACAACAGATTATCAAGACAAAGAGTTACTAAGATCAGTTGCAGACAAACTTGACAACAGCGCTGAGGATAAGAATATTTTGGTGGGCTATGATGGTTTTATTGACGAGATTATTCACGTGGTAAACAAGAGAAAAGATGAGGATAATTTTGACCGCGTAGAAACCATTACCGAATTTTCCGAGCGTATCGGGAAGGCTGCGGGATTGAGTGCAAATATTGAATTTGTGCCTCAGCAAATCAAATTAGGAGGGAATGGACCTATTATGGCAAACTCTCTTCTGTGTCAGGGGTACAAGGTGAGTTATGCAGGCTCAGTGGGAAAGAATGGAAGTATTCATCCTGTTTTCCAAGATTTTGCAAACCGATGTGAAACTGTTATCTCGTTTGAAGACCCGGGACACACTGATGCTTTGGAATTTATGGATGGCAAGTTGATGTTGGGGAAAGTTTGCCATATGAAAGAGGTAAATTGGAAAACATTGCTGGCGACTTGTTCGCGTGACGAACTCACTACGATTCTTGAAAAAACAGATTTGTTGAGTTTTAACAATTGGACGATCCTCAGTGGAATGAACGGGATTATGAAAGGGATGCTTTCCATCATCAAAGAAATAAAACAGAAACCTGTTGCGTTTATTGATTTAGCTGACCCACAAAAGCGTGTTGATGAAGATATTAAAGAGGTTTTGGAGTTGATAGCCGAGTTTGGTAAAGAAACTGATATGGTATTAAGTCTAAATAAGAACGAATCTATTATTGTAGCCGATTTGTTGGGCGTGAAGCATGATGATGTTACCAACAGAGCAATAAAAATTCGTGAGAAATTAGATATTTCTCATGTCGTGATACATCCGTTGCATGGTGCTGCAGCAGCCACAAGAGATTGGGCGGGATATGTTGTAGGACCTTACACAAATACGCCCAAATTAACAACAGGTGCAGGGGACAATTTTAATGCAGGTTTTTGCAACGGTTTGTTACGAGGCTTTACCCCTGAAGAATGTCTTGCTACGGGCGTGAATACTTCTGGATTTTACGTACGAAATGCACATTCTCCAAGCAAACAGGAATTAATTGCCTTTTTAAGAAGTTAAATGAAAATTCGAGTTCTTCTCTTATTCTTGCTGTGCACCTTTGGACAAGCAAGGGCGCAACAACTGAGTGCAGAGGCTGAGATCAGTGTGCTGACTTGCGCTCCGGGGGAAGAACTGTATGCTCTTTTTGGGCACTCCGCTTTGCGAGTAAAAGATCCTGTCAACAATTTTGATAAGGTTTTTAATTATGGCACATTCAACTTCAATACGCCGAATTTCTATATGAAGTTTGCGCAAGGGAAGTTGGATTATTTGCTCTCTGTTGCAGATTATGAAAGATTTTTGGCGGCTTATCAACGAGACAGGCGTAGTGTCTATTCGCAACAGTTGCAAATTTCCCAAGAGGAAAAACAGCAACTTTTTGAGGCGCTATTGAGCAATTATCAACCTGAGAATAGAGCCTACAAATATGATTTTTTTATGGACAATTGTGCCACACGTATTGATGATATCATCAAAAAAACGATAAAGGGCAATTGGGAAAATCATACAATGCCAACGAAATTCCGAAAAACCTATCGTACAGGAATTGCACCGTATTTGGCGAATAGTGATTGGCTCAATTTGGGCTTGAATATCATTCTCGGAGTTCCTACGGACAGTCCGCAACAGGGGTTGTTTTTGCCTGATATCATAGAGGAGACTTACCGAAAGACTACATTGAATGGAAAACCTATTGTCGGTAAAACAGAAACGCTTTACGAGTCGCAATTTTCTTATTCTAAGACCCCGATGTGGAAAAGTCCGTTGTTGCTGTTTAGTTTGTTGGCTTTTTTCCTTTTGATGGGAACGCTATTTTTCCCTAACAAATTACGTTTCGTAGACTTTTTACTTTTTGGAACGGTAGGAGTTGCAGGTTGCATCATTGCTTTTTTATGGTTTTTTGCAGACCATACCGCAACAAATGATAATTGGAATATTCTTTGGGCATTACCTACACATTTACCTTTGGCATTTGTCCTTTTATTTCGCAAAAGAAAAACAAAATTCGTTCATTATTACTTTCTAATAACACTCATTATTGATGTCATAGTATTGCTTTGGGGGCTATCTCCGTTGTTTTTTGGGGTGTTTGCGTACTTGACACCACTCGCTTTTCCTTTTGGGCTACTCATCCCCATACTTCTTTGTTTGATTATCAGAAGTTTGGGTATTGTGCGTAAAAAAACTAATTTTGTGGGACAACTGTAACGTTATGACACAACCAATTATCGAATTCAGAAATGCGACCCTAAAAAATGGCAAGCGTGAAGTGCTAAAAGATATTAATTTAAAGATTTCTGCCGGGGAATTTGTGTATTTGATTGGCAAAATTGGCTCGGGAAAATCCACATTGATACGTAGTTTGAATGCGGAACTACCTTTGTATAAAGGACAAATTGTTGTGGACGGCACTCTTTTATGGAGAATACGTCACAAGGCAATTGCACCATTGAGAAAAAAACTGGGCATTGTCTTTCAAGATTATAGATTGCTGACAGATAGAACGGTTTTTCAGAACCTCTTGTTTGTGTTGAAAGCGATAGAATATCCTAAAGCAAAGCGAAAGGAGCGCATTGATGAGGTTTTGTTAAAAACAGGAATGTCAATACATAAAAATAAAATGCCGCACGAACTTTCCGGTGGCGAGCAGCAACGTGTAGTTATTGCAAGAGCCTTGTTGAACGATCCCGATATTATCCTCGCTGACGAGCCAACCGGTAACTTAGACCCTGAGACTTCGGATGCGCTTACTGCTTTATTACACGATATTTCCCAAAGTGGAAAAACTGTGCTTATGGCAACACATCAGTATGATTTATTGACGCGTTTTCCTGCACGTACTATCCGCTGTGCCAATCAACGTATCGAAGAAGTTAACCAATTATAAAAAGAAAGTCGCTAGAATGAACTAGCAACTTTCTCACTTTTTAAGTGTATTTAGGTTAACAAAATATAGAAAACTATATTTGTGCAATTATTGCGTTGAAAGTTTGGCTCGGACGCATTGCCTTCTCAGCTAACGTTTCATTAGGTTTGTAGTAACCGCCAATATCTGCAGGTTTACCCTCAGCAGCCGCAATTTCTTGCAAAATCTTCGCTTCATTTTCTTGCAATTGTTTTGCAATAGGTGCAAATTTCTCGCTCAATGCTTTATCGTCAGTTTGCTTAGCCAACGCATCAGCCCAATACTGTGTCAAGAAGAAATGGCTGCCTCTATTATCTAATTCACCCGCCTTACGTGATGGTGATTTTTGATTGTCAAGGTATTGAGAAACAGCCTTATCCAAAGTTTTTGACAACACCATTGCTTTTTCATTGTTGTATTTTTCAGACAAATGCTCCAAAGAAACGGTTAATGCCAAGAACTCGCCCAATGAATCCCAACGTAAATGTCCCTCTTCCAAGAATTGCTGAACGTGCTTAGGTGCAGAACCACCCGCTCCTGTTTCGAACAAACCTCCACCTGCAATCAATGGAACAATGGACAACATTTTTGCACTTGTTCCGAGTTCTAAAATTGGGAAAAGGTCAGTCAAATAGTCACGAAGAACATTTCCTGTTACAGAAATGGCGTTTTTACCTGAGTGCACTTGTTCTAAACTGAACTGCATTGCCTCAACTGGCGTCATTATGCGAATGTCTAAACCGGAAGTATCGTGGTTTTTCAGATATTTTTGAACACGTTTTATCAAAATAGCATCGTGTGCTCTTTGTGGGTCTAACCAAAATACTGTCGGACTTCCTGTTGCTTTCGCACGATTTACTGCCAATTTTACCCAATCTTGGATTGGAATATCTTTAGTTTGGCAACCTCTGTAAATATCACCCTTTTCAACATTGTGCTCTAACAAAGTGGTCCCCTCAGCATTTACCACACGGATAACACCGTCAGCAGGAGCTACGAAAGTCTTGTCGTGTGAGCCGTATTCTTCTGCTTTTTGAGCCATAAGACCAACGTTAGAAACATTTCCCATAGTCGCAGGGTTCAGTGCTCCATTTTTCTTACAGAAGTCTACAACTACCTGATATGAAGTTGCGTAACATCTGTCCGGAATAATCGCTTTAGTTTCTTGCAATTTTCCCTCTTTGTTCCACATTTTACCACCGTCACGGATTACCACAGGCATAGATGCATCAATGATAATGTCATTTCCTGCGTGTAAGTTGGTAATTCCTTTGTCAGAATTCACCATTGCCAAATCAGGATTTTTTGCATAAACAGCCTGAATGTCAGCTTCAATAGCTTTTTGCTCAGCCTCAGGCAAAGTAGTAATTTTCTTATATAAATCACCCAAGCCTAATTCAGGATTTACACCTAATTTCTTGAATGTTTCTGCATATTTTTCGAATACATCTTTGAAGAATACCGATACAAAATGACCGAAAAGAACGGGGTCAGACACTTTCATCATAGTTGCTTTCAAGTGTACAGAGAAAAGTGTTCCGTTTGCTTTTGCATCAGCGATTTGCTCTTCGATGAATTTGCGCAATTCCTTAACGCTCAGGTACGTTCCGTCTAAAACTTCATCTTTCAAAAGTTTCAAACCTTCCTTTAATACTGTTACGTTTCCTTGCTTATCTACAAATTCATAACGAACAACATCGTCTTTTGGAAGTACGATAGATTTTTCATTTCCAAAGAAATCACCTTGCTGCATATGCGCCACGTGAGCCTTGCTGTCAGCAGACCAATCGCTCAATTTTTTAGGGTTTTTCATCGCAAAATCTTTAACCGATGGTGCTACACGGCGGTCTGAGTTTCCTTCACGCAACACAGGATTTACCGCACTACCCAAACATTTTGCATAGCGAGTACGCAATGTTTTTTCCTCCTCAATTTTAGGCTCTTCAGGGAAGTTTGGCACTTTGTATCCTTTTTCTTGCAATTCAGCAATTGCCGCTTTTAACTGAGGAATGGACGCACTAATGTTCGGTAATTTGATGATATTTGCTTCATCTTCCTTAACCAAACGACCTAAGAATGCCAATTCATCGTTAATTTTTTGTTCCTCAGTTAGGCACTCTGGGAAATTCGCTAAAATTCGCCCTGATAACGAAATGTCACGAGTTTCGACCACAATTCCTGCAGTGTTTGTAAATGCTTTAACCACAGGTAAAAACGAATAACTTGCTAGCGCAGGAGCTTCGTCAATTTTAGTCCACGTAATTTTTGGCTGATTTGTTTTCATTTTTTTAATAGTTTGTTTTTTGAGTTATACTAGGGTTCATTCTCCACTTTTCTATTCAAATTCTAATCCTAATTTTTGTTTCAACTTTAGGATATTTTCATTCTCTTTTATGAGGTGTTGTAGTTTGTCTTTTTCTCCCATTGCCTTAATGCTTCGGTCTTCCTCTTTGGGTTCAATTAACTTGAGTTTTATGTTTTTGTTATTGAGTTTCGATTGCCAAAAATGTTCCAAAGCTTTGTGGTGTTTTCCCACTAACGCCGTTTCCAAAGCATTGCTGACTTTCAAGCGAATTTCCGGTATTTCTACTTCTAGACTATATGCTGTGAGAGTTGCCCGAGAACGCTCGTCAATTTGCTTTTGCTCAATGTATTGCAATAAAAACTCCGTTGCTTGTTCTTGGGTAAAATGATCTTCTCCAATTTCTTCCTTTGCCTCCTTCTGCTCGGTAGTTTTGAAGCCCGAAATTTTATTGGAAGTAGTTTTAGACGATGCTATACTCACACCTTTCTTGATAGAAATAGAAGGGATTTTTGAAGTTCTCTCAGGGGAGAGCATTTTTTTTTCTTCTTGCGAGGATTGTTCTTCCAAGTTTCCAACTTCTTCTTTTACGCGATTGTAGGTTGCTGAGGAAGTGGTTGTTTTTTGCTCAGATTGTACTGCTTCTTTTTGCGGTACAGCCTTTTGTGTTGTTGTACTCGGGCTTACCTCTGGTAAAATATCAACTTTGGGAATTGTTATTTTTTTTTTTGAAAGATTACACAATTTTAGTAGAGCCAATTCCACGTGCAGTCTTTTATTTCGGCTCATTCGATACTCTATGTCACAAGTGTTCAGAATATTAAGCGCCTCAAAAAGGTAATTGGCAGTGCAGCGTTTTACTTGCTCTTGGTATTTTGCTTTCACGCTATCTCCAACTTCTAACAACGTTAGTGTTTTGGGATTTGCACTTACGAGTAAATCCCTTAAATGTGTTGCCATTCCATTCAAGAAATACTGTGATTCAAAACCGTTTTCCAAAATCGTATTGTACAGCAAAAGTGCGTCCATTCCACGATTTTCTAGCATTGCATCTACCAATTGGAAATAATAATCGTAATCTAAGACATTTAGGTTTTCAATTGTTTTTTCGTAGGTAACGTGATTGCCCGAAAAACTTACAATTTGGTCAAAAATAGAAAGCGCATCACGCATTGCCCCGTCTGCTTTCAAAGCAATGACATTTAGCGCATCAGCATCGGCTTCCACTCCCTCTTGACCTGCTACGTATTGCAAATGCTTCACAATATCCTCTACGCGAATTCTGTTGAAATCGAAAATTTGACAGCGCGATAGAATTGTTGGGATAATTTTGTGTTTTTCGGTAGTCGCAAGAATAAAAACAGCGTGCTTTGGCGGTTCTTCGAGCGTCTTCAAAAAAGCGTTGAAAGCCGAAGAACTCAACATATGCACTTCATCGATGATGTATACGCTATAATTGCCCAATTGTGGGGGGATGCGAACTTGGTCTATCAATTGGCGGATGTCGTCCACTTTATTGTTAGAGGCCGCGTCTAATTCGTGAATATTGTACGAACGGTTTTCATTGAATGCCTTGCAGGATTCGCACTCATTGCAAGGTTCTGTGTGTTCTTGTAAATTGCTGCAATTCAACGTTTTTGCGAAAATTCTTGCACAGGTCGTTTTTCCCACACCACGCGGTCCGCAGAACAAGTAGGCGTGTGCCAAATGCTTTTGCGCAATGGCATTTTTTAACGTCCCTGATACTGACGGCTGACCTACCACAGAGTGGAAAGTCGCAGGACGGTATTTTATCGCAGAGACTATAAAGTCATTCATTGCAGTTGTAATTTTAGGTCAAAAATAGCAGAAAGATTTTAATTTGAGCACACTTCTGCCGTACTATTCAGCAGTATTTTTAGGCAATGAAGGAAAATCTTTGAAATACAAAGGTTTAGACTCTGAAAATGTTTTACAACAATTTATTTTAAACGCTCCAAAAATTCCTCATTGTTGATGATGTAGCGGACGTGCTCTCCCGAACCAATTTCACCACTTTCGTCAAATGCCGTTACCTTAAAAAATACACGTTTCCCTTCCACTTTTGTCACTTCTGCAACACAATGCACTGTTACACTTGGTAAAGTTGCCTTGGTATGCTGCACATTCAGACTAATGCCGACAGAACCAAAACCTTCAGGAAGAAACTCTTCAATACTCATATATGCCGTTTGTTCCATAAAGGCAATCATTGCAGGAGTTGCATAAACAGCAAGCGTTCCTGAACCATATTTAGCGGCAGTGTCTTCTGTGGTTACGATTCTTTTTTCTTCTTGTTTTGCTCCCACAGGAATATTTATTTCCATAATGTTTATTGTTTTAATTCATAAAATTTCACCCAATCAATTTCTACTTCTACCGGTAAATCTGCTTCATCAACTTTCCCAACCCAAGAGCCACCTAATTGCATATCTAACAATAAATAAAAAGGCTTTCCAAAAGGGAATTGTCGTTCATTATCAGTTTTTAGTTTAGGATATGTAAAAGTATCTACATCATTGACGGCAAAAACCAATTTATCCGGATGAATTTCAACACTAAACGTATTGAAATCTTCGGGATTAAAATAATTTGTTGCACTGTACGTACGATTGTCTTTTTTCTTTAAGGCAATAGTGTAATAAGTATGAATTGTTTGATACACAATACTTTCATAATTCAGGCGTTCCATAATATCAATTTCGCCTCCTTCCGGAAATTTGCTATGGGAAGGAAGCATCCAAAAAGCAGGCCATGCACCTTTCGCATTGTTCAGTTTTGCACAAATAACAACCTTTCCGTATTCGAAAGTCTTTTTGCCTTTGGTGAAAATTCCTCCTGTAAGGTAGCGCGCAGTATCTTGCGGTAAAAAGTTGTTTTTTATTCCTCGCAGTATCATCTTTCCGTCTCTTAGAGCAAAGCAAGAGTCAGAAAGACTCATATAGTTGTCCCAATCAGACCATCCTCTTGGAATCTTACTCCAGTAAGTCTCGTTTAGGGTATTACCATTAAAATTTTCTTCCCAAACTAATTGCCACGGTGTCAGCCCTTTTACCTCCTGAATCTCGTTTGTGCAATTGATAAAGAAAATTGATAAAAACAATAAAAGGTTTAAATGTTTAATTGTCATGTTTTTTGTTTTTTTATCGGTTAAATAATTCACAGAGATAATTAATCTCTTAAATTATCCTGCACTTTATTTTAATAAAATAGGGTCTTTCTTTTCTAATTTTAGGTATTCGGTGGCAACTTTGTCTAACTCTTCATACCACGCCTTTCCATACTTGGAAATTAGAGGGGCTTTTAAAAATTTGTACACCGGTAATCCTTTTTTCTCGCCCAACTCACGTGCTGCACTGCAAATGGGTTGTTGGTCGTAATTCAATCCCTCAAAACTGCTGTATTTCCTGGCTCTGATTGGATACAGTGCGCAGGAAATCGGTTTTTTGTACGAAATAACGCCCTGCTCGTAGGCTCTCTCAATGCCACACAAGGCGAAACCATCCTCATAGATTGTGAATGCGCACTCTTTTCCCTCACGAAGTGGAGTTACTAAATCGCCGTCACAGTCTATTGTGGCAACTCCTTGTTCTTCAATGGCTTTGATTCCTTCTTCTCGCAAAAATGGTTTCACTTTTGGGAATATGTCTTCCAAAATTGCTTTTTCCTCATCTTCCAAAGGTGCTCCCGAGTCCCCTTCCTCACAGCAAATTCCGTGACATTTCACAAAATCGCACAAGAATTTCTTCTCGATAATGTCCAAACTCACAATTACGTTTCCAATCTCAATCATAGGAGCAAAGATACGGATTTTCTTGATGTGTTGTATAAAAATTCATTGTGTGCCATAGAGTCTTAAATAATTAGTACATTTGTTCGTAAAACGATTAGAAATAGTTATTGGAGTAATATTGGTGAAAATGAATGATGTAAAAAAAATGGAAAGCCTTTTAGCAAAATGGCAAGACTCTGCAATAGAGTTTCTTCCTAAGTTAGTCCTTGCCATAGTGGTATTGGTTGCTTTTTATTTTATTGGGAAAATAGTTAAGAGACTGAGTTTTAAGTTCTATTCAAAGGTGTTGAAGAAACATCCCGGTATTGTAAAAATAATTTCAACCGTTATTTATTTTTTCTTTTTGATGTCCGGAGTTTTTGCCTCTCTGGAGATTTTGGGTTTGGATGGTATTTTGACGAAATTGCTAACTGGTGCCGGAGTTATCGGTATTATTGCCGGCTTTGCTTTTAAAGATATTGTTTCCAATATTTTTGCCGGCTTTTTATTGCAAATGCAACTTCCTTTCAAGTCTGGAGACTGGGTGGAAATAGAAGGCACATTTGGTACGATAAAAGTAATTGGTTGGATTACGACCTCTATAAAAACGATCAGTGGGCAAGAGGTTTTTGTGCCTAATCAACTGATTTATAACAATACTTTTACGAATTATTCTGTATTTGGCAAACGGCGTGTTATCTTCAAGACAGGCGTTGCTTATGGTGATGATTTGGATTTAGTGAGAAAAGCAGCATTGGAGGAAGTTGATAAGATAGATGCTGTCTTAAAAAAGGAGGAAATTAATTTTTATTTTACGGAAATAAGCAGTTCTGCATACAATTTTGAAATTCGTTTTTGGATTCGTTTTAGGAACCAGTCAGATTATTTGGAGGCGATGAATGAAATTATAGTGCGAGTACAAAAACGTTTTGCGAAAGAGAATATTTCCATCGCTTATTCCGTAATGACCTTAGATTTTGGCGTAAAAGGCGGCGTGAATTTGTATGACAATCCTATAAATATTCAGTCTTCTTCAAATAACCCTCAAATAACAAAAGAGTGAAATCTACAAAAGAGATAAAGGCTATTTTTACAGATATGGACGAACTGTTAATAGCAACTGAAAAAGAATTAAAAGAGATTATGAAAATAAGTAAAAAACTTAAACAGTTTTCTAAGAAAATAAAGATTTTAGAAGATTATTATCATTCCGATTGGTTAGAAGACAGAGAGCATTTGATAGCAAAAAAAGAAGATAAATTTTATGCTACCACTGAAGATGCAATCTGGAATTTGACTGTCGCTTATCATCAAGAACGTATCAAGATTATTAAGCAACTTACGAAAGAATTGTGATATCGTAAACTTTCAAACAATTCTCACAATAGAGAAGTTTTTACAATAAAATAAGTACAAATGAAACATTTAGTCGTATTAACAGGAGCAGGAATGAGTGCTGAGAGTGGCATTAAAACATTCCGTGATGCCGACGGGCTTTGGGAAGGGTACGATGTGATGGAAGTGGCTTCACCTATTGGTTGGGCGAAAAATCCTGAACTTGTGCTTGATTTTTACAATCAACGACGCCATCAACTTTTGGAAGTGAACCCCAACTTGGCGCACAAGACTCTTAAAGATTTGGAGAAGGAATTTAAGGTGAGTATCGTTACACAAAATGTAGACAATTTGCACGAAAGAGCAGGCTCTAAAAATGTGTTGCATCTGCACGGTGAATTACTGAAAGTACGCAGCACAAAAAACGAACAACTCGTCTATGAATGGAAAAAAGACCTCAATCTTGGCGATACCGCTGAAGACGGTAGTCAGTTGCGTCCCCATATTGTGTGGTTTGGAGAGGCTGTTCCTGCAATGCACGAGGCTGCAAAAATCGTAGAAAAAGCAGACATTTTGCTTATCATCGGGACTTCTTTGCAAGTGTACCCTGCGGCTTCATTGATTGATTATCTGCCCAATGGCAAACCGATTTATTTAATCGACCCGAAAAAGCCAAATGGGATATTCCAAAACCACGTGCATTTTATCGAAGCAACGGCTTGCGAAGGAATTGGAGAGTTCGTGAAAATGGTAAAATAGCCTGCTATTTATCTTGCAAAGCAAACACTTTTTTCAGTAACGAAGTCGTTCTTGAAAATACATTGGAGCGAATGTCTTTTTCTTTCTCTGCCACCATTGTAAAGACGCCTTTTACAGCCTCTTGCGTTACATAGCTGGAAAGGTCAGTGTTGAGGTTTTTGCCTGTGATGAAGTTGTATTTTCTGATAATTTTTGCCCAAACCTTATCTGCACCAACCTTTCCCAAAGACTGCTGGATACTGGGCTGGAAAGTTGCAATAAGTTGCTGAGTTGTTTTGCCTTGCAAATAGTTTGTGGCAGCGGTATTGTTGCCCAATAAAATATTTTTAGCGTCGTTAAATGTAATGTCTCGTATGGCTTGTGTGAAAATTGGTGCTGCGCTGCTCACAGCATCTTCCGCTGCATTGTTGAGGAGTTTTAATCCTTCGTCAGCCAGTGAGCTGAGACCGATTTTTCGGAGTGTTTCGTCCACAACTTGCAATTCTTTCGGCAGTAAGATTTTTACGGCTTCATTCTTGAAAAATCCTCCCGGTTGACTCAGTTGATGAACACCTTTTTCTACGCCTATATTTAGCGCTTCCTTCAAGCCCAAAGCAATTTGAGAATTGGAAATCTGTGTGGGCGAATTTTCTGAGTTTTGTTGGGTTGAAGTCATTATGTGCTGTAATTCGGCACAACTTATCATTGTGAAAAGCACAAGAAAGGCGATACTGATTTTTTTCATATTTGTACGTTTTTTTTGAAAGGAAAAGGCAATTATCTTGCCAAAAATTAGTGTAAATCTGTGTCTAGACCGGACACAATATGTGGGTCATCAGCAGTTTTAGCATCAAACATTTTGATACTACCGTCTTTTCCCACAATCATAAAACGAGGAATCCAATTTAAGTTGATGGAAGTGTTGAAATCGGTTTTCCATTCAGAGCCCATATAAAAATGCGTGCCGTCCAGATTAAATTGTTCTATTGCTTCTTTCCAAGATTCAATGTCTTTATCCATTGAGAGATAGAGAAATACAACATCGTTTCCGTATTTTTCTTTCAACTTGTGGATTTTTGGAAAACTTGCGCGACAATCTTTACACCAAGAAGCCCAAATGTCAACCAGAACGGTTTTCCCTTTGAGGGAATCAAAGACCTCTTGCAAACTTTTTTCCGAGCCATCAAGCGTTTGTACTTTTTGTTGTAAGGCTTTTCCCGCGAAAGAGGTAGGCTCTGATTTTTTACATTGAATAAATGTAAAGCAGCATAAAATTGCGATAAAGTATCGTTTCATAATTCATTATTTTATAAAATATAGTATGGTTTTTATGACTAATTCGGGTTGTTCTGCGTGTAGCCAGTGTCCCGCATTCGGAACGGTGGAGATTTCAGAGTTTGGAAAGGATTTTTTAATCAGAAAATTATCCGATAAACTAAGATATTCTGAATTTTCTCCACGTAAAAATAGGGTGGGTGTGTTTTTTCAAGATTTTCGGTAAGTGTTTTCAAGTTGATTTTCCACTCAAAACCGCCACTTTTTTTTCGGTGTAGATTTTTCATAATCAATTGTACGACTTCTGCTCTTTTTATTTCTGGAAGCAGTATTTTTTCAATCTCACCCCGACTTTTTGCCAATGTCAAATTCAACGAAGCCATAGCCCCCAAAATATGCGAATGGTTGTCATAGTTTACAGGGTAGTTTTTCGGTGCAATATCGGCAACGACTAGTTTTTTAACCTTTTCAGGGTGGTTGAGGGTAAAAAGCATCGAAACTTTCCCCCCCATAGAATGTCCCAACAGACTGACCTTTTTGAGATTGTGAGTTTGTAAATACTCCTCAATGTCTTGAACCATAGTAGGGTAGTTGTGTTCGTTGTTGTGTGGCGAACGCCCGTGGTTGCGCAAGTCGATGAGGTGTACTTGGAACTCTTCGTTTGCTAAGGCTTTGCCAATAGTTTGCCAATTGTCTGACAATCCGTAGAGTCCGTGAAGCACCAACAACGGCTCTCCCTTCCCCAATATCGTAGAATGTAATTTCATAAATTGAGTGGTGTTTTTATGCTTTTCGCAAGCAACGTTTGTAAAGTTGGATAGTGTTTTC
>PDWJ01003473.1_pt1 | contig 15042 bp, 5 predicted proteins | sample 1430881 | NCBI WGS metagenome assembly PDWJ01 (sample SAMN01162460, study PRJNA174530) | Oral metagenome, whole genome shotgun sequencing project. | biome: Marine environment; feature: Marine mammal; material: Swab sample of the gingival sulcus; isolation source: swab sample of gingival sulcus... | reverse complement strand
CTCTCAGCCTCGGGTTTCGGAGCGGATTCTGGCAATGGCTTACTCTCAGGTTTTGGTAATGGTTTAGAAGTAGGACCAGATGTCGGTTTTGGAGATGTTGTTGGTCTTGGCTTTGAAGTAGGTCTTGAGATTGTTCCCGGTACTGGTTTCGATTCTTGTTCTCCCTGTACTGTTCCTTCTTGAGTAGTTCCAGCAGGATGTTTCTCCTTTTGTTTATTCCCGAACGGATGTTTCTCTTTCGATGTCGTCGTTTCGGTTGGGTTAACCACGTTCTCTTCTTTGGTTACTTTTATTCCCTTTTCTTCCTTCTGAGCAAAAAGTCCCGTAGAAACAATTAATGCTGTAATTAATAGTAAACTTTTCATCATTCTAGCTTTTATGAACGGTTCTTGCGATCCATTCTGGTTTGTAGTTGAAAGTAGGCAATTCGTATGCCAGAATGATTTTGGAAGGTGCTATTTTCGATGAACGGGATTGAAATGACGGTGAGTTGGGATTGGGAAAGGATTGTAGATCCACACACTGCGCAGGATTTGCAAATCCTGCGCAACTCACAAACAAAGCTCCTCAAAGTCAAATAAAAAACCCCGTTAACAGAGGGTTTTATGAGATTAGCTAAGAAAGCGTTGACAAAACCACATGCTCCGCAGGATTTGCAAATCCTGCGCAATTCACAAGCAAAGCTACTCAATGCCAAATAAAAAATCCCAGTCCAAAGGACCAGGATTTTCTGTTGTGACCTCGTCAGGATTCAAACCTGAAACCTCTTGAGCCGTAATCAAGTGCTCTATTCAGTTGAGCTACGAAGCCATTTTAAATCGATTTTTGCAAGTTACTGCGTCAATCGGAGTGCAAATATAAGTCGTTTTTTCGTTTTGACAAAAAACTCTAGCAAATTTTATTGAATTTCTGCTGTAATTCCTCTGTCGTGCAACGCAACACACATAGGTTCAAGCGTTTCGTAATCTCCACGTTTTACCTGACATTTTCCATTGTAGTGAACAATAAAGGTACATTGTTCTGCCTGGATGGGTTTGTGCTTGCATACTTTGATCAACGAATCAATGACATGATCGAAGGTGTTGAAATCATCGTTAAATACGATTAAATCTTTGTAATCTACGGCCTGCTCTACCGTTAACACTTGCTCTAAAACGTCAGTTTCTGGGCTCATTCTCCTCTTTATTGTATTAATTATTCTCTTCTTCTAACTCTAATGGAATTGGCTCCAAACCAACTTCGCGTATGTGATACTGTACGTCTTGAAGTTTATTCGGTTCAATTCCTTCAATGTGCAATTCCAATCCTTCTTTCGTTTTGACAAATTTCTTCTGATATCCCATTCGGAGCAACCAATCGGCCAAATCTCCAGGTACTTTATCATCAGACAATTTCACCAAAATATGACGTTTGTCAAGCTCGGTTTGCACATCTTCTTCCGAAAGATACAGCGTATCAATGTCTTTTTCAAATTTAAATAAGCGAGGAAGGTCCTTTTTGTTCGAGTAAATTTCCGATTTCACCTTTCCATCACTCTCGTCAAAGTAGAAATTTCCTTCTGTATTGTAGCGATTTAACACATCCCGCGGAAACTCTTCAAAAGTCTTCTTCGTGACAATTTGAATTTTTTGCTCATCCTCCTCGATATTAAGCGGTGCTTCAACTACTGTTGTATTTACGGAATCTGTTCGTTGGACATTTTCTGGAACCTCTACCACTTCCACTGGTGTTGCCTTCTCAATATTTGATTGAAGAATCGACGGACCAAGTTGATCTAGCAACCTTCTCGCCTTTCCAACAGTCAATCGCTCACCTTTGTAATACGCCACGATGAACGCATCACTAATTCCTCGTTTAATCGCTTCGCTTCTTCGTGGTTGCGCTTCTTCGGCTGAATCGAACATTCCAGTTGCGTAGCGAATTAATCCATTTGGTAAACGCACCGTCAAAATTTCTGGTAAGTTCTTCACTATCTCATCCGATACAGGGCGATTGAACACTCCAACTTGTACCGTAAAGAACAATCCTTGTTTCAATTCAATTGGTGATGCTTCCGCTGCGCCTGGCGCTTGATTGTAAGCGTATTCAGGAATCTCAACGACTTCTGTTTCCGCTGGAATCCCCAAGTGATCCGCAGTATTCTCCGCTACTTCGAGCACCAATTCATTCGTTCCCTTCGGTACACATTTTCCAGAAGCTTCTAAACGGCGTGCCTCACCGAAAGTAATTCGTTCTCCGTCACAATAGGCAACAACAAAAGCATCGTTATATCCTAGTGATCGAATCGCTTGTCTTGCCTCCACAACCGATTCGCTGCTATTGAAGAACCCAGCCATGTACCGCGTAATATTCGTATTCGCAATTTTCTCTCCCGAAACAGGATTGAATTCTTTGAATAAATCTTGTGGAATCGGTCGGGCAAAAGCTCCAATTTGCACGCGATAAGTCAAACCAGAAGGATTTTTCACTCCGACTGGAATAGGATTCGCTTCAGAATAGATACTTTCTGCGTTCGCATCAATTGCAAAACCAGTTGTTGGCATTTGCAACACAGCCGTCGCGACAACCGCTGTTTTGATGGGTTGAACACCTCGTACAAGTAGGTTCTTTAATTTCATAGCTTCTTGCTCGTTGTTGGGCAACAATTGATCTGCCACTGCCATCTGTTCTTCGAAGTCGGCATTTCTCCGTTGAATGTCAGACTCTAATGTTTTAATGCGCGCTGTTTTCAATGCAATTGAATCGTTTCCTGCACTGGATGGCTCCGTAGCGATGAGTTGAATCAATTCCTCCCGTTCGCGATCTAAATCTTGCTGTAAAATACGCAATTCGTTTTCAATTTCGAGCGCTTTCACACCTTCTTCCATGTATTCTTTGTAGGATTCTGAAGCCGCTAATTCGCGTTCCTCAGTGAAGGAAATTTCTTGATTCAGCCCCGTTGTTGCCATACGATCAACAGGCTCTGTTTCGTTGAAGTTTGCAATGCGCGTTTCAATATGTTCCAATTGATTTTTCAATAAGTTCAATTGTGCATCAATGGCCGCTTTCTCTGTATCCAAGGCGGGAAGTTCCTTTCGCTTCGCCAGAGATATTTCCTGCTCTACACGCTTTTGTTGTACTTCTAGGTCACCAATTTCAATGACAAAATTCCGTCTGCGTTGATCCAGTTCTTCACGCGACAATAAGGTAATGTCTTCCTGATCTTCAATGGATTGAATTTCTCGATTTTCCACCACTTGCGCCAAACGCGTGTTCAACATAGCCTGACGTTCTGCGGCTTGCGAGAGTAAATAATTCCGTTCCTCCTCGGATTTCGCTTGATCCGATTGTTCCAACAACTGATCAATCGCCGTGCGCTCTTCTTCACTCGCTTTCAATGCCGATTTCACCTCTGTTGTTTCGGGGTCATTTGTTCCTAATCGTTGTAAGGCATTATTGAGATTGTCTTGCTTTTCGCGCGCTTCAACCACCGCAACCGATTGCAATTCATTCGTGCGTTTCAATTCCGCTTGAGTCAATTCATCCAATTCCTTGATGATCGACTTTTGCTCCGAAGTAGAAAGATTTGAATCATTCAGTTGATTCTGCAATTCCTGTCGCTTCGTCTGCAGTTCCAATAATTCTTCGTCATTTTCCTCCGTTGATTTGGATGCAACATTCATGGACTCCAAGTCACCAATCGTAATTTGCATTTGCTGAAGCTCCTCCTCTACTTTTTCTTCTTCTTGCGAAATCCAGTTCAGTTGATTTTGTAAACTTTCATCTTCTGGAGAACGGTCCAATTCATCTTGGATCTCCGCTTTCTTCGTTTTTAATTCCGCTAAATACGATTGTAATTCCTTCTCGTGTGTTCGTGCCTCCTCCACCGTTGGATTCTCCATGGTAAACTCAACATCACCAATGGAGATGAATGATTTGCGCATGTCAGACACAAACTTTTCTTGTTCATTTGAATCTATCGTCACCACAATTGAGGCATTTTCAGCTGTCGCTTGACGTTGTTTACTCTCCTCAATTTCATTCGCTAAAATCATCGATTCGAGATCAACTTGCACCGAATACGCTCGATCCAATTCCTTTTGTTTTTTCGACAATTCCTTTTGAAGATTCTCTTGCAACTCTGCTTCTCTCGCTATGATTTTCTCAGTTGAAGTATTGGCTTGACTGGTTAAGTCACCAATTTCTACACGGTACTTTCGATCCGCCTTGGCAACCGTTTCTTCGTACACTTCTGCCGATTTCGAAGCTTGTAGACTTGCATTACGTTGCGAGTTAACTTCAGCTTCCTGATCTTCGATCATTTGCTCCAAAGCCTCTAGCTGCAATTGTATCTGTTGATTACTAGGATCATCCGACAACTCCTCTTGCATCGCTTCACCCTTAGCTTTTAAGGCAATTAACACCTCTTGTTCAAGTTCCAATCGATCTAAGTTGCGCTCTACCTCAGAGCCACTTTCCGAATTGATTTCCTCCAAACGATTTGCATAATCAATTTTTTCCGCTTCGAAGAGTTGATCGCGTATGTCTTTTTTCAATTCCTCCGTAACAGCTAACACTTCATTATCAGTCACATTCGAAGTGGTGAGTGAAGCCATATTTTCTGTGCGCTCATCGATTGAATTCTCCAACGAACGAATCATCTCGGTTAATCCATCTTCTTGCTCCTTGAGCTGTGCATCCGAAGGCGTTGTTTCTAATTGAAATTGAACAGCTGCCAATTCTTTTTCCAACTCCGTTTTTAGCTCATTTTCTAATGCTTGTATTTGTTGCAGCTTTTCACGTTCTGTCAACTCATTGTTCTCATTGATAGCAGCCAGATCGTTGGAATAATTAGGAAGAACCTCAGCGATTGCTTCTTCTCGATTAAACGGTTCTGGAACATCCGTAGCCAGCGCTGTCAGTTGGTTTTCTCGTGCATCAATTCCTTCATTCAAATCAGCAAGAATATCTTCCAATAGCTGCTTTTCAGCTGCTAACTCCGTATTACCTCTATCAGCTGCCAACGCTTCCTCTACCCGATCCAACTTCTCATTAACGGACATTTTCAGCGTTCGATCGGTTTCGTTCATTGCCTCAAGACGCTCTTGCTCGTTAAGTGTTTCGTTGGATTGAATCGATTTGATTGTTTTCTGGTAATCAGGATCAACATCCGCAATCACATCTTGCTTCGTGATCGCAACATCAGGAGTTTGGTTTTCAATTTGCGTTATTCTAATCGAACGATCCGTAATGGACTCATTTGTTTTGGACAGTAATTCATTGATGATTTGTAGTTCCTTCAATAAATCGGCATCGGTTGGATTCGTTTGCAATTCTTGTTGGACCTCGAATAAACGATCCTCTGTTACATCGCGAAATGCTTCATCATTTGCTTGCAACTGCTGTAATCGCTCCAATTCCGTAATGCTTAAATCCGATTCAATCGCCGCTTGCTTGGAAGCATAATCGGGAGCAATACTTGTGAGAACTGTTTCCTCCGTGAGTGTTGACGCGACTGCTGGCTGCTCATTTTTCAGTTCTTCCGTCAATTCCGTTTGAACGGTTTCCAGATCATTTTTGAAACGATTTAACTCTTCCTGATCCTCTTGCAGTTTAGCATTCTGTGGATCATTTCCCAGTTTCTCTTCAATTTCGATCAATTGTTTCTCTACCTGACTAATTGTTTGCTCGTTCTGTGCAATCAAAGATTCCAACTGATCCACGCGATCCGCTTCGCTTGATTCAATTTGCTCAACTATTTGCGTGTGCGCATTCATCAACACATCAGCCTGCGATACATCCGCTGTGTTGGCATTGACGACATCAGGATTGGAACTTTCGATTTCAGCCAATTGATTGGAAAGCTCTGCCGCACGGTCTTTTGCTTGTTGCGCCGCGATTGCTGCCTGTGCTTCCTCGTATTTCCGTTGATCAATTTCCTTGATAACAGATGTTCCAGAACTCTGAATAACATCAACTTGAGCGTCGAGCACCGCTATTTTCTTGCTGATGTCTACAATCTCTTGCTGGTTGTAATCGCGTTCTTTTTCATACAGCTTGATCGTATTTTCGAGTTCAGCCAGTTCTTCACGAATCTTTGCTGCTTCTTTTCTTTTGACTTCCGGCAATTTGCTGTTCAATTCTTCCGAGCGCGTCTCAGCGATTTCTATTTCACGATTATTCTTCTTGTTTCGATCGGCCAATTCATCTTGTCGAGCGCGTTGCTCAATCGTTTCTTCGACCAATTTGTCGACCATTCCTTCCGTAGAGTTATCGCGCGTATTTTGAATCTTTTCCTTTTGCTGAGCGAGATACGTCAAGGCCTCTTCTTCTTTCCCTTCTTCGATCAATTGGTTGAACGCTTGCTCCACTTGCGTCATTTCACTATTGGTAGGATCTCCAGTTCCAAATTTTCGTGTTACCTCTCCACTTAAATCACTCAATCCTTCAGCTTGCGCCAAGCGATTAGATCGTTCTGCATCCAGTTTTTGCGCTTCCCGTAATGCCGTGTATTTTTGAGCCGGATCATTGGTATTTTCCGCCTTGGCTATTAAGTCATCTCGCTGCTTCGTGATCTCCTCTATTTCTTCTGAAAGCGCGATGTACGCTTCAGAAATACCGCCATTTAACTTTTGTACCTGTTCCGCTCGCTTAGTATCCGCTTCCGCCAACTCGGACAACTGATTTTGCACCTCGCGAATAGTCATCCCCTGAAAACCAAGCTCTGCCAATAATTCATCACGTTTGGCTTCCAATTCGATGCGTTCGAGTTCATCCACATCAAACTCATCAATGTTTACTTCCAGCTTTGATTTCTTGCGAAGTACTTGAGCCACCAATTCTTCTCCACCTTCAACATCTTCATCAAATAAATCGATGATTTTCACCTTCTCTTCACCACTCTCGCTGTAATGAATCACCTTCTGCTTGAGCGGACGAAATTCATCCAAGAAAGGTAATTCGATGGTTTTTGAAATCGGTTCCAAGCCATCAATCTTTATGACAAGATCGTACTTTCCACCTTTTGGAAACACATAAGAGTATTTTCCCGCTTCATTCGTAACAACACTCCCAACTTCTGATCCCGTTTTCGACGACGTAATCTCAATCGTCATGTTTTTATTTTCTGGATTGATTTCTGAAACGAAATCTCCCATTACGATAACTTCTTGAATTGGAATACGAATCACTTTAACGCGATAGACGTGCAGCTTCCCCTGTTCACTTTGGCGTGAAGAAGCAAAATACGCGTTTTGGTACTCAGCATCTACTACGTAGAACAAATCATCGTCGGGTGAAGAAATTGCAAAATCAACATTTTCGATGGATTGAAACTGACCATTATCGGGATTTAGACGTGCCATAAAGACATCAAATCCCCCCATTGAATTATGTCCTTTCGAACTAAAATAAAGGTAGCGACCATTCGGATGTAGGTATGGGAAATCCTCGTCGTATTCCGTATTGATTTCTCCCGGTAAACGGTAGGGTTCTCCCCAAGAATTATCAGGCAAGCGTTTTCTTACATAGATGTCCAACCCTGTTTTTCCATTATCGCCATAACTCGAATAGTAAACCGCTTTGGCTCCTTTTGGATAATGAACAATGGGAATGTGACCTCTCTTCTTATCGATTTTACTTTGAAAGCGCTCTGTTACGAGAATATCTCCCCCGATGCTCTGCATGTCTTTATAGAGGCGGAAGAATTTATCATCTTCAATTTGCGTTTTTTCGGAAACAACGATGTCTGTGAATTTGATCATCAGTTTTTTCCCGTTGCGACACATTTCAATCTCACGATCTACATTGTATCGATCATCTCGAGCTGCACGTTTGTCCTGATAAATTTGGTAGAACTTCCGTGCTTCATCAAACTGGTAATTTAAATGGAGTGCCTTTCCTTTGAAGTAGTAGGCGCGCGGATCAATGCCTGGCGATTTCGTTGCTACATTCAAGAATTTAATCGCATCCTTCTTCTGCTTATCGTCATTGAATAAACTACACGTTCCGTACTTAAAATTGATTTCAGGATCGGTTGGATACAGGTTCAATAACTGCAAATAAAGGGGCGTTGCCTCGACATACGCCTCATTTTCGAAGAGTTTATCGGCATTTTCCCTTACCTCATTCTCGGATTGTGCCCAACTTGAAAAGGCCACGAGAACGAGACAAAGAACATGGAGGATATGTTGACTATATCTCACTAATATTTCGTTCTCACTGAGAACTCATACACTTTGTTTGTCACTTTAGCTGTGTACGTCTATCACCCAAAAAAGGTTCAATTTGCCATTTTGCAAAGGTTTGAAGTATCCAACAAACCTTTGCATATACCCGAGGCATTCAAGTTTGGGAGTTATTCTTCAAACAAACGCATAAGCTGTGCTTTGTACACACTATTCGTTGTTATTTGGTAGTTGAAATTACGCTTTTTTCGTTTATCCTCTTTAATCTCGTTGATTGCTGTACTGAATTCACCGTCACCAGTGAGGATATTCAGCGTTCCATCTTTTTTGCCTTCCATCTTGTAGTTGAAGAAGTAATCTCCTCCTCCAGGAATGCTCATCGAGATTGTGAATGCATCGCTATTTCCTCCAGAATACGTTTGTTGGAAGAAGGCTTTGAGTGGAATGTACTTCATGATTGGTTTACCATATATTCCAACAAGCACTGCCGATTCTACATTCGTGATTAACCCTCTTTCTGGGTTTCTTTCGCTGTCGTAAGAGCTCAAACGAATTCCTGTGATCGTCATGGTATTTTCCAGTCCATTCGGCAATCTCTTCACCTTACCTTCCTGTACATACTCTTCCTTGAACTTATCTGCAGCGGCAATTCCATCCCATTCAACCAAGGCATTCTCGATGGTCGTTGAATTGAAATCCATTGGTTGCAGACCTTCAATTGCGTTGATTCGATCTGCCACATCTTGCATTGCTCCTTTATCTACAGGCATGTTGATTCGAGCAGTGATGTTCATATCCGTTTTTCCAGTCGTTTGGTTGTAATTAACGATTCCTACGGTTTCCACTTCTACATCGCCGAAATCCATTCCGAGGTCGATCACACCATCTCCATTCATGGAACAACTTTCTGTGTGCAAGGCAATGTAATTTCCTTTTTCGCCACGGTTGATCAACTTATCCTTCGAAGCAATTTGGAACTCCTTCGATCCACTATCGTATTGCAAGTACCCATTTGAGGTCATCACGATCGGATCGTCAGGACTTACGAGTGCCGACAAGAACGTTGGGTACAATGAGATACTGTCCACCGTTGGGGAATCACGCCAAACAATTCCTGCGGAAATTGGATTTCCTTCCAAATCTTTCATTTCGCTTACCACTGGAATTTGAATGTTTTTCGGATCGATTTCCGATTTAAATGCCATCCAGTTTCTGTCGAATTTATCGCATCCATGATTAATTCGTGTTGCTCCAGCAAAGGAAATCAATGGGTTCGAAGCACGAATCGCTACATCTCCGTAATAATCGAACTCTTTGCTCAACTTAAAGTTCTGTTCCGCCAAAATTTTACCCGAAGCACGCGTCTGATACGAAGTATCGAGTCCAATGTTCTTCATGGCGATGTATGTCACATTACTATCGACATCGTAGTATGGATATTCTCCTTCTGCCGTATACGCTCTACGTGCTGTAATTTCCACATTTGCGCGTTCGAAGCGGTGGTATTTCGTTACGTAGTTTGCCACGATTGTTGCGTTTTTCAGCACGTCCATTTTCGCTTTCTTACGAATCGTAATTTTCATACTGTCAGGCGAAATTCGCGCATCGGCGATATCAATGTAATCGATCTTACTACAATATATTGCCTTCGTTTTAGCATCGAATCGTGCTCGTGGTGCTCGGAAGTTGAGCGAGTCTTGTTTTGGATGCGTTGAGAAGAAGTTCGAACCTGCCAAGTCCACTCCTGCTTCAATACTCACATCTGCATCGTCCTTTTTCTCCATTTCAATCACCAACTCGTCCATGAACCACTTAAATTGATCCATTTTCGCCATGTATTGATTGACAGGGAAATCCACTCGTGATTCTCCTTCGTTTGAATAGAATTGACCTATTCTATCTTTAAACGACACGTGTGACTTGACGTTATCTGATTTAAAAGCCAGGGCATTTTCCGAAACATCCGTGCTTTCATTTTTCAATCTAAAGGCAGAGGTATCAGCATCTACATCGACATTCGTGTACTTAAAGTTTTTGGATATCAAATTGGCATTTTTGAAGGTCATCAATCCGTTACCACGCATTCCCTCAGGTCGAATAGTCACCATTCCGCGCAACTCCGCTTCCTTGTCGAAGAAAACTAAATCGCTTTGAGGCGTAGATGCGGCCTTCAATACGTTTTGTTTCGGTACGTATGTGATGTATGCTTTTTCACCTTTTACATCTGGGAAAGGAACTCCAGTTGCAACTTTCTTGTTCTCGAACTGTGCATACCCGACAGTAGAATCAGGTAAGAAGCTTAAGATATTCGATTTCGATGTTGAGTGCACAAAATTGATGGTTCCTGAACCTTGCAATCCATTGTTAGACAATACAATCTTATTATCGTATTTCGCCTCAGTTCCATAGAAAGTATATCCACCTTTTGGCGTGATCATGGAGAATCCGAAGGAGTAATCAGGCATTATTCTCAATTCCTGACGAATTTTCGGGAAGATTCCCGCCGAAACCAATTCTCCTTCCAATCGCAATTTCGCCTCCTCGAAAATATTCAAGCTATCCATTTCGAATGGATCGACCGTATAATAAAAGCGTGCACTGTCGTAGACGCCACGATAGATATCGTCTGAATTGTAATAGATCTTCGATTTGTTCACCGCCACCAATTTCGGGAAGTCTTCTTTTCCTTTCTTAATTCCCGCGCGGTTGTCCGTATCGTCAATAAAAATATCTCCCGTAACACCGTACAAAGAGCTTTTCATTGCAATTCCTTTCGTTCCATGTGTTTTATCCATTGGACGAACACGGAAGAGACTTTCATTTGTTTTTTGGAGTTTAATTTTGAACTCATCATAATTGAAGGAAGCCAACGCTGCATCAACTTCTAGTTTACCTGCATTCGTCCAGCCTTCGTAAACGAAGTCGCGATTTTGCTTCACTTTCACCTTTCCATTTTCAGGAAAAACCACCGTATTTTTATTTGCAGAGATGACTACTCGATCTACGGCTTCCATGTCTAGTTCCAAGGTTGCCAAATTCAGCACCGCAAAGTTCTTCATGAGACGTCGTTCTTCGTTTTGCTTTTTGAAGAGCTCATCCAAATTTTTCAGGTAAGGATCTTTTTCGATTTCCTCACGAGAGTACCCTTGCAGTTCCCTTGTTCTTAAATCTGAGGTAAAAATGATGTTATCGTAATCAATTTTTCCAATTTTCGCCTTTACGAAGGTTTCCAGTTTTGGGTTGATCGTTACTGTATTTAAATCAGAATCATAACTGATAAATCCAAGGCTCGACAAGGATAACAAGGTCGATTCTACTTGCGTGATTGCTCGTCCTAATGCCGATGCTGCCTCCCCTTTCGTCATGACAGGCTTATCATATTTGTACGAATACTTTGAAAGTGCTACCAATGGATGCACCGATTCTAGACCTTGCAAACGATCATATAATTCAGCGTCGAAATACGCCTGCGATTCAAAAACGGCAGCGCGTTGCTCGCGACTGGTTCCAAAATCGTAGGTAAATCCAAGCACATCCCCTCCAATCTCCCAACTAATCTTAGGAACATAAATATCTAACTTATGGTAAGAATCCAGGAATGGCGCTTGACCAATTCCTCTTCGGGTACGAATTAGAAGCACTTCCTTTTTGTCCAAATCATAATCCAAATTGATCCCTGGATGCGAGATAGAATCTCCAGAACTAAGATATAGCGACAACTTTCCTTCGTTAACCGAAACTTTCTTGGGAGAAATAAAAATCTCCTGAGCACGCGCCTGCATGAACGGAGCACCTGATTTTTTAATCGTAATTGACGCTAGATTTTTCGCAGTTCCAGCACCAATAAATTTTTCCCCTTTCATTGAAAATCCACCAACATAATCAACTTCGGGAGCAATATCTTTGATGACCAAATCCTTTTTAAATGATAGGAATTGTGGATAGATTTTGTCTTCCTCTCGAATCGTTTTGTAAGATCCCTCAGACAAGGAACCTTTAATTGGATTTGAGAAATAAGGTGTTGTCATTGAAACGGTATCCACTCGCAATGAAGCTGATTTCAGAGACGCCTTATAATTACTTAATGTTGCGTAGGTTGTGTTTCCATCCAATCCCACTTTTTGCCAGTCGACTTTTCCTCCTGCTCCATCCCATTTCTTCAAAACAGGGTCGAAATCTCCAGAAGTTCCATAAACGACAAGGCTATCGACCGCTTGCCCCCGTGTTTTTCCAGAGTTACTAATCGCTCGGCAAACCAAATTACCATTCATCAATTTGATGTTCACCTTTTTATCGTATTCTACTTCAAAATCTCCATTCAAATAGAACCAAGCAAAATTGGAAGACTCGGAAATCATTCCCACTGACAGGAAGCCTGCGGAAAACTCCATGAAATCCTTGATCTTTTTAACACTTCGTGAGTCCAATTGCTTGTCCACTGCCGTGTGCCATGCTTGGTAGCTTTCTTTGGATTGCCCCGTTTGGACGAATTTGGCTACTGAAAAAACATAATTGTAAATTTCTGGATATACTTTCAAGCGTTTTTCTTCGAAGACATTGCATGTTTGCACCATTCGGTTGAAATACTCATCAGGTACATCGGATGTTTCCAACAAAAGATTTGGAAATTCATCCTTCGCAAAATCGCGAAAATCGCCTTTTCCATATTCGTTCAATTGTTTCTCAAACTCCTTAACAAACTTTTCTCGTGAACTGGGAAAAGACTGAGACCAGCTCCAATTCGTTGAAAGTACAATCATTAAGAAAAATAGCCACTTCATTCGTTTCATCCTAAACGTTTTTAATTTTTACAGGATTTCTCCAATCAATAAGATATAACCTTCGGTTACTCCGAAGTTACATCCACTCCATTAATTTTTAATCATCTGCAATCCTGCCCATTCGTCTTTGGCGAATTGCTTTTCTAGTGTAAGACCGAAAGCATTGGCAAAAGTTACCAGTTCGTCAACATCTGTTGAGAAAAAACCGCTCAGTAGGAGTCGCCCGTTTTTCTTTAAGGCCTGCGCGTAGGTTTCCATTTGCGCTTTCAAAATATTCTTGTTGATGTTTGCAATAATTAATCCAAACTCGTGTCCATCGATTTTATCGCGATCTCCCCAAACACATTCGATGTGCTTGCACTCGTTCAGTTGTGCATTTTCACGTGCATTTTCCGCTGACCATTCTTCGATATCGATGGCTAGAATTCGCGTTGCACCCAATTTTTCAGCGATTACCGCCAACACTCCCGTTCCTGTTCCCATATCGAGCACATTGTTGGGCATATTTTCCAGCTCGAACAATGCTTTCGTCATCATCCACGTAGTTTGATGGTGACCTGTTCCGAATGACATTTGCGGCTGAATTCGAACAACCATTCCTTTCCCTAAGCTTTCATCATGAAAAGGAGCCAAGATCGTTGCATACTCCTCCACGAATACAGGATGAAAATCTTTCTCCCATTGCTCGTTCCAGTTTTGGTGAGGGATAATTTTCGCGCTCCACTCACACTTCACTTCTTCTGAAGTACTCACAGACAATTCCTTTACAATTGATTCCGCATCAATCGATGCATTTCCGTATGCTTGAAGTCCATCATCTGTGGTCACAAAACCATCAAAGCCATGTTCTGCTAATTCTGCCACGAGAATTTCGCTCCACGGATTCTTTGGTGTCAATTTCAGTGTCAGTTCAAGTGTGTCGAGTGATTCCATTAAAATGCATTTATAATTTCGAGAAATGATTCTGCTTTGAGCGATGCGCCACCAATCAACCCTCCATCCACATTCGGACAGGCAAACAATTCTTTAGCGTTCTTGTTGTTACAACTTCCTCCGTAGAGAATTGAAACAGATTGTGCGGTATCTGCTCCATATTTTTCCGTGAGCCACGATCGAATTTCGGCGTGCATTTCCTCAGCCTGAGAGGACGTAGCCGTTTTTCCTGTTCCGATCGCCCAAACTGGTTCGTAGGCAATTATTCCGTTCTTCATTTGTTCAGCCGATAAGTGAAACAAGCTTGCTTCCAACTGATTCTTAACGTAGTTAAATTCCGTTCCAGCCTCACGAATTTCCAATGGCTCTCCACAGCAAAAAATGAATTGAAAACCTTGGGCTATTGCTGCATCTACCTTCAATTTCAGGAATGCATCCGACTCTCCGAAAAGAGAACGGCGCTCACTGTGTCCAATTAATCCGATGGAGCTCCCTACGCTTTTCATTTGAGAAATCGCCAGTTCGCCTGTGAAGGCTCCGCTTTCATTTGGATTGAAGTTTTGTACACCTACTGAAATCTCGTTTTTCGCTACTTCCGAAAGTTTTTGAACGTACAATGAAGGAGGAAAAACCATAACAGCTACATCTGATGATCTGTCACCCGCAACGATTTCCGACACGAGCGTTTCCCCTTCTCCTGCAGAGAGGTTCATTTTCCAATTTCCTGCTACAATTTTTTGAGCCATACTAGTTATTTAAGTGTTTTTCTTTGAAACGATCTCCTGTCGGGATCATTCTGTGTGAATATTTCTCCTTGATGATTCCCTTTTCTAACACCAACAATGCTGGATTTGAACGGGAAATAATTTTCAATTCAATTTGATCCATCGAAAAGACCGCACAATTGAACTTGTTCTTCGAACGGAAGGAATCGATTTCTTGTCGCGTAGCATTCGCAATAACTACGAAAGGTACTTTTTCCTTTTCACATTGTTCAGCAATCGCCTTGATTCGATCGATTTCGTTCCAATTGGCATTTGTCAAATCTCTCGACACCAGAATAGCGATTCTTTTTTGACTGAACAAATCATCTCGTACGGAAATATCTTTTTCCTCAACTTGTGTGATTTCAATTGTATCGAGAATTTCATAGTTCTCCGATG
>PDWJ01005573.1_pt1 | contig 15043 bp, 18 predicted proteins | sample 1430881 | NCBI WGS metagenome assembly PDWJ01 (sample SAMN01162460, study PRJNA174530) | Oral metagenome, whole genome shotgun sequencing project. | biome: Marine environment; feature: Marine mammal; material: Swab sample of the gingival sulcus; isolation source: swab sample of gingival sulcus... | reverse complement strand
GGCTGTTGTCTATAATGAGGAGGTACGGCTGGCAAAAAACGTGGATCTGGATCCCCAAATGATCTGCCCCTACAACGTACCAAGAAAAGATGCGGCCACTGGACATTGGCGCAAGTGCGACATGTGCATTGATCGTGTAAAGGACGGGCTTAAGCCCGCATGCGTCACCTCATGCCCCACGGGTACCATGAATTTCGGAGACCGGGAGGCCATGCTTGAAATGGCCCAAAACCGTTTGACTGAGGTCAAAAAGACCCGGCCCAACGCATTCCTGGCCGACCCGGAAGATGTGCGGGTGATATATCTGTGCGACACCGACGCAGAAAATTACCACACCCACATGGTGGCCGACACCGGCCAAAGATCCGCCATTCTGGCCCAGGCCAGACCTGCGAAACAGTCCCGACGGGAATTTCTCACCGGCCGGTTCAACTTTGGTAAATCAAGGGTATAAGGAGATGATGATGAAAAACAAATTGATAATATACCTTTTTGCCGCGCTGCTGACCCTGGGGATTGGGCTGGCGGTGCAGGCACAGGATGCGAATTCTGAGGCTGAAGACGCCGAAGCCATTGAATTTGAAGCGCCGGAAGACGGCCTGGAGATCAATTTTATCAAAGGCCACAGCGATCAGGATCATTCCGTGACGTTCAACCACTCCAGCCATGAGTTCGACTGTATCGATTGTCACCACCGAATGGCTGAACTTAAAGGGCAACGGCCGCCGAGAAGCTGTGCCACCTGCCACGACAACTTCAGTCCTGACAATCTCAAGGGCTATAAGAGTTATTTCAAGGCCATGCACAAAATCCGGTTCGCACCCAATGCGCCCCGGCAGTCCTGTCTGCATTGCCACACCAATGAATTCGGCACCGATGATAAGAACATGACCGGTTGCAATGCGTCTGCCTGTCATGCCGACGGTATCCGCTAATTCCCATTGTGTAACGGCCACGGGCCGTCCCTGGTCTATCAAATCCCAGGCGTTGGTCCACAACAAAACAGGAAAGCAATTCAGTAAGTTACTGAGACTTTCATATAAAAACACCATGTCCGGACCCGATTCACCGGGATCCGGACATGTGTCTTTCTGCCAATGCCATGGGCATTTGCCACTCGCCTTCACCAGCACCTGTCACCCCTGAACTCCCCCATTTTTGAGTTGTATTCATAAAACGGACTTGATATTTTATGCCACGATATAACGGCCACGGGCCGTCCTGGGTCTTATCAATACCCAGGTACAGCCCACAACAAAATTTGAAAGATCTGAGTAAGTTACACAGACTTTCATATAAAAAAAAGGATATGATCTGACATTGAAAGGGTAGATAAAATTATGGGAATGTCACTCCAGGATCAGCTTTTGAAAGCCGGACTTGTCGATGAAAAGCAGTGTAAAAAAGCCAAGCACCAAAAACATGTTGCCCGCAAAAAAAATAAGGGCAAAAAAGTGGCCCCCAAGGTCAATGAGACCCTAAAGGCCCAACGGGCACAAGAACAGGCCAATAAGGAAAAAGTCCAACAGGAGAATGCCCAAAAGCGTCAAAAAGAAGCCCAGGCCCAGATCAATCAGCTCATCGAAACCCATAAAATTGAACTGAAAAATTGTAACGATCCCTACTATTTTAAAATGGGTACAAAAATCAAAAAAATCTGGATCAAAGATGAGATCTCAAAACAACTGGAAAAAGGGGGGCTTGCCATTGTCCATTATGACGGCAGTTTTGAGCTGGTGCCCTCGGCCATTGCAGACCAGATTATTGAGCGGGATCAACATTTTCCGGTCATCCGCCATGAACCAGAGTAAGGTGTGATGCCAAGCGGTTAATTTTTTCACCCCTCATTTCTTAAAAATAACTCATTGCCATCCAGGTCACAGCAACGGACCCCAGCACCGGTACAATGATGCCACCCCGGAACAGGCCATACACCAGGGTAAAACCCATGCCGGCCAATGCGGCCATGGGCATATCCGGGGTCGCTGTCATCACTCCTGGAATGATCAACGCCCCAATGGCTGCCATGGGAATTGCCTTAAGAAAAGCATCCACAATTGGCGGTACTTTCATATTTGAAAAGAAAAGAAAGGGGGCCAGCCGGGGCCCATAGGTTACAGCGGCCATACCTAAAATTAAGGGAATCAAGTTATGCGTTTCCATGGACGTCCTCCTTTTGGGGCCATGAAACACTGAGTAACGCCCCAACACCGGCAATCACCAGAATACAGACAATAATACGCCATCCTTTCGGGATAATTTCAAAATATCCCAGCGTCCAATGTAGCCCCCCCGAGGCCAGGACCAAAAACAAGGAACGCAGCGACGTTTTTATCTCAGGCATCAAAATCGCCAGCAGCAGTGCATACAATGCCACCCCCATGCTCTGGGTGAGTACCGGCGGCATAAATCCCCCCAGCAGAAACCCTGCCAAGGTGCCGGTGCACCATCCAGTATAGGAAATCACCTCCACCCCCAGTACAAAGGTTCGGGTGAGTTTTTCGCGGGTAAACGCAAACACGGAAAAGGATTCATCCGTCACCCAGAAGGCTATGGGCAGATACCAGGCCCTGGTCTTTTCCTTGATTCGGGTGGACAGGTAGGTACTCATGAGAATGTGCCGGGAATTCACCAGCAGGGTGGTGAGAACAATGCCCACTGGCCCCATGCCTGTCATCAGCAGGTTCAATGCAATAAACTGACTGGCTCCGGCAAAGACCACCGAAGAAAACATCAGGGTTTCAAGCAAGGATACCCCGCAGGTTTTGGCCAGAACGCCAAAGGCCACTGCCGCCGGAAAATATCCGATAAAAATCGGAATGCCTGCCTTTGCAGCGGCCTGTATACTTTGTTTATCCATATTACAAATTACAACGTTGGGGTTAACGCTACTGCAAGTTAGTTCATGACCATGCCCGTCGCACCTCAACGGTTACTCATCCTTCATTTGTTTTAGCCAATGACTTATGTACTTTTTAATTTCGGGACCTCTTAGCAAAAGCCTCCATATTTTGGGCCGTTTCTGGAAAGTTTTTGAGGACTTTCTTTCTGCTAAACTCATTAATTGAACAGCATCACTCAACTCAATTATCTTTTGTCTTAAATAAAGAGATAACACACTTCTGAATTCACTTCTCCATAAGACGGGAACTGCCCAGAAAGAATCTTTTTGAAATACCTGTTCTGCAAGAAAGGAAAACTCAGAATTAAGATAAAAGTAACTGATGATGTTTGTATCAACGACAATCACGATCTTCCTTCTGTTTTATACTGGCTTAGAATTTCTTGTGTGAGAAGAACTTTCTTGGTTTTTTCCCTGAATTGTCTGGCAAAAGCAATATGCTGCCTTGGGTTGATTGGCTTACATGACGTTGCTTTTTCAATTAAATGTACTATTTCACTATTTATGCTACGGTGATGAGCTGCTGCAATTTGCTTCAATGTTTCGTAAGCAGACTCAGGGATATTTTTGACTGTAAGACTGGGCATATTTTCACCTCAACTTGAGTTGCATTTTGGTTCCAATATGATGTTTTTGGCATATTTTGTCAAACAGGATTTTTTGCGGTGGCTAACAAAAAATATACCCCCTAAAAAGGTATGAATTCTTACAGTACAAACACTTTATGCAGCCAATTCCCATACCATCCTATCTACTTGAAATTAAATCAAAATAGTCGATTCGACCCTTGATTATATCTGCAATTATCGTGCCAAGCATTACCGCGCTTCTTGAACCACGGATTAGTACCGAGCTTCGCGCCTCAGCACGGTTACTAATCCTTCATTTATTATTTATTAGCCCTTATAGTATTGCTTGAATTCGTCAGTCGGTTCACGATCAGAGTATATATAAATAGCGTTTCCAATAGGATCAATAATTGAAAATCCCCTATCGCCCCAAGGATGATCTTCCAACGGCATGGCGGTTTCTAAACCAAGCTCGGTCAACCTCTTATGTTCTTCATCTACATCTTCAACTTTGAAATTGAGCATAACACCTGCCCCATTAAATGTAGACATGCCTTCCTGAGGCTGCATGAATTGAACTGAAGGACCGTCTTCACCAATTTTTACGTTGATATACCAGCCACAATCAAAGATAACTTTTGCTAAAAAATATTTACTATAAAAATCGCGACATGCGTCTATATCATTTGTGCAAAAGCACGTTGATAATTCTGTTGGTTTCATTTTCTTTTCTCCTTAATCTAAAGCGGGAACGCCCCAACCCATGTGCTCCGCCTCATTTTCTTGTTTTTTTATGACAGGAACTGAGGGGTAAGGCACTAATTAGGTATAATTCTTTGATGAAATAGGCGACTTCTTTATCATGAATATCTCGTTCTTGATAAATTTTGATGTGTCTCTTCTGCTTACCCTTGCCTTCAAGAATTCCGTTTAGATCAGAAAGCTTCGCTCCCTGGTCAAAAATGACAGACACATATTTTTTATATGGCAGAATTCCGACATCAATTCCGGCAATTCCGGAGGCACCTTATTTATTTTTCTTTCGACCAGTTTTTTTCGGCCTTAGCACCTGTCTAAAATAGTCTCCAGTTATTTTACAAGTTGCCGTCTATTCCCCCTTTGCGTGATTTGAATTTTATCCTGATTCAGTGCATACAGAAAGCAACCTGTAGTTATCATTTTTTGTCCACAGCTTCTGCTTTGGCGTCTTCAAACTTTTCTTTAAGTTCCTCAACACCAGCAGATGCGGCGGCCAGGAATGGGTTTGCTGAGTTCTTTCATATCGAACCCGGGTGATCTGCACCATCAGGAAACAAATTCTGGTTGCCATTTTCCCATTGCAGCCTGCATGGAATGCCATCCTCGCAGGCAATCCTTTTTTTCCAAAATTAAAATGACAAACTTGATCAACGTCAAGGATTTCCTTCTCTTTTACAGTTAGTCTCTAATCATAAATTACATAAGGGAAAAATTTGAATAGCTTATTTTTATTTGTTAGGCAGGCCGCTATATGTTCAGTTGATCGACCCACAAGATTGGAAAGATAAGGTGCCAATCACATGCGACACACAAAACAAAAAGGAGAAGGGAAAATGAAATCCATTCCATTAAACCGTACTGGCTATGCCCTGGTGACAATCGTTCTTTTCTGCTGGGGAATTGGACTATCCCATGCCGCTGGCAAGGCACCTTCGAAAGTAGAAAAAATCGTCATGGCAAGTCCCTTTGCGCCCCTTGTCATGCCCATGGCCCACATTGTTGAGGCAGGATTGCTCAAGGAGGTCTGTGATGAGGTGGAACTGCGCACCTGGAATACCCCGGATCAGTTGCGGACCATGATTGCCAAGGGAGACGTGGATTTTATTTCCCTGCCCAGCAATGTTGCGGCCATTTTTTATAATAAGGGTGTGCCGTTACGCCTGGCACGGGTGTCCATCTGGGGCGTCTTTTACCTCATCAGCAACACGCCTTCCGTAACGCGCCTTGTCCAGCTTAAGGGCAAGCGGATTCTCGTGCCATTCCGGGGAGATCAGCCGGACCTGATTTTCCAGGCCGTTTGCCGGGCACAGGGACTTGATCCCTTTACGGATTTTACCATTCAATATGTCTCTTCCCCCCTTGATATCACCATGAGCCTTTTGGCGGGCAAGGTGGATCACGCCTTGATGATTGAGCCGGCCGCTGCCATGGCCATTATGAAAGCCAAGGGAAAAGGACTTGATTTCAAACGAGTTATTGATTTTCAAAAAGAATATGAAAAAGCCATGGGCACCAATAGCAAAGGGCTTCCCAATGCCGGTATTGCCGTTTTACCCGCCATAAAGGACAACACGGCCGTTGTGGATGCCTTTCTTACGGCCTATGACCAGAGCGTCCAATGGACAAACGAACATCCCAAAGACGCTTCGGAACTTGCTGCGAAGTATATCCAAGGCATTAATGCAAAGGCCTTTGAAGAGGCCCTGCAATATACAGATTTTCGTTCAGTCAGTGGGAAGGATTCACGCAAGGCGCTCGAGCGGATGTTCAACACGTTCATGGAAATGAACCCCAAGTCCATTGGTGGGAAACTGCCTGATGCAGGATTGTATCAATGATACAGCCGGAAGGAAAATCCCTGCAATGAAACAGTCCGTTTCTATGTATATCTGGTTGGGTGCTGGTGTCTGTCTGTTGCTGCTTTCCTGGTGGGCAGTGTCCTTGGTGTTTGATGAAATCATTATCGCCTCGCCAGTCAAAACCATGAGCAGTCTTGGGGCAATGATGTTCACCAGCCCTTTTTGGGAAAGTGTGAGGATCACCTTTCAGCGATTTGCCTTGGGGCTTTTTTTCGGCAGCCTAACGGGTTTTGTCTTTGGCCTGGCTGCCGGGCTGAATGATGCGATCAGGTGGATGCTTGAGCCCTTCCGCTGGATTCTGATGACTGTCCCGCCCGCGGTGCTGGTGGTGGTCAGCATGATATGGTTCGGCATGGGCAGCGTTCAAACAATCTTTGTAACCGGACTGCTCATCATGCCCATCATTTATGTAAACACCGTCGCCGGTATTGATGCCGTTGATCAGCAGCTGGTGGAAATGGCCGGGATCTATCGGGCGCCAAAGGCCATGCAGATCCGGGATCTGTATATGCCTGGAGTGGGCGGTCATGTGCTGGCAGGACTTTCTCTTTCTGCGGGCATGGGGATCCGGATTGTTGTCCTTTCAGAGCTGTTGGGGGCCTACAGCGGAATCGGTTATGAATTTGCCTTGGCCAGAACCAATCTGGACACCCCGGTTCTGTTTGCCTGGGTACTGGTTTGTCTAGTTCTTGGCGGGGGGCTTGAGGTATGCGTCCTTACCCCCATGAGAAACCATATCATGAAATGGCAGGGATAAATGCTTGAATTATATGAGGTAAGCAAAAACTACAACGGCCAGGCGATTCTTGATAAAATCTCCATGAAGATTTCCGCCAACGAGGTGACGGGGCTTCTTGGGCCTTCGGGTTCAGGGAAATCAACCATCTTGAAAATGTTTGCCGGAATTGTTCAGCCAGATTTCGGAACCGTAACCATCGGCAGTCAGCAAATTGGTTTTGTGTTTCAGGAACATCGTTTGATCCCATGGAAAACGGCAAGGGAAAATGTTTGTTTTTCCCTGCAGGCCTCAGGAATGGGAAAGGAAAATGCCATGGACCTGGCAAAGCACTTTCTGGAGCGGGTGGAACTTGGATCCTGCATGAACCAATACCCAAACCAGTTGAGCGGAGGCATGTGCCAGCGGGTGTCCATTGCCAGGGCCCTGGCCATCCAGCCGGATATTCTATTGCTGGATGAACCCTTTTCCTCTCTGGATCTGGATTTGAAAAACAACCTGCTTGATTTTCTTAAACAGATCCTCAATGAACACAGGGAAATGACCGTCGTTTATGTTACCCATGATCCCTCTGAATTGACACGCCTTGCCCATTTTGTATATCAGATTACTCCTGATGGACAATTGGAAAAGACCATGCTCTCCACTCCCGTAACATACAAATCAGAACATGGCCCCTCCTGATTCAGCATACAATGCCACCTGCGGCGTAACCCCATGTATGAAATCAGGCCGCATTCCCTTGCGACGTATGCTTAATACGCTTCAGGGCCTGCTTGATGCCTTGCATCTTTCTATATTTGTTGTGGGCTGTGCCTGGGTGTTTATAGAGCAAGGGCGGCCCGTGGCCGTTATAAAAAAATCTACAAAATAAACCCTGGAGTGGAGGAAACACAATGAAAAAAAATCTTATAACCGTATTTTTTGCCATCATCATTGCCCTGCCGGTTATATCAACTGCCGCAGATACCAAATCCCAGAATGTCCGGGTGATTATGCCCACCGGAGCCCCTGCCATTTCCATGGCAGAGATGATCAAGGGAAACGGATTTCATTTTCCCGGCTATACCGTGGATTACCAGGTGCTGGAATCCCCTGATATGCTGGCCGGAAAACTTATATCCGGTGATGCGGAACTGGCGGTGGTTCCCACCAACCTTTCCATCAAACTGTACAACAAGGGCGTAAAGGTGACATATGCCAGCGGCGTTGTCTGGGGGGTTCTCTATATCATCAGTCAGGAAAAGACCAATGACTGGCAAGCCCTCAAGGGAAAAGAAATTTACACCCTTGGCCGAGGGCTGACGCCAGATATTATCCTGCGATATCTGCTTTCCAAAAACGGCCTGACTCCGGACAAGGATATTGCCATCCACTATGTCAACAGTACCGCAGAGCTCGCCCCTGCCTTTCTTGTGGGAAAAAGCCAATTTTCATTGATGCCAGAGCCTGCACTCTCCATGATCCTGAAGAAAAAGCCTGGCACCAATATCATGTTTGACCTCCAGAAAGAGTGGAACAAGGCCACCGGGATCAGCACAGGATACCCCCAGGCATCCCTGATCATGATTGGCACATTTGCCGATAACCATCCTGATTTTGTCCGCAAATTCATGGCAGCCTACAAAGGGTCTATCAATGCGGTAAATGCCAACCCCGGCCATGCCGCAAAGCTTGCTGCCACCTATTTGAAAATCCCCAAGGCCCCGGTCATTGCCCATGCCATTCCCCGAAGCAATCTGAAATGGGTATCGTCATCAGCGGTCAGAAAGCCCCTTGAAACCTATTTCAAGGTACTGCGGGACTTTAATCCAGCAGTCATCGGAGGAAAAATGCCTGATGGCGATTTCTATTATGTCCCGTAAAAAACATATCCATATTGCCTGGATATCGGCCATCCTGCTCCTGCTGTTGTGGGAGCTTGCGGCCTATCTTGTGGGGCGGGAAATCCTGGTGCCAAAGCTTTCCCGGATCCTGGAAGAACTGTATGCCTTTCTTGCCGAACCAGAGGTGTTGAAAGCCATGGGCATTACCCTGGGACGAATTTTTTTGTCTTTTGTCATCTGCCTGGGCATTACCCTTGTAATCGGCATTCCTGCCGGATTGTGGGAACCCATGGAAATGGCCATCAAGCCCCTTGAAACCATGGCCCGTTCAGTTCCCACCATGGGAGTGATCCTGCTTGCCATTATCTGGCTTGGCTCTGAAGGCACTCCCCTTTTCGTATCTTTGCTGATTATTTTTCCCATTTTATACCGAAGTCTGGTGGCAGGAATTCACAGTATTGATGAAAAAATGGTGCTGTTCCATCGCATACACAAGGTCCCTTTTTTCAAGAGGCTGCGATGCTTTTACCTGCCTTCTGTTCTCCCCTTTCTGCGTGCGGGCAGTGTGACAAGCCTAGGGCTTTGCTTCAAGGTCATCATTGCTGCTGAAGTGTTAAGCCAGCCCAGATACGGCATTGGCACCATTTTTCAAATAGAGCGGGCGCGCCTGAACACCGCAGGAGTGATGGCCCTTTGCATCCTTCTCATTACTCTTGCCGCCCTGTTTGAATCGTTTTTTCAAAGAACGGGTACAAGGGGAATCACCGGCAGCAGGCAAGGGAGGCTGTAACCGAATGGAATTTCGTTTGGACAATGTTTCCAAATCCTATGGAAATCTTCACGTACTCAAAGACCTAACCTTACAATTTCCCGTGGGAAAAATTTCTTGCCTCATGGGGCCCAGCGGCATTGGCAAAACCACCATTCTCAATATTATTGCCGGATGTATCAGACCTGATACAGGAGAAATTATCAACGAGTTTAAGGACCGCCTGAGTTATCTATTTCAAGAATCTTTGCTCCTGCCCTGGCTGACGGTGCTGGAAAATATCTGCTATCTCATGGGGGAAGACAAAAGTAAAAGCCAAAAAGAGCTGGATGCCATGGAGCTTTTGTCACTCATGGCGCTTTCAGGATGTCAGGGCTATTATCCCGAAGAACTTTCCGGGGGCATGGCAAGGCGGGTGGCCCTTGCAAGGGCCCTTGCTTGTCCTGCACCTCTTTTGCTCATGGATGAGCCTTTTACGGGTCTGGATAATGAATTGAAAACTCGTATTGTTAATGGGGTTTGCAGCCATATCCGCTTACATCAGCGAACCACAGTCATTGTTACCCACGATATGGAAGTTGCCCGCAACATTGGCGACCATCTGTTTTTTTGTAAGAAAGGCGATGACGGAATTTTGGTGGAACGTAAAACCAAAGAAACACTTTAATTAAAATCAGTTATAATAAAGGAATATCATATCCAGATTCACTGATTATTTACACAAACAAGGAGAGAATCATGTTTAAAAACAGACGATCCCGGATACAAGGAAAAGTATTCATAGCCATTATTTGTTCAATACTTCTATCTTCAAGCGTATTTGCCAAGGAAAATAAAAAAACCATTGGTTTAAAAAATATATATGTTATAGGAAAAAAAGAAACCATAAAAAAAGTGACAATGGAATTATCACAAATTCCTGGTGGAACCAATTTTGTGAATTTAGAAACCATTCCCACTGAAACAGATACCTTACATAGTATACTCAGTAATGAACCAGGGATTATTATGCAGGAATTTTTTGGCGGAAATGACCAGCCAAGACTCAATATTCGTGGGTCAGCAGTTCAAGCGAATCCTGTCAATAGTGGTGTGAATTTACTTTATGATGGGCTAAGTATTAACCAGGCAGATGGCTCTTTTGTTATTGGATTAGTCAATCCCCAACAAAATAGTGCAGTCGCCGTCTATCGTGGTGCAAATGCAATGAAGTATGGGTCGGCCTCACTGGGAGGGGCAATCAACTTTATTCCAAAAACTGGATTAAATAATGATTCTTTTATTGATTTACAGTTTGGTTCACACAGTACAAAAAGTGTAAACATTGGAATAGGTGGAATTTATGATAAAATAAATTACTATATTTCTTCAAGTTTTTCAGAATCTGATGGATTCAGGCCAATAAGTGATTCAGAACGTAAGGATGTTGCTTTACATATCGGCTATACAATAAATGACAATATTGAGAATACCACCTTACTTAACTACTCAAACAACTTTTTTCATATCCCCTTTGTCATACAGAAAAAAATCGCATCAGAACACCCGGAAGCAATTATAGGAGATGGTTATGCGACAGCATTCCCCGGACCTTTTCCAGCAGGAACGCCACTGGCAGCAATATTTTCGGCAAGAGGCGGCTGGGATGGTGTATTTAATATATATATAAAAAAGCCTCATAGGGATACAGAGCAATTCAGAATGGCAAACAAGACTTCTTTTATAGCAAATAATAATGAGTATCATTTAGGATTTTATGCCCAGAAAATGGATGACACCTTTACCGATCCTCTCACCCATGAGATCTCTGAAAATCGTAATTTAGGAATAAATCTGGGCACCAAAGGCCAAGATCTTTTACTTTCGCACGATGTATATGAATTATCTTTAGTATATAATAAAGGGTCAATGCCAATTGAATATTGGGTGAATAGTGCGGTTGATGGTTCAACGGTATTTAAATATGCCGATATGGAAAGAGATGCCTCTAATCTTGCTGTCAACCTGCAATATAATATTCCTGTAACTCAGCATATTGAAATCGTATCTGATGTACAATGGATTAGAAACATAAGAGATATTTCAGGAAAAGCATCTACGCCAAAATCCCAGGGTGGATTTGACAATGCAATCCAGGATTTGGATAAGGAATATACCTATCATTCCGTAAACCCTAAATTGGGTTTGATATTTAACGCATCAAAACATATTAATATCTATACAAATATTAGCAGAAGTGTAGAAGTCCCAACCTTTAATCAGCTGATTAACAGATCGGTAATACCTTTGGTTATGCCAGGCGCAACAACACCGCCATTCACAAATCCAGCTTTGGCTTCCGGTGCAAATTTGGTTGACCTCGATGAACAAAGAGCGACAACATATGAAGTAGGAACAAAAGGATCTTACGATGACTTTTCCTGGCAGGCGTCCTACTACTATTCGAAAGTGAAAGATGAGCTTATTACCCAGGTTGATGTATCAGCAGTGAATGGTCAGACGTTTAATTATACCGATGAAACCATTCATCAAGGTATAGAATTGGGAATAAATTATATGATACTAAAAGATATTTTTACGACCAATGATGTATTGTCAGCCAATTTCGTCTATAACTACAATGATTTTACATTTGATGGTGGTGTTTACGATGGTAATCAAATTGCAGGTGTTCCCAAACAAACCATCTATGTAGAATTGGCTTATAAGTTGGGAGACACTTTTTACATTGCACCAAATGTGAAAATTCAGCCAGATGATAATTACGCAGATCACAGTAATACCATAAAACAGGATTCATTTACCTTGTATGGACTGAAACTTACGTATAAGCCATCATCCAGTCTAAGTTTCTTTGCAGATCTAAACAATGTAACAGACGAAAACTATGAGTCAACTTTTGTTGTCAGGGGGAAATCAGGATTGGCAGGCCCCACTTTTCTACCAGGAGACGGATTTAATGCAAGTATTGGTGTAAAATATACTTGGTAGCCTATGAAAAGAGCAAAATCGGATGGTTCTCAAAGTGATTGACCTGCTGGCATTTCTTGAAATATCGGCCACAAGTTCCAAGAAAGTGTATACTATCGATGAGATTGACCGCGGTCTTCATTTCCTGTTGACACGGCAACTCATCGAAGCATAATACCGCTAACTCAGGAACAGGTTTGAATTTTTGGGGCCGTTATAAATAAAAAATTGTCTTGACATGACTTCTTTCTATAATGTATCCCCAGAATCAGTCGGTAACTTTCTTTGTTCTTAAAGTCTGTTTTTGTGTATGCGCTTTAAAACAGGTTCATCATGAATGGGAAAGTAAAAGGTAAATCGCCTACAGCAGATTGTTTTTCGGGATACCATGGACAAAAAACAAGCGCTGCTCTTTTTCATAAAAGAGTATCTTGACCATCAGCAGAACCATGATAAAATAAACGAATTGAATGGCTTGTGTCAGTTTGGCAGCATCAAACGCAATGATATTCTTTTTCTTGAGCAGGAACAGGGCTGTGCTGCTTACTTTCTGGCCTCTGGCCGGGTCAAACTGATCCGTACCAACAGTGAGGGGAAAGAAGTTATTGCCACCTTTATTACTCCCGGCCAACTGATTGCCTGGTTTGCCCTTCTTACCGAAAGCAGTTACCCGGTCTCTGCGGTTGCCCTTCAGGACTCTGAATACCTGGCCTTTGATGTCCGATATCTTCGTCAACTGGTGGAAATGAATCCTCCCTTTGCCAGCCGCCTGCTTGAATACGTGGCCAAGCGCCAGCGTTTTATCTGCATCAGCAATGCGGAAGTACAACCATTGCCCTGCCCGATGATAAAAAGCAGATCGCACTTCTGCTTGGTGTCTCCCCCGAGACCCTGTCCCGGACTTTTCGCAGATTGATTGATGAAAAATATATTGAGGTTCAGGGGAAACATATTCGTCTGCTGCGCTTTTCACATGGAAAAGACTAAATAATCCAGGCTGTTATATACTGAAATCGTTTAAATAGAGATTGGCAAACAACGGGGATATCACTCCGCCTTGGGGAAGGTTTTCTTTGTTCTTCTTCGGAGCGGTCTCGTTCTCGGTCAGTTTTAGGGCCATGATCAGAATTAAACCAAAGTTGCGCCAGATTTTAAGTCGCCATCAAGGCACGCCAATGGCGGCTTAAAAGACAATCAGATGGGCGTTTTTATTTTGATCATGGGTCCTACATAATAGCGCCAGCCTCTTCCCAGAGGAATTCGGTAACGTTTTTTTCATTGCTGGAAAAACCAATGCCAATCCGCACAATCTTTTTTCCTTTTGCCCGGTATTTTTCCGCGTAGTCCTTGGCCTTGATCTGGGCAAGGGCTTTTTCTTCGGGCATGTCCACCTTGAATTCAATCAAATAAATAAAGTCATGTGTCTCCACACTCATATCAATGCGGCCCTTGTTGGTGCAGTCTTCCACAACAAGCTGTAAAAAAGGAACTGAAGAGAGCCAGGCAAAAATCACGCTGGCATAAAAGCCTTCATACCGGGCAATATCATTGTTGGTGTAATTGTGGTAGGGAATGGCGGCAAAAAGTCCATGGATGGCGGCCTTGAACTGTGCCATATCGCCGGCTCTTTTTTCCCCTCAAACAGGTTATGCAGGGTATCTAAAAACAGGCTTTTCCCAAAGCGCCGGGGTCGGGATAAAAATACATATTTGTAGCGGTCAATCAGCTCAGCGGCAATGCCGGTTTTATCCACATATGCATAATCATTTTCTATAATTTCACGAAAGGTCTAAATCCCGATAGGCAGCTTTTTCATGGCGGGCCTCCTGATTTCTGTAATACCTTTTTGTCTTGGCAAGACTAGCATAATTACAGAAAAATGCAAAAATCCGTCATGCACCGGGAGCACAGACGAACCGGTCTCCAATCCCTTCGTCTTCAAAGGGAATCTGGGAAATTCGTCTTATCTCATGTCTAAGGTCAAACCATCCGGTCCAGGGTGTTTCCAAAAATCTCTTGGGTCAGGGTATGAATCAACGCATCGATCCTTGCCGCCGCATTCTCAAGGATCCCATACAGGGATTTTCTTTCAAGAATCTGACCAGGAGTACCACCCATTTGGGCCCCTGCATCCCTAGTAGGTCTGGCGGTACCCACGGTATCATTGGGATTTGCGGTCACCGATTCAGCAGCCCCCCACCCACCCTTGTCTTCAACGGCTGGAAGGGCAACAGGAGAGACCCTATCCGCACCGGTATTACCCTCTTCTGCTTTGGGTCGTACGTCATCTTCTTTTGGCGCCTTGAGGGCGTCCAAATGATGGGTGAATAATTGGCTTAGGGGGTCCCTGGCCCAGGCCACGATCTCTTCTTTCTGCTGGGCCAGCAGTGTTGTCACCTGATCCATGAAGGGTGACACGGTTTCATCGGTTTGCCAGAAGGGCGGTGTCTGGGGGGATGACCCAACCAGTGAAGCCAGGCCAAGGCCGGTATTGCCGTCCCGACCTTGACCGCGCCGGCCATAGGTGATGGCGTTCTCTTCATAAGCCGAATAAGCACGTTCCATGGTGATATCCGCCGCATATTTGGAGATGGAATCATAGGTTCCCATGGACAAGGCTTGGGCCACGGCCTCGTCCATATCCCCTTGGGCC
>PDWJ01007882.1_pt1 | contig 15047 bp, 10 predicted proteins | sample 1430881 | NCBI WGS metagenome assembly PDWJ01 (sample SAMN01162460, study PRJNA174530) | Oral metagenome, whole genome shotgun sequencing project. | biome: Marine environment; feature: Marine mammal; material: Swab sample of the gingival sulcus; isolation source: swab sample of gingival sulcus... | reverse complement strand
GACCACCCGGCCCACCCAGGATGCCCTGAACTATATGTTGCTGGATTCCGGTCATATCCAGGAGTCAGATGCGCAATACCTGAATTACAAGGCCCTGCGGGGGTTCCTATATCAAGCGGAGCAGTCTAACTCCCAAACCGGCAAAAACTTGTCCAACAAGGAAAAATCCCGAATTAAGAACCTGCTCAAAAAAACGCCCTATGAGCTGGATGTAGAGGCCATTACAAAGCTGCAAAAAGAACAAGGACTGTCAGTGGTGACACCGCTTTATACCATGGCAGATGCCCAGCAGTCCCTGTCTTATATTGATGGCTATCCATTTGGGACGCCGGTAACCATTGGTAAACATACCACGGTAAAATTTTATGTGGCCGGACATATTCTGGGATCGGCCTTTTCATTGATCACAATAGATGGCAAGGATAAACCAATCCGGATCCTTTACACCGGAGATGTGGGACGGTTTAACAAGCCCATCCTCAAAGATCCCACACTGGTATTTGACGAGGCAGATCGGGATATAGATCTGATGATTATCGAAAGCACTTATGGCAACCGAGAGCATGGTCCGGTGGCGGATCTGGCAGGCAGTTTGAGCCGTGTGCTCACTGAAACGGTTTCCAGGGGCGGATCGCTTATTATTCCAGCCTTTGCCTACGGGAGAACCCAGGAGCTTATTTATATTCTCCATGAACTCTATGATACCGGAACCGTGCCCAAGGTTCCCATCTATGTGGACAGTCCTCTGGCCTCAAACATCACAACGGTGTTTGGTGAACACCCGGAAACCTATGATAAGGAAACCCACGAAACCTTTTTGGAAAAAGGGGTGAATCCCTTTTATTTTAAAAGAATAAAATTCGTGAGTACAGTTGAAGAGTCCATGCGTCTCACCCGGGATACGTCTCCCCATGTGGTGATTTCCGCGTCGGGCATGTGTGAAGCCGGCCGGATTCTCCATCACCTGAGGTATAAAATTCATGATCCTAAGAATACGATTCTGCTCGTGGGGTATATGGCCATGCATACCCTGGGCCGTCGGATTGAAGAACTGGGAGTGGCCTCAAACACGGCAGGTGGGAAAGGCGACATACCCGAGGTAAAGATTTTGGGTAAATCATATCCGTTAAAGGCCAAAGTCGAGAAGATCGGCGGGTTTTCTGCCCACGCAGACCGCCACGAATTGATGCGGATCATTACCGAGTCCAATCTCAACGTGAAGCATGTGGCCATTGTCCACGGAGAACCCGACCAGAGTGAGGCGTTTGCCAAACGGCTGAAAGAGAAGGGGTATAACGCCTTTATCCCGAAACCTGGAGATACCTTTGAGGTCAACTGATCCGCCGATAAACACCGATAAATTACGCCCAGGTCTCTGACAGCTTCGGCCCTGGGCACTTTATTTCTTGGCGTATGCATCCCTTCATATTTGTTGACCATCAATTTGCGAGTCTACGCTCAGTTATCGAAGCCAAATGTTTCGAAAACCAATTTACTGTTTCTTTTCAGAACATCTTCATATTCAACTTGAATCAATCATCATAAGGCGATACATAACTTCCATCGGGAAGCGGCATTGTCCAGCACTTTTTATTTTCTACAATTATATTTTCCTGCCGGCCGGGCAAATCCAAATAAGGGCAGGAGCGTGGATCCGCTTCACTGATCCGGGTGTTGTCGCTACCCGGTTCACACCAGAAAAGTTTTCTTTTTTTAAGCCAGGGCAACAAATCAAAATCCCATACATCGTTGGCATAAATCCAGCCCTCTTCTCCAAGCTGGGTCTTGTATGTATATATGGTATTTCTCCATTCCGCCGTTAATGAATCAACCGGGGGACGTTTATCAGCAAAATAAGCAATGGGATAAGCGGTATATCCACAATCCATACTGATGGATGAGACCACAGCAATCATCCCTTCCATATCAAGTAAGCGGGGCAGTACATAAGGAACTTCAGGTCCGGGCCGTATCTCCATATTGCCTGCTTGAACAGGAAGCCCATTATAATTGACGGCCCCCCGTAACACACAGAAATGAGGACAGGAAGGTAATTCATCTGGAGATGCCCCTTTTCTCCACCAAAATCCGTCTAACCCAAAAGGATCAAATGTTCGGACCAATGGTTTATTATCATAGGGGCAACAACTCATAACTATTTGGGGAAGTTTTTCAAAATATGTTTCTTTCAGTTGGTTCCACTTCTCATCTGATATGGTCGCCTCTTCATACTTTCCTTGGTCCATAAGCATTTGATACTCATCGTAAAAAATTCGATATTGTTGTATCAAATTTTTTCTTTCCTCTTTGGTGAACGGTTTCTCCATCTGCATGTTTTCCTCTACTATTACTATTTTAATTTGATGAGATGTAATTGAAGGATGTTAATGGTTTGGATAAATTTCTTTCCAATTAATGTTATGTTGTTGATAAAAAGATTTCATTTGTTCAATGGTTTCAAGATGGACTTTTGTCCCATCGGGCAGGTATGCGGTGCTATCCCCCTGAGGGCCGTAATTTTGCCCGGCCTTTTGCGGATCATTTCTATCTGGCCATACATCATGAGGACCGTGTTGTATCATTTCCACATTCAGCTTCTCATTCAATAAACTTTTGAGGTCCTCAGTATATGCATTTTTTCCTGTTCTCTCATGGTATACACCATGAAGGTCATAGTCGCTGAAAAATGCATTTCCATCAGGATCCCTGATCACATATCCCCGCTCCTTGCTGTCAATGGTCCAGTCCTTGCCTAAATTTTTATCGACCCACTCCCGGGGGGAACTGCATCCATCCTTGTCCATCATTTGCTGGAATCTGGGGTCTTGGGGGTCTGCTGCGGCAAGGCCTTCAAACGGGGGCTTTTTCCTGGTTTTGGCCTTCATCTCCATGGGCTTTGGTTTGTATCCTCTTTTGCCAATAAATCGGGTAGCGGATTTATTAGAATTTCGGACAATAATGATTAACCCCTTTTCTCTTGCTACAGCGGCAAATGTTTGATCATCTTTTAACCGCATGCCGCGTTCTTTTGCGGCGAGTGCTGATGTGTATGTGGGTGATGTGCGTTGTCCTCTTGTTTCGCCCCCTCGAATCTGTTCATCCTGGACCTTGGTTTTATGCTTTTTGTTTCTCGTATTTCCCTTGACTAGCACCCGTTCATCAATTTCTACGGTTGCCTCCGGGTTTTTCAGCTTTTTGAGAGTATTTACACCTTTTGGATTTTTATTTAGATTGGCAAGATCTTTTTTGGTTCCTTTCAAGCTGATATAGGTCATGCCCCCAGCAACAACCAGGGAACGGAAGAGCTCAAGCAGTTGCTTGGTGCGTTTTTCAGGGGCGAGCGACTTGTTGTTCATGATGGCATCGTATTTTTCCATAAAATCTACAGCGATTATGATTCCCTGGAGACCATCGTTTGAAAACTGACCAACGAGACAAAATTTCGAATATTTAAGAGATTTACTGTTTTTGATGGCGATCTTTGCGCCACGCATCCAGCCACCAGAAAAAATATTGCCCACAATAGTTAAGACGTCCAGAGAATCCTCTTTCCAATTGCTGAATCCACGGGAATATCTTTGCCCAATATTAATTGTTGCACTGACGGTTGAAGAGAATATGCTCGTCCATATCAGACCTGAAACCACTCTGGAGCCGGGAATAGGCGCAACTAAGGTGATAATTCCGGCAATAATACCAGCACCCAATGCAATATAATTGAAAAAATCTGAAATGGCTCCCCAGAAACTTTTACCATCGGTTATGAATGTTTTACTAAAGTCCGTACTGAATTCCCGGGTTACCCATTTGGGCACTTTAAACCGGATATGGCCTGGGGGGTATTCATTGTCTTTATCCCATGTTTTAAAAGCATCCTTAATGGCATCAATGTGATGCGCCCCCTCACCTTCATATACGCCGGTAAGAGAAGGGTGTGCAGGATTTGTCCAGTCAATCAGCCGGTATTTTTTATTGCGCCACATATCCTCCATCAATACCAGCCTGAGGCGTAATATGGACTTTTTTTGAGTCTTTTTTTCAAGGTGAATTGCCGGGATGGCCCAAGACTGTTTTTTCCAGGTCCCGTTTAGTCTTTCACCCAACTTTTGGTAATATGTGTTGTACTGTTTTAAATTCCGCTCATGTTTATCTTTTGCACTTCCTTTTGGAGGGCACTTTTTTGCAGCCGCTTTAAGGATGTTTATATAGCGGCCAATGGTGTTGTGCTGGGAGTATGGACTGGGTATCCGGCGCTTTGCGGCCTTGGCAAAGGTGCTGCCGAGCACGGCATCTGTTGTATCCACGCATTGAGGATAATCATAATAACATTTAACCCCATTCGTAAAAGTAACGAGACATTTGATGGTGTGACGACCGACATGGGTCCATTTCGCATTTTTCCAAATGCCTATCCTGGGGCCAGTATAAACTCTGCGAAGACCATGTTTTTTGACCATGGCCCGGTCGTTATAGCAGAGCCATTGAAAGGTATCCCTAGGCCCTAAGCTGGAATACATGGCGCTTCTGGCTTCAGCACATACGTAGGTCACTTCAGCCCCAATTGCAACTGTTGGAAATGCCGGATGTGCAATAATTTTATATTTATTGATATCAACCATCTTAACGACCTATTAATTCATCTGGTGAAAATGTTTCCAGATCCCATTCCTCCTCAAATAGTTGCTGGGGGTCCCAGTTCACAAGTTCGACTTTCCCTCTTGTTGGTAAAGCCGCACCTGCTAGGAGCCCTTCAACCGCATCCAAGGCCTCTGGATCTGTGGTTTCCTGATACACATCATTTACAAACCCTTTTCCAGTATAATCATTACAATAGCGATCATAAGCAACCACCACATGCTGCAACATTTGGGGTGAATGCATCAGCACACGAATAATTTCATCATATTCCCGGTCTTCAAACGCCTGGCGGGCTGAAATTGCTAATGATTTTGCTTCGATATCATCATAATTCGTATACTCAATATCAATTTCTCCAGGCGGTGGGTCTTCCACACGATAGACCCCATTTTTTCCAAGTTTACCGGTGAGTTTGCTGCCGTCGGAAAAGGTGACACGGAAATCGGCTTCAGGAATTCTCAATCCCTTATCGTTTTCCAGGATGATAAAATAGTAGGGGCTGGAATTTACTCGTATGGTGTGAACCTTATTACTCGCCAGGCCGTCTTCGGACCAGACTTTGGGAATATATAAAATTCCCGGCGCATCCTCATCAGATAATTGATAGTTATACCCATCCGCCGATTTTTTTCTGCATCCCACATCATTATAGAGATGATAGTTGACCCGCTTGGGATGATGCGTTCCCCAATTGAAATTTGCAAGGGATTTCCAGTCCAGACCATATGATTTGGCAATACTGTCAAGGGTTTCGCCTGATTTGACCTTGTGTTCTGAAACAATGCCAATGCAATTTGCGGCGCTGTTGATCGAATCCGCTTCAGATTCCTGGCTCTGTTCATTGTGCCATGGCGTCAATTTGGGCGGTTTGGAAGCCTGGGTTTTGCGCTTGCCCACCTCCAGAATTGTTTCAAGGCCGGCATTTTTTAAATCGCTTGAGAGTGTATAGGTGCCGCTTTCAGCATTGCGTATTTCAACCAACCCTTCTTTATCTGTTTGATGGGTTGTCTTCTTTTTAGAGGGCCAGGTAACATCAAGTATAACGCCTGGAACAGGTGTGTCGGTTTGATCATCAATTACACAAAAAATAATCCAGGGCTTGCTGCACGGTTCAACACTTGAGTCAATCTTTTTTGTGGATTTTTTTTCGTCCTCCTCGATTTTGCCCCCATTTTTCTTATACAGCGCCATCCACTCGTTGCGAAGCGTCTCCTGATTTTCAGCCCTGGGGTTTAGGGTTTTGCGCATGCCGTTTGATTCAAAAAGATCATTGGGTCTGGGATCCGTCTCGTGCTTCCGATACAGCGCCTCATATGCCTGAGCTGAAGCGGCCTTATTGATTGGTCTTTTGATGTGGGCCATAACATCATTTCCCTGTCTTGTATTTTTACCTAACCAAATAATTCTTGAAAATCAATTGAATCCATTTTTTCTGTTTCAGTAAGACTGTTGTCTTCCAAAATCAACCGGGCCCATGACAGTTTTTGATCTTTCTCAAGGGCTGTGCCCAGCGGGTACCAAAACAATAAAAAACGCAGGGTTTGTGCACTACTTTCAATGTTGTATTTCTGGGCAATTGTTATCCCGGAAGTTACAACAGACATGAGCTCATCCTCTGTTAACGGCGCCCCATCTTGTTCTGCCATTCTCTGAATTTCCGCTGTGGCCTGGGACATGAATTCCGTTTTCTGGAGACCGTTTAAAATCGCTATTTGTTTTTTTCTTAATATCAACATAAAAACCATGGAAGGTGTACTATCTTTTCGTTTCCAGCGATAGCTACAAGGTGCAATTGCACCGACTTTAAAATACACCCACTTTTTATCAATTTTTCAAATAACTAAGTAAATGATAAAGAAAAATAACATATAAATCAAGCGCTTTTATAAGGTATAGGCGCGGTGATACTCCGACTGGGCAAACGCCTTGAATCTTCGCTTGCAACTACTATACTTTTCCATTGTGTACACAAGGGACGCAGAAAAATATATCGGTCATATCCAGATGTTGACTATTTTAGCTTTGAGTCGCAGGAGCTTCGTTCACGCGTATCGATGGACCCAAAATCGTTTTTGATGAGGTTCAAAAAGTGCCGGAACTTTTGTCCTATCTTCAGGAGATGCTCGACGATCCTCTGGATACACGAAGGTTTGCTCTGATCGGTTCCATCTTTGAAAACCGGGTGATTGCAGCACTAAAAAATTTCATCATGATGGCAGGCAGGCTCCCCTCTATTTCTGGCAAGCCCCGCATGGGCATGAGGTGAACCTCGTTGTAGACAGCGGCATCTCCCTGGTTCCCGTTGAAATCAAAAGCGGCCTCGCAGAATCAGTTCAGTTTTATTTTTAGGACAGGCAAATATTGTTTTTGACATAGCTCTTGTTGGTATATTATGCTGCTGTTTGTATATATGATGTATGATGAACACTTCATGGAGTATATTTACGATCCGGAAAATTTCATGGACATGAAAGACGGCTTTGAGGAATACTGGCAGTGGCCTCTGGATAGCTGCCACGGTTTTTTCTATATTGTCAAACTCAGGCCCGGACTGCTTCTGGCTATTACGGACCATAGAGCGGTTGCCCCTGTGGAACTGAATTTTAACGACACCTGCCATTCCTTTCTTTTAAGTTTTGCCTTTTCCGGCAGAATTTCTGTGGATCTTGCCAAAAAATATAGTGTAACATCAGATGTTTTTTTGGACTTTACAAGGAGTTATCTTGTATATCTTCCCCACTCTTCAGGCATTGCCTGGTATCCGGCCGGCGCATATTTCAATATTACCCTTGTCATTTCTCCCTGGTTCATGAGACGCTTTTTGCAAAGGGAAGACTCTTCTCTTGCCAGAGCTGTTGACAAGGTAGAATCTCATCCTGATTCTACAGTCTGGCAGCATCAAATTACGCCAACCCCTTTGATGAAAATACGGCTCGAGGAAATATTCAGTTGTCCTTACCAGGGCAGTGCCAGGCATTGTTTTCTTGAAAGCAAGTCCCTGGAGCTGATTCTTCTTTCCACAGACCAGGCGGAAAATATCTCACACCATTGCTCCTGCTTTGCCCGGAAACAACCGGATTATATATTTGTTGAAAAGGCCAGGGATATTGTGCTGACAAACATGTCAAATCCTCCTTCCCTGTGTGAGCTTGCCCACTCCATCGGGGTGAACAAGGGCAAACTTAACAAATGTTTTCGAGATGTTTATGGGGCAAGCATCTTTGAATATCTGCGAATCCACCGTCTGGAAAAGGCAAAAACACTTCTGCTTTCCGGGAACAGGAGTGTCAAGGAGGTCTCCATTGAAGTTGGCTATACGGAACCTGGTAACTTCAGCAAGGAATTTAAAAAATATTTTGGCATATCTCCAGCCGCGTATCTTGATTGATCTGCATTCAGAATCTGTCCTTCCTTTTTTTTGTATGAAAATCTTCGTAACCCATTGAATTACATTCTTATTTTATTTTATACCAACACCTGGGACTCGATAGACCAGGGGCGGCCCATGGCCATTCTTTGGAGCATGAAAAAGAATCTTGAGAACATGAAAAAGAGTCTTGGGAACATGGGAGGCAACAGCACATTCCTGTAAAAAATGCGGAACACACCTTTGCTTTTTTATACGTAAAGTCTGTGTAGGTTACTCAGATCTTTCAATTTTTGTTGTGGGCGAACCGAGGTGAAAAACCAGGTCTGTCCGTGGCCGTTATAAAAAGTAAGATCAATCCAAATTTTTACAGGAGAAAGAAATGAAGAAAAAATATACGAAACTGGTAATGGCCCTGGGTGCTGGCTTGTTACTTATTCAGCCTTGTAATGTTTTTTCCATGGCACAGGAAGAGAATGGAGAGAACGCATTGATTCTTGAAGAGATTACTGTTACCGCCAACAAGGTTGAAGAGAATTTGCAAGACGTTCCCCAAAGTATTTCAGTAATTGATGAAACAGTGCTTGAAGAGAAAGGCATACGAAAAATTCCTGATGTTATAAGAGAAATTCCCAATGTGCATATAATGGAGGGAAACTATCTTGGCCGCTCAGTAAATTTCCGGGGGCTTAATGCTTCCGTTTTCACCAATAGCAACCCTGTCGTTATCTATATTGACGGTGTGCCTCTCTATGACAAGCACATTTTTGATGCGTCACTGGTTGATGTGGAAAGGGTTGAGGTATTGCGCGGCCCGCAGGGTACCTTGTATGGCAAGGATGCCATCGGAGGTGTTATCAATATTGTTAACAAAACCCCGGAAAATGACTGGCACGGGAAAGTAGAGGGTGAGTATGGCAGCAATAATTATATGGAGATGAGCCTTGACGCAAATGGTTCCTTAATCAAGGATAAACTTTTCCTTGGCATTAACGGCCAGTATCAGCAGGATGATGGCTGGGTCGAAAATACATATCCGGGAATGGATTCTGATGCAAACAGTTCCGATGCCAGAAGAATGGGGGCCTATTTACTGTACACCCCGACAGAGAGACTCTCGGCACGATTAACCGTATCCAATGTTCATTATAAAAACTTCTGGGAAGACGGCTATGCGCAGCCATTAGGGACTCCGTTATCTGCCTTTCACAGGGATGATGCTGAAGTTGTCAGTTTTGATGTGCCTGACTGGAATAAAAAGGATAACCTTTCACAGAGCATTATTGTGAATTATGACTTTGACGCGATGACATTAAGCTCAATCACAACACATCAGACATCGAAGCAGGAAGTGAATTATGACGCAGATTTCATGTCGAATACAGTGTATGACGGATGCGCGATGTTTACCGATAGTGAAGTCGATACCTATACCCAGGAACTCCGTTTGGCAAGTAACAATGACACCGGTATCCGCTGGGTTGGAGGAATCTATCTTGAGCATGATCACCGGAACATGGCCCCATATGGACAGTCATTTCCGATGTTCGATCCAGCATCCTATGCCTATTTAGGCAAATATGAGATGTATTCGGCATCAGAAACAAATACCAATACCTATGCGGCCTTTGGGCAGGTAATGATTCCCTTTATGGATGATCGCTTTGAGTTAACCCTCGGTGGCCGCTATCAGCATATCGAGAAAGAGATGGATCTGGATTTGTTCTATCAGCCGGCAGGTTCAGTTTCTCCGCCGCAATTTTCAATGTCACCCGACAAGGACTGGAATATATTTCTGCCCAAAGCGGCGTTAAGCTATCGTATCAATGATGACTGGAATATGTATGTATCATATTCTCAAGGATATATGCCTGGAGGATATAATTTTTTCCCCAGTACACCAAACGAAGAGGATAGTACCTTTGAGCCGCAGCAATCAAGGAATTATGAACTTGGCCTGAAAGGAAAGATTAACCGTTTCTGGGTCAATATGGCCCTGTTTTATATGGATATTAAAGATATTCATGTCTATAGATCCGAAAACGATATGTATTATACCGAAAACGCCGACAGTGCCCACTCTGTTGGGGTAGAAGCAGAGGCGGGATGGCATATCACAGATGCACTGAATTTGACTGCGTCGGTTGGCGTTATCAATGCAGAATATGATGGCTATGATGCCGGAAATGGTGTTTCTTATGACGGTCAAAAGATTGAAATCACGCCATCATATACTGCAAATCTGGGCGCATCCTATGTTCATCCCAGTGGATTTTATTCACGTATGGACGTAAAAATGGTTGGTGATGTCTATTTCTTTAATGGTGCCGGCCAGTCGTTCGTAAAAGGAAGTCCCTACGCAACCGTTGATGCAAGAATTGGCTATTTAATGGATAATTGGGATTTTTATGTCTATGGCAAAAACCTTACCGACGAAGAATATATTATTGGCTATGTTTCCATGGCATCTACGCTGGTCAATTATGGAAAGCCTCGTACCATTGGGGTTGGTGTGCGTTATCGATTCTGATCCAGGCCTGCTCTTTTGACACATGCGCTGCACGATATTTACTCTCCGGCAAAGAGCGGGCGGCGCATCTATGCAGAAGAGGAGAAACCGACGTTTTTTTGCATGTACTCCCCTTGTTATGTGTGTGTGTGGAACAAACTGCGATATATCAACTAACTGAATAAAAGTATTATGGAAGAAACTCCAAAACAAGGAAAATAAACTATGCCGCCACTTTCAATGCTTCCTGCCGGAGAATCTGGCAGGATTGCAGCAATCAATGCGGATCATCATACTCTCAGCCGCCTCCATGCCACAGGATTCTCTGTGCAAACGCACGTCCAGATGATCCAAAACGCGGGGAAAGGACCTTTAATCGTCTTTATTCGGGGCACAGAAATTGCCTTAGGGCGCAGAGAAGCGGACAGCATTATGATTACCGGCAAAAACGTCCTGAAGGATGCAGAAAAATGCGAGTAACAATCGCTCTTGCAGGGCAGCCCAACACCGGAAAGTCAACCCTTTTTAATGCGTTAACAGGTTCCTGTCAGCATGTGGGCAATTGGCCGGGAAAGACTGTGGAGCAAAAGACAGGGCAGTTCAGTGATAACAATCAGGTGTTTAATCTGGTTGATCTTCCCGGAGCATACAGCTTAAACGGCAATTCGCCGGAAGAAGAGATAACAAGAGATTATTTGCTGGAGAAAAAACCGGATTGTGTTGTTGTGGTTGCAGATGCATCACAGCTGGAAAGAACGCTTTTTATGCTGGCTGAGGTACGTCAGCTTCCTCTGCGTTTTGTATTGGTTGTAACCATGATGGATATTGCTGCAAGAGAGGGGCTGGAGATTGCAGAAAAAGAACTGGAACAAAAATTAAATATTCCGGTTGTCTGTCTTACAGCGACAACAGGTGGCGGAATAGACCAATTCAAGAAAACTGTAGCATCGACAATTAAAAAAGAAATTGCAGAGACAGAAAAATGTTCCTTTCATCCATTGACATATTCTATTGCGAAACAGCTTGGAGATCTGGAATTTCCAGTCTGGCACGCAGGAAAACTCCTTGAAGGAGATGCGGACATATTTGCCCGCCTTGAAAAACGGTTTTCTCAAAAGCACTGGGAAAAAATAAGACAGCTGCTACCGTCTGCTTCTGACAGTATCACAGAAATAGCAAAAGAAAAACACCGCTGGATTGCTGGGCTTCTTGAAAATGTCCTCTGTAAAAAGGACAAGACCCCTGCGAATAAAGACCGCCGCTACCGGTTTGATACATTGGCAACCCATTTTTTCTGGGGTAAGGTTGTTGCTTTTTTTATTTTACTCTTGTCACTTGGCTTAGCCATAGTTGTCGGGTTTTCGATCATATCTCCTCTCTATTCAATCATGACTAGCGTTGGCCTTTGGCTGCATAAATATTTGCAGGGTTTACCTGAGTGGCTGATTTCCCTGATTGCTGATGCTTTTTTTCCTGCGCTTTGCATGTCGGCGATGATGTTCTGTTTTCTGGTACCGCTCTTTTTTATGATTGGCATCCTGGAAGATATTGGTTATCTGGCACGTTTTTCCTATATTTTTGATCGGATGATGAATCGCATGGGACTGCATGGTAAATCCTGTATCTCATTTTTGATGAGTTTTGCCTGTAATATGGGGGGAATTGCCAGTACCCGCACCATTGATTCCTGGCGGCAGCGAATGATAACAAATATCCTCACCGCCATTGTTCCCTGTGCTGCGATGTGGGGGGTTGTTGGTTTTGTTTCGATACTCTTCTTTGGGAAATATGCGATCCTGGTGATTCTCGCTTTATTTCTGACAATGCTTGTGGTTCTTTACTTGTCCTCTCTTCTGCTTCGTAAATTTCTGCCGGCAACAAGAACGTTTGGACTTATTATGGAAATGCCGCCATACCATCCACCCAACTTCAAGACAATCAGCCGTTATACCTGGCGTTTTATCAGAGGGTTTATCAAAAGAGGAGCAACATTAATTACAGCTATATTCATGCTGACGTGGTTTCTCTCCTATTTCCCTGATGGAAATATTGAAACCAGCTGGCTGGCGGAGCTGGGCCGTTTTCTGAACCCCATTGGCAGGTTGATGGGGATGGATTGGCGGTTGATGGTTGCCCTGATTGCTTCTGTCGCCTCCAAGGAGGCTTCTCTCGCAGTATTGGCAGTCGTTTACGGCCTGGGCGGCGATGCAAGCTCTGTCAATATGCTTATGTTACAGCAGGCGTCAGTGGGTCAGGATTTTGGGGGAATATTATTGACCAGTATTCGTCCTGCAACAGCGCTTGCCTTTGTGTTCGCGATGTTTTTCTCTATTCCTTGCATTGGGACATTGGGAACCCTCTATGCGGAAACGGATTCACTGAAATGGACGACAATTGCGGCATGCTACTATACTGCGACCAGCCTGGTCGCGGGAATCTTTGCCTACCAAACAGGGCTGCTGATTTTTTAGCAGCCTTGATATTGTCGATACTAGAAAAGAGAATATGTTCATGCCTTAGTGTCCAAAACCCGTCATAAAAAACAAAGAAAAAAGACCTGTTTACGGGGCTTTCTGCTGAAAACAGTCATGACGGGTCAAAGACGCATCCGGTTTGCGTTTCTCACCGGCGTCACCAAATTTTCCAGGGTGTCTGTTTTTTCCGGCATCAACACTATTGAAGACCTCTCCCTTGCCCCGGAGTTTGCCACCATCTGCGGCTATACCCAGAACGATCTATAAACCGTGCTTGCACATCTTTTGCAAGGTGTGGACATGGAAAAGGTCAAACTCTGGTATGACGGGTATCATTTTCTGGGCGATCATGTGTATAATTCCTTTGATATTCTGCTGTTTCTTCGTGGTAATAAACAATTCCAAAGTTATTGGTTTGAGACTGCCACGCCAGCCTTTCTGATCAAGACGCTGAAACAACGCCGGTTTTTCCTGCCTAATCTTAACCGTATCAAGGCAGGTGAAGAACTGCTGACCTCAGGGTGATCGCATGTAGGCTTGGCATCAATTTTGATTCTTGTAAATTCAGTTGGTTGCAAAAATTATTGAACAGTTTCCGCGATCCATAGACTGTTTGCGGCCATCCCCTACCACAATTACACCAATAACGAGATTGCCCGGTACGAAGGATTTTATGCCAGCGTCATCTTTGCCTGGTTGTCGTCTACGGGTATGCGGCTTATTGTGGAAGATTGTACCAATAGGGGCCGGATTGATATGAGTATAGAAATGGACGACACCATTTACCTCATTGAATTCAAGGCCGCATGATTTTCTTGCTTTTATGACAGACTTTCAGGAGTAAGACACTAGCAAGCCTATAGAATCAGAAAAATACGAATGTACTCGACAATCGATCTTTTATTTGTTTTTCTGTTTATTTGTTTTTCTGCTATTATTTGGTACAATTTTTCTGCCTCACTTAGGATATCACTCGTTGTTAAACCGTCTGAGTCTTCGTTCCAGATTGAGATAGCAGCACCTATGATATGTTCTGTATCGGAAAGCGGCGCTCCTGATTCTCCGTCCCATTGCTTTATATTCCAGTTGTTTCCAAGGTCATCCTCCATATATTCAAGATCCTCATCATTATAATTAGAAGTAGAGGGAACATAGTAGAGGTAGTAGGAATTATAGATTAGAACATCAAAACCCCCGTCCTGCAAATCCGGAACAGAAGCCCTTTTGGCTCTTCTGGATGCTGCTTCATCAGGGTCTTCCACATCCCCGTCATAGCTCCAGTAGGTGATTTCCATGCCTTTCGGAATACTTGCAATACTATTTTTTTTCAGAAGATCATTCCATATTCTTACAACAAAACCCTTCCCCATTAAAAAAGAGGAAATTTTTTCCATATAAGATATTACCTCCTCATCGCTGCCCGAAAAAAATTCATCGCATCCAATATGAAAGTATTTACATCCCTGAAAAAGCTGTGCATATTCGGTATAAACATTAACAGCAAAATCCGGGCCGTCTTCTCCTGAGATATCAAGCTCTCCATCGTCTTCATATCCATCAGCCGTGATAGAATCGGAAAAGGTCTCCCCGTATTTAAGTTCTGCAAGCTCCAGAATCGCACCTGCGTGGGCTGGCATATCAATTTCCGGGATAATTTCTACATTCTTTTCATCTGCATAGTCAAGAATATCATTTATCTGGCTCTTTGTTAAAAAGAGATATCCAGTATTAGGGTTTTGATAACTGCCGTCCCCATTAATTTGGGCAGTTTCTTCAGTCTGCCCCAGATAAGAAGATTCCAGCCCCATATTTTCATTATCTGTAAGATGAAGCTGAAGAAAAGCGCCATTATGTCCTGATAAGACATCTATATACTGTTTGATTTCAGGTACGGAATGATAACGGCGGGCGCAGTCAAGGGTGATACCAAGCTCCAGTTCTCGGGGACCAGAAGAACCCATTTTGCATGAAGATATAAAAAGAATTAATAATAAAAAATTGAAAAAGACTATACTCTTCTTAGCCATTTTATTCTCCTGATTTTTATAGAATGTTTTTT